>Ga0105049_10004899_pt1 | contig 15642 bp, 14 predicted proteins | sample MAT06_FD_78087 | JGI IMG/M metagenome (GOLD analysis project Ga0105049, IMG submission 78087) | Freshwater microbial communities from Lake Fryxell liftoff mats and glacier meltwater in Antarctica - MAT-06 | ecosystem: Environmental > Aquatic > Freshwater > Ice > Liftoff microbial mat | place... | reverse complement strand
GCGATCGCCGGGTTCGCGCTGATCGCGGTCTCGGCGGTACGTCGCGTCGCGAACGTACGCGATCCGCGCGCGATGACGATCGGCTTCTTGATCGCCGCGGTGGTCGGGACGTCGGTGATCGCGGTGACCGTGGCGATGGCTCACTGGGTGGTGTTCGTCCTCTACGTGTGGACCGGCGTGGTTGCCACGCTGGTGGTGCCGTCCTTCTGGACGATGATCGACCGCAGCTGGCGAATCGCCGAGGCCAAACACGCGTTCGCGATGATCGGCGCGGGCGGCATCCTCGGTGCGATGGTGGGCTCGACGATCGCGGCGCTCCTCGGTCAGGTGATCCAGCCGACCTACCTGGTCGCGTTCGGGGCGCTCGCGTTCGCGATCGTCACCGTGGTCGCCGTCGTCCTCGCGCCGCGGTCGGTCGACGGCCGTCCGTACCGGCGTGACATCGAGACCGCGCAAAAGCCGCGCACGGCCTACGTGAAATGGTTGATCGTCCTCGGACTGGTGTCGACGGTGGCGCTGACGCTCGGCGATCTGACCTTCAAGGCAACGCTCGGTGAAGCGGTCGCGAAGGAGGATCTGGCCTCGACGTTCGGGACCATCTACGCCGGGCTCAACGTCCTCGCGCTGGTGATCCAGCTGGTGTTGACCCCGCGCTTGCTGTCTCGCCTCGGCGTCGCCGGCGCTGCGGTGATCTTGCCGCTGGTGCTGGTGGCGAGTGCGTCGGGATTCGCGCTGACGGGGGCGTTGATCGCGGTCATCGCACTCAAGCTCGGCGACGGCGGGTTGCGGCACAGCCTGCATCGCGTGGTCAGTGAGATCCTGTACGTGCCGCTGCCGGCGGCGCTCCGTGACCGCGCGAAGCCGCTCGCCGATGCGATCGGCCAGCGCGGTGGTCAGGCGCTCGCCGCGCTGCTGGTGTTCGTGCTGGTCGCGATCGACGCCGACGTCCGGACCTACGCGCTGGTCACCGCCGCGATCGCCGCGGCCTGGCTGGGCACCATCGCGTTCGTGCGCGTCGGCTACATTCATCAGTTCCGCGATACGTTGCGCGACGGCGAGATCCAGCGCGACGTCCCGTTGCCCGATCTCGATGCGACCTCGATCGACATGCTGTCCGAGTCGCTCTCGAGCCCGGACGAGGCGGAGGCGATGGCCGCGCTGGATCTGCTCGCGCGTGCGCAGAAAGTGCCGGCGCTCGTGCTCTATCACCCGAGCGAGGCGGTGGTCCGACGCGCGCTGTCATTGATCGCGCGCCAGCCGCGGCCGGAGATCGCGCGGGTCGTCGAGTATCTGCTCGATCACGCCGATTCTCAGATCCGGTCGGCGTCGCTGGCCACCGCGGTACGAATCGGCTGCGGTCTGGATCGTGTCACCGCTGCCCTCGACGACCGCGATGTCGATGTTCGCGCGGCGGCCCTCGTCGCGTGCGCTTCGCGCAAGGAGTATACGGAGGCGTCCGAGCGAGGGATCGCGGAGCTGCTCGCGGGCTCGTCGACGGATCGACTCGCGGTGGCGAGAGCGATCTCCCTCGCACCGGATGCGCGGTTCCATGCCGCGATCGCGGAGCTGCTCGCGCGGCGCGAGCCCGCGGTCAAACGCGAAGTGCTGCGGATGCTCGTGCGCGTCCCGGAGCTCGCCGACCTCGAGCTGGTGCTCGGCATGCTGGCGGACCCGCACGTCCGCAATGATGTCCGGCGGGTATTCGTCGCGTGCGGCGATCGTGGGCTCGCGCGGTTGATCGAGGCGCTCGACGACCCGCGAACACCACAGCCGGTGCGCCGATCTATCCCTCGCACGATGGCTCGGTTTCGCTCGGAGGCCGCGGCAGGGGCACTCGTCAGTCGCCTGCTTCGCGAGCCCGACGGCACCACGGTGTTCAAGATCCTGCGGGGCCTCGGCCGGCTGCGCAACGACGATCCCACGCTGCCGATCGACGCGGGGACGATCCGCGAGTACGCACACCGAACCCTTGGCCATGCCGCGCGCTACGCGACGCTGGTCGATCAACTCGCCCCGTCGGCCACGCAGAGCGGTGGGCTGTTGCGCGAGCTCCTGCTCGAGAAACGCTTCTTCGCGATCGAGCACGTGTTCCGCGCTCTCGACATCCTCGAGCCCACGGCGGGCCTGCATAGCGTCCACGACGCGATCGCGAGCCGCGATCCGGAGCGTCGCTCGGCTGCCCTCGAGATCCTCGAGCACGTGGTACGCGGGGACATCCGACTGCCGCTGCTCGCGATCCTCGAAGAGCTCGACACCTCGACGCGGCGAGAGCGGCTCGGAGATCTCGCGGCGCCGCAGTTCGCCGACGAGCAGGAGTTGTTGGCGGCGCTGCTCGCCGATCGCAGCGAGTCGCTGCGTTGCGTGGTCGCCCATCACATCGCAGAGCGCAAGCTGGGCGCGCTGCGCAACGAGCTTGCCCGGCTGCAGACGGTCGACGACCCGCCGTTCGTCACCGACGCGTTCGAGCAGGCGATCGCGAGGCTAGATGCTTGACGAGCTTCCAGGATCTCTCCGCCGCGTGCTGGCGCTTCGCCAGTTCGCGGTCCTCGCCAACGTCGATCTCTCCGAGCTCGCGATGGTCGCCGAGAACGTTCACGAGACGACGCTGCTCGCGGGCAACCGGATCGTTGCCGCGGGGGCGCACGTGCCCGCCTTGCACCTGATCATGGAGGGCCGCATCGAGTCCGGCGATCAGGTATACGGCACCCGCGAGGTCTACGGGCTCCTCGAGGTGCTCGCGCGCCGGCCGTCGACAGCTCCCGCGATCGCGGTGGTCGACACCCGGGTGTTCCGGATTCCCGCTGGAGACGCGCGCGAGATCTTCGAGGACAACATCGGGGTCCTGCGTGCGGTGCTCGCCGAGCTCTCGACGCGCTTGCTCGCCCACGGTCCTCGGCTCGGGTTCGGCCCACCGATGGCCGCCGCGGGTGAACGGATGACGCTGGTCGAGCGGATGATCGCGCTCCGCCAGCACAGCCCGCTCGCCGGAGGCCGGCTGCAGGCCCTCACCGCGGTCGCCCAGCGCATGGAGGAGCAATCCTGGCAAGCAGGCGAGGTGATCGTCGAGGCGGGAGTCCTGCCCGAGCGCATCATCCTCGTGCTCGCCGGTGCGCTGAAGATCGGCGATAGCATTGTTGGACCCGGTGACTCGGTAGGTACGCTCGAGGCGTTCGCGGGGGTGCCGTATACCGCGGCGATCCATGTGGCGACCACGACCACCGCGTTGGTATGTCCAGTCGCAGGGCTCCTCGACGTGATCGAGGACTACACCGACCTCGGGCTCGCGATCAGCTCGACGCTCGCCGGCCGGCTGCTCGACGTCATCGGCACGCGCAGCAACTAGCCAGCTCACACCGGACACGATCACGCGAAGCCGATGCAAGGTCTCGTGGCTGTCGCCTACGCACCGCGGACGAACGGCTCAAGCGCTCGCGCGAGATCCCCCGCGACCTGGCTCGGTCGTCGCGGGTTGTACCAGTAGAACGGCGTCGTCCAGCTCGCGGGATCGCCGGTCAACCCACCGAACGCGCACTCGACGAGCAGCGCGCAGGCGCCGTAGCGGTCGTGGAGATCGTCGATCTCCATGCCGTTGACGAACGCACCGGGAAGCCAGCGACTGACCTGATCGATCGTGTAGCGCTCGACGAGCCGGTCGCGAACGCGCCGCGCACGCTCGTAGAGCTCCGCATAACGCGCAGGTCTCCGGAACCGCCCGCCGTACGGGATCAGGAGCTTGCGCCCGAAGCTGTGCAGCGACAGCGCGGTATCGACGACGGCGCCCCGCGCGACCTCGCGATCGAGGAGGCGCAGGATCGCCGCGGTCTCCGGCTCCGACGCCGGCTGCGGCCCGGGCCAGTTGAAGCCGGCGAGCCACTTCGGGCGTGGCAGGAACGCGGTCGGCCAGTTGCGGTTGAGATCGACGCCGTGCGCGTTGGTGCGCCGGAACCGCCGCTTGCCGGCCCACAGATCGTCCTCGATCCGGCGATAGCCATCGGGGTTGGCGAGCGCGATGACGTAGATCCGGCGATCCACTGGCGGCGCGGCGACCAGGCGCTCGACGAGCGCGAGCGCGGTCTCGACGCCGATCCATTCGATCGCGTGCAACCCGCCGATCACCACGCTGATCCGAGTCGCCTCGGCGGGGCCAAGTGCCGCCGCCACGATCGGCGTCTGCTCCACACTGCATCCGAGCTGCAGCGGATGCGCTCCGAGGGCACTCAGAACTTCGACGTGACTGCGGTATCCCGGTGGGAGCACCGCGCCATTCTAGCCCGCCAGCTCGAGCGCGACTTCGTGCTCGCGGTGCGCCCTGATCTCGGCCTCGACCACCACCGGCACGCGCAACGAGTTGAGCACCAGGCAGTAGTGTTTCGCGTCCTCGAGGGTGCGGTCGACGCGGTCGATGTTGCCGGCGATCTCCATGTCGAGGCCGAGCACGATCGACGTGAACATCAAGCCCTCGGGCGTGCGATCCACGGTGCCCGTCACCTGTGCGCTCCACGCCACCAGCTCGATCCCATCGCGCGCACAGAACGCCTCGAACGTCGTGAGCATGCACATGCCGAGCGATGACAGCACGAGGTGCTCTGGTGACCATGCGGCGGTGTCACCGTCGAGCTGCTTCGAGGGCCCGCACTCGAGCGAGGGCAGCGGCGCGTTGACCCGGCCGCGGGACGGGAACGTACGGCTCACGTTGGCGTGGTACACGTGCGGGAACGGCGCAGGCATGCTCTGACTCGGAGCAAGCCGTGGTCCAGCGACAACACGGGCGACCCAGTCACACCTGCTAGTTATCGGGAGGGCGCTCCGGCTTCGTGAGATCGAGCGTGATCTCGCTCGCCGTGCTCGCGTTGCCAGCGAGGTCGACAAGCTTGACTCCGAGCTTCAGCGACTGCTGTTTGGGGAACAGAAAATTCGCAGGGGAGCACGTCGAGGGATGACCGAGCCACAGCGTGTCCGCCGTCTGCTCGTAGGTGACTGGGGGCTTCTTGTAGTCGATCTTGCCGTCGCTGCCGGCCATCCAGATCGCGACGCGATACGGCTTCCTGTCGTCGAGCTTCTCTGCGAGCGCGAGCCGCGCGTACGGATTCGAAGTGTTGCAGATGCAGCACACGGCCGTGTCCTTGTAGAAGCCAGACTTGCCGATGCCACCCCACACCGGGACCGCAGACAGCTGGCGCGTGCCGGTGGTGAACGCGCCGACGACCGCGGCGCCCTGCACGATCTCGTACTCGGTCTTGACGGCGAGCTTCACTCTCGGCATCAACTCGACCACGGTCACCGATGCCGCGCCCACCGTGCGGAAGTCGACTGCAACCGTGTCGCCGGTGGTCTTCATGCGCAGGCTGAGGCTGACGTCCGTGCCCTTGACGACGTACGACGGGACCCAGACGACGACCGTCGCGTTGATCGGTGCGTCGGTGCCATCCGGCGAGACCGTGATGCGCGGCGCGCTACACGAGCACGCATGTGCGTGCTCCGCGCGTACGAGCATCGCGATCAACGCGAGCAGCATCAGGGTGATCTTCATGCGTCTACGACAGCACGAACTTCAACCGCGTTCCAGCTATTGCGCGGGGGCCGGGCCCCAGTCGACGCCGGTCGCCGCGCCGCTCCACACCTTGATCGGCGTGCCCGTGCCGTCCGCGTTGGCGATGAAGATGCCCTGACCTGCGCGGGCGAACGCGATCGCGGCGCCGTTCGGTGAGAACGACGGCTCCTCGTTGTTGCCCATCTGCTGCGTGATCCGCTTCATCTCCTTGGTCTGGAGATCGAGCGTGACGATGTCGTAGGTGGCGCCGTCGCGCGTGGTGTACGCGATCATCGACTTGCCCTTCTTGGGCGACCACGCGGGCGTCGTGTTGTAGCTGCCGTTGAACGACACCTGCGTCGCGCCGCCACCGTTCGCCGAGGTCACGAAGATCTGCGGGCCGCCGTTGCGATCGGAGACGAACGCGATCTGGCTGCCGTCGGGCGACCACGCGGGCGACGTGTCGATCGCGCGGTTGCTGGTGATCTGCTTGATGATCGAGCCGTCGCTCGCGCTGATCACGTAGATCTCGGGGTTGCCGTCCTTCGACAGCGTCAGCGCGATCTTGCTGCCATCCGGTGAGAACGACGCGCCCGTGTTCATCCCGCGATACTTCGCGAGGTGCTTCGGCCGGCCCCCGGCACCAGTGGCCACGTAGAGATCCGGGTTACCGCGCATGAACGACGTGTAGGCGATGCCGCCGCTCGGCGACCACGCGGGGAGGATGTTGGTCGACGAGTTATTCGAGATCGCGCCAGCGTTCGCACCGTCGAAGTCCATCGCGAGGATCTTGCTCGCGCCCGATGCCTTTGCGGTGAACGCGATCCGCGAGCCGAAGAATCCGGGCCCGCCGGTGAAGTGCTTGATGACCTCGTTGCACCACTTGTGCGTGATCGCGCGTGTCGCGTCCTTGCGCGAGTAACTCCTGGTCAGCGTCGGCTTGTCGCCCTTGCTGATCTCGTAGAGCCGGAACTCGATCTCCGTCGCGGTGACACGGTACTTGACCACGCCGAACGCGCCGACGTCCTTCCACTTCTGGATCTCGAAATCGAGACCCTCGGTGGGTTTGGCGAGGAACGACTTCGGATCCAGCACCTTGAAGATGCCGGCGACCGAGAAGTCGAACGACGCGACCGTCGAGATCTCCCGCGCGGCCCCGGCATCTCCCGAAGGATTCTCCTGGATCGCGATCGGATACGACGTGCGCTTGATGTCGTTGGTCTTGCCGCTGACAACGGTGTTGTCGGCGATCGCAGTGGGCGCCAGCGCCCCGACCATCACCACCACCAGCGCCGTCGCGTAGCGCTTCACTGCTTGGTTTGTGCGTCGATCGGTATGCATGTCCATTTGGTCACCACTTGCTCGAGAAGGTGCGTCGGGACCGGCTGCGGTTTTTGCTTCCGGTCCTCGGTGAGCTTCTTGAACGCGGTCTCGATCTTGGCATTGAGACCGTCGTTGTTGCTGCGCGTACCCGTCGGCGGGTTCAGCGTCGTATCGGTGATCGTGCCGTCCTTTTCGATCCGGAGGCAGCCGAGCGCGGCCGACGCTTCCTCGATCGAGGGGAAGTCGACGTGCGTGACGAAATCGTTCGCGAGCTCGCGCAGCCACGGATCGCCGCTGCTGACGGCGGCGCGACCCTTCTTGCTGCCATCGAACTGACCGAACGTGCTGTCGGTCGGCGTGCCCTTCGGCTCGTCGAGGCCGCCCGTGCGATCCGGCGGCACCACGGCCACCTTGTCCTTGGGATCCGGCGTGTCCGTCTTCTTCGGCTTGCAGCGATTGCTCTCGCAGCGGCCGTCGTCGGGGCAGGTCGTGGGAAACGGCAGCGAGGCCTTCGTGCAATCCGCCTCGGAGACGCAGCACTGCGGATTGACCGGCTTGTTCTCGTCGCGCGAGATCCCCGCCACCTTGTCGGGCTCGGTGGGGGCGGTGAACTGCTTCTGTGGCTGCTTCTTTGGCGTCTTGCGCGCCGCGAGCGAGGCCTCGATCACGACCTTGTTCTTCGCGTCGTCATCGTCGCTGATCCCGCTCGACGTGGTGCTGGCCCACAGCACGGCCGGGACCCCGAGCAACGCCGTCAGCACGACCGCGCCGATCGCGGCGACCACGTGCATTTCGTTGTCTCGGAGGCTCATGACGGTTCAGACGGACGCTAACGCCCGGTGTTCTGATCTAATTCTTTAAGCCCAATGTTTTCACTGGGATCGGTCAACATCATGACCTTCTGAATCTTGGCATTCTTGGCGATGGCCATGGCGGTGACGATCACACCGTAAGGCAGGTTGGTATCCGCCTCGATGTAGATCTCGCTCTCCTTCTTGACGCGCTCGTTGGCCATCAGCTTGGCCTCGAGCTCTTGCCAGGTGATCAGCGTGCCGCCGAGATGGATCTTCTTGTCGTTCGAGATCGAGAGCACGAGCTTGCCCTCGGGATCCTCGATGTTCTTCCCGGGCACCGTCGGCAGGTCGATGTCGACGCCGGTGTTCATCATCGGTGCGGTGATCATGAAGATGATCAACAGCACGAGCATGACGTCGACCATCGGAGTCACGTTGATCTCCGAGTTGAGTTCGTCGCTGCCTCCCGAGCTCATCCCCATCTGATCACCTCAGGAAATGACGCTTGATGATGTTGAGATAGTCCTGTTCGAACGTCTCCATCTCCGACCGCAACACGCGGATTCTCCGCATGAAGTAGTTGTACGCCATGACCGCAGGGATCGCCGCGACCAGACCGATCGCGGTGGCGAACAGCGCCTCGGCGATGTGCGGGCCGACGACCTTGAGGGTGGCGGCACCGCTGGCCTCGGAGATCTCGACGAACGCGAACAGGATGCCGATCACGGTGCCGAGCAGCCCGATGAACGGACCGGCCGAGCCGGTGGTGGCGAGGAACGGGACCATCGATTCGAGCTTGGTGATCTCGACGGTCTGCGCGCGGCGGAGGGCACGATCGATGTTGGCGAGGTTGCCTTCGCGATCTCCCTTGAGGTTCTCGTCGGACGCGAGCTTCGCGAGCTCGGTGTAGCCGGCGACGAACATCTGCGAGACCGGGCTGTTTCGCAGCGCCTGGGCCTGCTTGTAGATCTGCTCGATATCGCGCGAGCGCCAGAACGACTCGGTGAAGCGCGAGGACTCCGTCCAGGCGCGTCGGAGGTACATCGTCTTGTAGATGATGATGTAGACGCAGATGACGAACATCACCATGAGGAGGATCATCACGGCCTTGACGGTCCAGTGGGCATGGTCGAACAGGGCAATGATGTCCAGGTTCGCCGCGAGCGCGGATGCTGCAGAGCCTGGCATAATGGACGGCGATAGAACCATGCGTGCTAACTCGCGGTCAAATCGAGTCCTCTTCGTGGGGATCGTGTGCGCCATCGCCGCATGTGAAAATGTCGACGGCGGAGCGGTCGAGCTGTCGTGGAAGTTCCGGCCCGTGTCGAGCGCGCTGGAGGACAAGTTCGTCGATTGCGATTCACGTCAGGAAGGCACCGGGCCGGTGGTCGCGATGCGGCTCGACTGGACCGTCGACGTCGACGTCAATGGGCAGATCGAGCCACAGGTCGACTTCGAGGAGTGGCCCTGCGACGACAGTTCTGGGGTGACCGGGTTCGATCTCCCCGAGGGATCGGGCCTGTTTTCGATCACGCCACTGTGCGAGTTTGGCCCGGCGGAGCAGGCGTCGTTCGTCGCACCCGCGATCGAGCAGCGCCGCGTGATCACAGGCGATACCGTGAGCTTGGGTGCCGTCCAGCTGATCGTGCAGGTCTCGGACTGCGGGGTTCAGCCCTGCATTTGCCAGTAAGGTCACACCGTCGGGAACCACGCTGGCGCGCGGCTTGCCTGTATGGCAACCACAAGAGCGCCTGGAAAAGGAGACGTCATGAAACACCTGGCCATTGCATCCATGCTCGCATCGCTGGCGACCGGCTGTGTCATCGCCGACGACGGGTACTACGACTACGAAGAGGGCGCGATCGGGACGACGTGGAGCTTCCACATGGCCGACGGCACGCAACTCGGGTGCCCCGCAGGCTTCGACACCGCCGAGATCACCGCGGTCCCACGGGACGGCAGCGAGGCGTTCATCGACCTCTACGACTGCGGCTCGCTGTCGGGCCGAGCCTTCTATCCGGTCAACGATTATGAAGTGACGATCGCGGTCACCAATCGCAGCGGCAGCCAGGAGTACGCACACTCGCTGACCCAGACCGTCGACATCTTCGTCACCGACGCGAACCTCGGCGAGGATTTCATCCACGACGGCGGTCGCCTCCTGTTCGACTGGGTGCTGGTCGACGCGCAGAGCAATGACGCGCTCGAGTGCCGCGGCGCCGGTAATCCATCGTCGATCAACGTCGCGGCGGTGAATGGTGACACCACGATCTCGACGTCCCTCGCGTGCGGCGATGGGTTCGGTGTGTCGGCTCCGCTTCCTGCCGGCGCATACACCGCGACGTTCTCCGCGCTCAACGCGGCAGGCCAGCCACTCGGCGAGCCGCAGACGGCGCCGGTCGCGGTTCGTGACCGCAACGACTACGACGACCTCGGCACGATCATGTTGCCGATCGGCATGGTCGCTCCGTCGCCGGACTGAAGAGGGCGTGATCTGGGTCGTGTGCTAAGGTCGTGATCGTGAGCGCACGACGCGGCGGCCCGTCTCTCCGCGACCGACTCGCGGGTCTCAAGATCACGCGCGGTGCGTTGACCGTCGCGGCGCTCGAGGTCGGACTTTCCCTGGTCTGGCTGATGTCGAACCCCGAGGCCAAGCAGGGCATCGAGGACTGGCTCGTGGCCACGCCATCGAACGTGTTCGAGCACGGCCGGGTGTGGACGCTGGTGACCAGCGTGTTCCTCGAGAAGAGCTTCCTCGGGCTGCTCCTGCACGTGATGGTGCTGTGGATGTTCGTGCCCACGCTCGAGCGGTTCTGGGGCACACCCAGGTTCTATCGGTTCGTCGCGGTCACCTCGATCGTCGGCACCACCGCGGGCGTGACGATGGGATATTTCCTGAACATCAACCAGCCGATCCTCGGCCTCTCGGGATTCATCTACGCGACGATCGTCGCCTTCGGCATCGTCTATGCGCGCCAGCCGGTGCAGTTCTTCGGCGTGCTGCCGCTGACCGGCCGCCAGTTGATGTACGGCATCGTCGGGTTCGTCGTGTTCTTCGTCGTGATCCAGCAGTTCTGGCACCTCGCAGGCGCGTTCGGCGGCTCGATGATCGCGGCGGCGCTGATGACATCGAAGCGGTTCTCGCCGGGGCTGGCGTGGAAGCGATGGCGGATCGCGAGGGCGCGCGCGAAGCTCTCGGTGATCGAGGGCGGCAAGCCCCGCGAGCCGAAGAAGCCCTCCGAGAAGTGGTTGAACTAGCCCGCCGATCCCAGCCGGTGGGGTGAGCCGTGATACGGTGACCCCGCTATGGAAGAGGGTGACCCGCAGTTCGAGTCCGGCACCGGACTGACCACGCTGTTCGAGGGGGAGTGGGCCACGGTACGCCGCCTTCGCAAGGGCAAGCTGGTCGTCGTCAACGGTGTGGACCAGGGCAAAGAAGTCGAGATGCTCAAGCCGCGCGTCACCGGCGGCCGCTCGATCATCAGCGACCTCGTCGTCCAGGACAAGGCGGTCTCGGGCACGCACTTCGAGGTATCTGCGCGCGATGACGGCTACCGGCTGCGCGATCTGAACTCGCGCAATGGCATCTTCGTCGGCGACCTCCGCATCCGCGAGGTGTTCCTGCGGCCCGGCACGGTGTTCCGGATCGGCCATACCAACATCCAGTTCCAGACCACGCAGGACGTCGTCGAGATCGAGCTGTCCAAGAAGGATCGCTTCGACGCCATGCTCGGCTCGTCGCCGGCGATGCGCGAGATCTTCGCCCACCTCGAGAAGGTGGCGCCCAGCGAGCTGACCTGTCTGATCACGGGCGAGACCGGCACCGGTAAAGAGATGGTCGCGCGCGCGCTGCACAACGCATCGCAGCGCAAGTCCAAGCCGTTTGTCGTGCTCGATTGCGGATCGATCCCGCGCGAGCTGATCGAGTCCACGCTGTTCGGTCACGAGAAGGGCTCGTTCACCGGCGCCGTGCAGCAGCACGACGGCTGCTTCATGCAGGCGAACGGCGGCACGATCTTCCTCGATGAAATCGGCGAGCTCGACATCACGCTGCAGCCCAAGTTGCTGCGCGTGCTCGAGCAGCGCGAGATCAAGCGCGTCGGCGGCGATCGCATGCACAAGGTCGATGTCCGCGTGCTCGCGGCGACCAACCGCGACCTCCGCGATGAGGTGAACAAGGGCGGGTTCCGCGAGGACTTGTACTTCCGCCTCTCGGTAGTTCACGTCGAGCTGCCGTCGATGCGAGAGCGTCGCGAGGACATCCCCGGCCTGTCGAACCACTTTCTCCGTGAGATCGCCGGCCGTCGCGGCATGACGATGTCGTTCACGCAGGACGCGATGGCAGCGATGATCTCGCACAGCTGGCCCGGCAACGTTCGCGAGATGCGCAACGTCGTCGAGCGCGCAGCGGCGTTGTCGGACGGCCCGGTGATCACGCGCAGTGACCTCGTGTTCGGTCGCGAGATGGGACCGTCGCTGGTGGTCTCGCACGATCTCGCACAAGCAGGCACGCAGGCGGCACAGCGTGCAGCGGCCAAGCTGTCGGGGATCGAGCTGCCGCAGCAGACCGGTCCTGCGACGTTCGATGCATCGTTGTTGCGCGCAGGGCTCGGGTTCAAGGGTGCCAAGCAGAGCGTCGTCGACGCCTTCGAGATCGCATACCTCTCCGCGCTGATGGTGCGCAACGAAGGCAACATCACGCGCTCCGCGCAAGAAGCAGGGCTGACTCGCTATCACCTGCGCGAGCTGCTCAAGCGCCACCACCTCAAGGGCGGCGACTCCGAATAGTCTGCGTGGCGAAGGCGAAGTCCCCCCCGAAGAAGGTGCCGGCGAAGCAACCGGTAGGCTCGGCGATCCAGCAGCTGGCTGCGGCCGTGGCAGCGGCGCCGGACGATCTCGAGATCCAGAAGGTTTACGCGGATGCGCTGCTCGAACACGACGACGTGCGTGGGGCAACATGGCTGCCGTTGGCGAATGTCGAGCCGATCAAGCAGCGATGGCCCAAGCAGCGATGGCCCAAGATCGAGCACGTGCACAACCTGCACATGAGTCCTGCGACGTAGACGGTCGTCGAGGATCTGTTGCGTCGCAACGACCAGGCGGCAATGCGATCAGACGCGAGGCGCGCGATAGACGCTCTGGATCGCGGCGACGTGCGGAGGCATCGCGAGCTTGCCCGAGTGCGCGGCGTTCGCATCCAGGCGAACGCGGATCGAGCGGCGGATCGTGCGTGCGACGTGATGATGGAGCCGGAGCTCGACGAGGTGCTGGTTCGCGTGGAGCGCCTCGAGGATCGGGAACGCGCCGCGTGAGGTGATCGAGTTCTCCCGGAGATCGAGTGCGCGTAGCGGGCCATTGGCGCGGACCAGCTCGGCGAATGCCGGCGCCCCTGCATCGCCGATCTCGTTGGCCGGCTCATCGAGGGCGCGCGCCGACGGTGCGATCGCGAGGTCGAGACGGAGCAACCGCGGATGGTGGGTGAGGGCTGCCGCGATGGCGCGGCCGCCTTCGGGGGACAGACCGCACGAGGCGAGGACGAGCTCCTCGAGCGAGCGATTGCTCGCGAGGCCGCGTGCGATCGGCGCGATGCAGTGGACGATCGGGCTCGCCGACAGCTGGATCGAGCGCAGTCGCGTGGTGGTCGCGAGCAGCGTCCCGATCGCGGCGGTGGCGGCGGCACCCGCGGCGTTGCCACCGAGATAGACGTGCTCGACGCGACACGTGGGCGAGGCGAGCGCTTCCGCGATCGCGGCGACGCCGGCATCGCCGAGCTCGCAGTTGTAGACATCGAGCACACGCGGCCCACCGCGGGCGATCACCTGCGCGAGTCGCTTGCCGCCGGCCTCGCCGAGCGGGTTGCGCTTGAGCCACAGGGCGTCGACCTTGCTACGCTCGATCGCCTCGGCGAGTGGGACGACATCGGTGATCTTGTTGCAGCCGAGGTAGACGGTGTCGAGCTCGACGCCGCGATCGAGGGCGTCGGCGACGGCGCGTGCGCCGGTGTTGCCGATCGCACCGGTGCCGAACAGGATCGTGCGGATCTTGGTGCCACCGGACGATGACATCGCGTCGAGCACGCGGCGAGCGCCGTCGGGGCCGAGGGATTGCTTGCATAGATCGAGGCGACCGCCGGGCAGCACGGTGCCGCGAGGAAAGGCGACGGCCTCCGGGGACTCCTCACCGCGGCGGAGGTACTCGATCAGCGGCTCGAGCTCGGCCGGATCACACGGCGTGATCGATGGCACCGCGACGGCAGGGCAGTGCGCCCTGGTCACCACGGTGACGGCTCGTAGTCCTTGAACAAGGCACCCGCGATCCGATCGCCCACGACGCCGCGATACACGGGTGCGAGCACGCGCGCGGCACCGTCGACGATATCGAGCGGTGGGCAGAACCCGGTCGATCTCAGGCGCTCCTCGAGCGGATGAGGGTTCTCCTGCGTGATCCAGCCGGTGTCGACGCTGTTCATGTAGATGCCGTCGACGAGAAACTCGGGCGCCGACGTCCGCGTGAACATGTTGAGCGCGGCCTTCGCCATGTTGGTGTGCGGGTGGCGCGTCTGCTTGTTCTGGTAGGCGAACACGCCTTCCATCGCCGACACGTTGACGATGTAGCGATCGACGAACGTGCTCGCGGTCATCAGCGGGCGCAGCCGGCTCGCGATCAGGAACGGTACGATCGCGTTGACCACGTGAACCTCGGCAACTTCGGCGGGCTCGACCTCGCCCGCTTCCATCACCCAGCTGTTGCGATCGCGGAGGTCGACCTGGCGGCCCTCGGCGTCGACGCGATCGGGGAACAGCAGCGCGAGGGCGTCACTCGCCTCTTCGCTGCCTCCCTCGAGCGGAGGCGGAACGTCCTCCGCGGCGGCGAGGCGTGCGTAGTACGCGGCGGGGCGGCGCACGGTCTGGGCGGCGTTGTTGATCAGGACGTCGAGCGGCTCGCCGCGATGGACCTCGTGCTCGATCCATGCAGACACGCTGCGCAGATCGAGGAAGTCGAGCGCGACGATCGTCAGCCGCTCGCGGAGTGCGGGCTCGAGCACGGCGTAGCGCTGCTCGGCATCGCGCGGGAACCGCGTGGTCACGGTGACGCGAGCACCGGCGCGAAGGAGCGAAGCGGCGATCTCGAAGCCGATCTTGATCCGGCCGCCGGTGACGATCGCGCGACGTCCTGCGAGATCCGCGGTGACCTCGCGCGCGGTGAAGTTGCGCTCGGCGCAGGTCGCGCACAGCGCGTGATAGAACGCGTGCAATCGCCGAAACGGCTGCTTGCAGACGTAGCAGTGACGCTGCTGGCGCAGCTCGCGCAAGCTGGCCTCGCCGGGTGCGGGCAGCGCGGGCGCGAGCGGTGCAAGAACGTGCGGTGTAAGATAAGCCGCGGCGCGAAGTGATCGCGCGCTGATCTCCCGATCGTGGCGCCTGGTCTCGCGCTTGCGCTCGAGCCGCCGCTTCTGCTTCGCACTCTTCGTCAGATGCGCGGCGGCTCGCTCGACGGCGACCCGCACCGGATCATCGGGCGCGCTTGCGCGCAGCGCCTCGAGGGTCGCGAGGCAGTCCGCGATCGCCTCGCTCGAAAGTGGCGGGCGACCGGAATCGAACCGACGTTCTCCGGGTGTTGGAAACCCCGACGCGACGACCTCTGCGCTACGCCCCCCGAGATCAGGTTCGAAAAGAGATGGGAGCCGGCCGGATTCGAACCGGCGTCCTCCGGCCTGGCAAGCCGGTGCGACCACCGCGACGCTACGTTCCCCGTGCTCGTGCTCGTGCTCGTGAGTGAGTGGGGCCCGATCCGATTCGAACGGAGGTCCTCCCGGAGATGGTGCCGAGCGCGTCAACCCCTGCGCTACGGGCCCCGGATCGTCGTCTCGCTCGCGGCGTCCCCCGCGAGCGGTGAAAAGTGGGGCCCGATCCGATTCGAACGGATGTCCTCCCGGATTTGGTGCCGAGCGCGTCAACCCCTGCGCTACGGGCCCCGAAGTGTGGGTGTGGGTGT
>Ga0105049_10004898_pt1 | contig 15643 bp, 12 predicted proteins | sample MAT06_FD_78087 | JGI IMG/M metagenome (GOLD analysis project Ga0105049, IMG submission 78087) | Freshwater microbial communities from Lake Fryxell liftoff mats and glacier meltwater in Antarctica - MAT-06 | ecosystem: Environmental > Aquatic > Freshwater > Ice > Liftoff microbial mat | place... | reverse complement strand
GCTTTGTCTCGGCAGCGCGGGTCGATGCCGCGCGCGCGGCAAAGGATGGCGCGCGCGCCGGCATCGACGAGGCCAAGGCAAAGCTGTCGCTGTTGCGGGAAGGGACGCGCGGCGACGATATCGCCCAAAGCGCGGCCAGCCGCGATGCGGCGCAGGCGCGCCAGCGGCGAATGGTCACGGACATGGCCGATACGCAATTGTTTGCGCCCTCCGCCGGGGTGGTGCAGACCCGTGTGCAGGAACCCGGCGCGATTGTTGCGGCAGGTGAACCGGTGGTGGCGCTTGCGATGACCCAGCCGGTGCGCGTGCGGGCCTATGTTCCCGAACCCTTGCTGGGCCGCATCAAACCGGGGCAGCCGGTGCGCGTGGTTACCGATGGCGGCAAAAGCTGGACCGGCCGGATCGGGAATATTTCACCCACCGCCGAATTTACCCCGCGCACGGTGGAAACCGAAAGCCAGCGCGCCGATCTGGTGTACCGCATCCGCATTATCGTCGATGATCCCAAGGGCGAGCTGCGCCAGGGTCAACCGATCACAGTGGACCTTGGCAAACGGCCATGAACGATGCCATCGTCAGCGTTACCGCGCTGGCCAAACGCTATCCAGGCGGGGCACAGGCGCTGGACGGCATAAGTTTTGCCGTCGCACCGGGCGAGACGTTGGGGCTGGTCGGGCCGGATGGTGCGGGCAAATCGACATTGCTGAAACTGCTCGCCGGGATTGGCAGGGCGGACAGCGGCGCGATTGTTATTGCCCCGGCTGTGCGCCAGGCGCTGGCCTATATGCCGCAATCGGCTGGGTTGTACGACGATTTGTCGGTGGCAGAGAATCTGGCGTTATATGCCGACCTGCGCGGCGGGGCGAGCGCGGCGGCACGGGCGGCGGTGCTGGCGGCGGCGGGGCTGGCCCCCTTTACCGAACGGCTGGCGGGGCAATTGTCGGGCGGGATGCGGCAAAAGCTGGGATTGGCCTGCACCCTGGTGACGAAGCCGCAACTGGTGCTGCTTGATGAACCTAGCGTCGGGGTCGATCCGGTGTCGCGCGCCGAGCTGTGGGCGCTGGCCCGGATGTTGGCGGGTAAGGGCACAGCGATCATATGGGCAACCAGCAATCTGGATGAGGCCGAGCGGTTCGACCGCCTGTTGCTGCTGCATGAAGGGCGGATGATTGCCGATGGTGCGCCGTCGGCTCTCGCAGGGGCCATGGCGGGGCGGGTGTGGCGACTGGCGCTGGCGGGGACCCGGGCACGGCGCGTGCTTGCCGCCGCGCTCGCCGCCCCCGATGTGATTGACGCGACGGTGCAGGGGGCATCGGTGCGCGTCGTGCTGGCTGCGGATGCGCCCCTGCCGCTGGCGGGTGCGCTGGCGCAGATTAACGCGCAATCGATCACGGCGGCGCCGCCCCGGCTGGAGGATGCATTCATCGCCGCACTCGGCGGGGCGCGGCTCGGGCCAAGTCTCTTGACCGAGGCTTACCGCGACATAGCGGTAAACGACGCGCCGATGATCGTCGCCGAGGGGCTGACGCGGAATTTTGGTAATTTTACGGCCGTGGACCGAGTGAACTTGTCGGTCAGGCGCGGCGAGATTTTCGGGCTGCTTGGCCCCAATGGTGCGGGCAAGACGACTTGTTTTCGCATGCTGTGCGGTCTGATTAACCCGACCAGCGGGACAGCGCGCGTTGCCGGGTTGGACATGGAACAGGACCGGGCGGCAGCGCACCAGCAACTGGGCTATATGGCGCAGCGCTTTTCGCTTTATGCCACACTGACGACCGCACAGAATCTGAACTTTTTTGCCGGGGCTTACGGCCTTAGCGGCGCGGCGCGCGCGCGCGCGGTGGCATTGGCAATGGCGACTTTTGCACTGGATCAGGTGGCGGACAGCAACGCAGGCGAGCTGTTGCCCGGACTGCGCCAGCGGTTGAGCCTGGCTTGCGCAATCATGCACCAGCCACCAGTGCTGTTCCTGGATGAACCGACATCGGGTGTTGATCCGCTGACCCGGCGCGAATTCTGGTCGCACATCAATGCGATGGCCGAGCGGGGGGTAACGATATTCGTCACAACGCATTTCATGGACGAAGCCGAATATTGTGACCGCATCGCGCTGGTCTATCACGGACGGATGATCGCAAGCGGGGCGCCCGATGTCCTGAAGGCCGACGTCGCGGCGCGGCTGGGGCGGCCGGTGGCGTCGCTGGAGGCGGCGTTTTTTGCGCTGCTCGATCAAGAACAGATGGCGGCATGAGCGGACGGGGGCAACGGATGCGTGCGGTGATGCGCAAGGAATGGGGGCAGATCCGCCGCGATCCTTCGACATTCGGCATTGCCGGGCTGCTGCCGCTGTTGCTGCTGTTCCTGTTCGGTTATGCGGTGTCCCTGGACACAGCGGCGACCAGAACGGCGTTGGTGATGCAGGACCGGGGCGGCGCGGCGCAGCGGTTGGCCGGGGCCTTTGCCGCCAGCCCGTCGTTCCGCATCGAACCAGCGGCGTCCGTCCGTGACGCGCGTGATGCATTGGTGGCGGGACGGCTGCGGGCGATTATCGTCATTCCCCAGGATTTTTCGCGGCTGGCGGCGCGCGGACAGCCGGCGGCCGTGCAATTGATTACCGATGGGTCAGTGCCCAACACCGCTGCCTTTGCCGATGGCCATGCGCGCGGGTTGGTGCGGCAATGGGCGGCGGATGAAGCGCGCGAACGCGGCATGGCGCACGTGCCGCCGCTGCGGATTGTGCCGCATTATATGTATAACGCGACGCTTAAAAGCCGGTATTTCCTGGTGCCGGGCGCGATTGCGATTGTCATGGCGATGATCGGGTCGATGCTGACTGCGCTGGTCGTCGCGCGGGAATGGGAGCGCGCGACGATGGAGGCGCTGCTCGCAACGCGGCTGAGCGTGGCGGAAATGATCGTGGCCAAGGTCACGCCGTATTTCCTGCTGGGTCTTGGCTCGATGACTTTGTGCGTGGTGGTGGCCGTGGCGATTTACGACCTGCCGCTGCGTGGGTCGCTGTTGGCGTTGATCGGGCTTGCGGCGACATTCCTGTTCGCGACGCTGGGCCAGGGCCTGCTGATATCGGCGGCGGCGAAAAGCCAGTTTGTGTCGACCCAATATGCGCTGCTGTCGGGGTTTCTTCCCTCGCTGCTGTTGTCGGGGTTTCTGTTTGAAATCAGTTCCATGCCAACCGCCATTCAGTGGCTGACATGGCTGGTGCCTGCGCGTTACCTGATCCCGCCGCTTGAATCGCTGTTTCTGGCGGGCAACATTTGGGGACTGATTCTGCCCAGTATGGCGGCGCTGACCGCGTTTGGAATTTTCTTTTTCTGGCGGGCGATCAAATCGACACAGGCGAGCATTGAATGACCGGTCGCGGCGGCGGCCTGACGCGATTGTTCGCGGTGATGGTCAAGGAACTGCGCGTTGTGCTGCGCGACAAAAAAGCACGGACGACGTTGATTTTTTCGCCGGTGGTGCAACTGTTGCTGTTCGGGCTGGCGACGACGCTGGAGGTGCGCAATGTCAATATTGGCATCGTTGCGCGCGACAATGGCGCAGCAACACAGGCGCTGGTCGCGGCGATCGATGCCAGCCCATGGTTCAACCAGGTCAAACGTTACCCCAACGCCGCTGCGCTGCGCGATGCGATAGATGTTCAGGCGGTCATTGGCGGGGTGTTGATCAGCGACGGCATCGATGACCGGATTGCGCGCGGGGATGCGGCGGAACTGCTGGTCCTGCTGGACGGACGGCGGGCCAATGCGGCACAGGTTGTCGCAGGCTATCTGGATGAAATTGCCCGGCAACAAGGGGCGCGGGTGGCCGCGGTGCAGGGCCGCGCGCCGATCGCGGTGGCGACAACCCACTGGTTCAACCCCAATCTGATCTATCTGTGGTTCACCATGCCCAGCCTGATCGTGGTCATCGGCGCAGTGCAGGTGATGTCGGTGTCGTGCCAGTCAGTCGCGCGCGAACGCGAATTTGGAACGATAGAGCAATTGATCGTGCTACCATTGGCGCCGTGGCAGGTGCTGATCGGCAAATTGACCCCGGCGTTTGTCGTCGGGATGGCGACTGCGACATTCTTTGTGGTGTTCATCCCACTGGTCTATGGCGTTCCGCTGACGGGGTCGCTGGCGCTGCTATATCTCTCGCTAACGCTTTATTTTGTGGCGCTCGCGGCGCTTGGCGTCGCAATCTCGTTGCTGGCGCGGAACCAGCAACAGGCGTTCCTGGGCATGTTTCTGGCAACCATTCCGATCATCTTATTGTCAGGCTATGCATCGCCGGTCGACAATATGCCCGGCTGGTTGCAATCCGCCGCCTGGTTTAACCCTGCCAGCCATATCCTGACAGTGGTCGAGGGCCTGTTCCTGAAGGCGATGCCAGCGGCGGCGGTGTTGCCGCAGCTGGGTCCGGTGGCACTGGTTGCGGGCGCGGCGGTGTCGGCGGCGCTGTGGCTGACCGCCCGGCGGCTGCGCGAGGGCGGATAATATGACAGAAGCCCGCTGTTGATGAAACAAATGTCTGAAACTGTCCGAAATCAGGGCATTTTGCGACAAACGTGCCACAGTGCCGTCCAAATGGACTCATTTCACCGCAAATGCGCGCGATAGGTGGTTGCCAATCGAACCGGCGCTGTCATCCTTACCAAATTATTAAACATGTCCAACGTGGGGGACAAAAAATGACGGCACAGCCGATCAATCTGGGCACCGGGTCGCACCGTGTACTGCCTGGATTGGGTATCGAAAAGGATATGCTTGACGCAGCGCGCCGGCGGCTTGCGCTGCCCGAGCGTTTGTTCAACCTGAACCAGCTCGACTGCCAGTATGAAGAGGACGCAGCGACATTGTGGACGTTCATGCGGCCAAGTGGGCGGCCCAGTTTCAACTCCGCGATGCTGTCCGATTTCGCCGTGTGGCAAGAGGATATCGCGACGGCGTTTGGACCGACCGGGGTGCCGCTCGACTTCCTCGTGCTTGGATCGCGGGTGCCGGGGGTGTTCTGCTATGGCGGCGACCTTGACCTGTTTGGAAATTTGATCCGTGCGGGGGACCGGGCGGGCCTGATCCGTTATGGCCGGGCGTGCGTCGAAATCCTGCACCGCAATATGGCGTGCCTTGACCTGCCGCTGATCACCATCGGACTGGTGCAGGGCGAGGCATTGGGCGGCGGTTGGGAAGCGCTGATGTCGTTCAACGTCATCATCGCCGAACGCGGCGTAAAGTTTGGCCTGCCCGAAATTAAGTTCAACCTGTTTCCTGGCATGGGCGCGCATGCGATATTGTCACGCAAGGTGGGTTCGGCGATGGCCGAACGGATGGTTCATTCGGGCGAAGATTTCACCGCCGAACAGCTGCATGCGCTGGGTCTGGTCCATGTGGTCGCCGAACCGGGCGAAGGCGTGGCGGCGGTGCGCGAATATATCAGCAAACAGCGGCGCCGTCTGGCCGGTCATATCGGGTCACACCGCGCAATGCGGATGGCCAAACCGATCACGCTGGATGAGCTGGTCGCGATTGTCACCGAATGGGCGGATACCGCACTGAAACTGAGCGATGCGGATCTGAAAATGATGCGCTGGATCGTTAATCGCCAGCGGCAATATCAATTGCCCGATGACAATGGGGATCAGGCCACCCGTCTTGCGGCTGCGGGCTGATTGAGCAGGGCGGGCAGTTCGCTTGCCGGAATACCGCGGCTGTACAAAAATCCTTGGCCATGGGTGCAGCCAAGCTGGCGTACGCGGGCTGCCGCGGTTAAGGTTTCGATTCCCTCGGCCACCACAGGCATGCCCAGCCGGTCAGCTAGGAAGGTGACCGCGGCGACGACGGCGCTGGCACGGTCCCCATCTTCCAACCCGCTGACAAAGCTGCGGTCGACCTTGATCTTGGAAAAATCAAATTCGCGGATGTAGGACAGCGAAGAATATCCGGTGCCGAAATCATCGAGTGTCAGGCCTATGCCGGCATCGCGGATCAGGCGGACAAATTCGACGACATGTTCGGTTTTGGCGGCAAAGACATTCTCGGTGATTTCAAGTTCAAGCCGCGACGCGGGCAGGCCCGATACCTTAAGCGCGTTGAGGAAGCCCAGCGCTGCGCCGGGGGCCTGCATCTGGACTGGCGACACATTGACCGCGACCTTGATGTCATCCGGCCATTGCATGGCAGTCCGGCACGCTTCCAGCACAATCCAGTTGCCCATGGTGATGATCAGGCCGGTTGCCTCGGCAATGGCGATAAATTCATCGGGGCTGAGCATGCCGCGTTCAGGGTGCTGCCAGCGCACCAGTGCCTCAAACGCATCGATGCGGCCGGTTTCGAGGTCGACGATGGGCTGATAATGGAGTTGCAGTTGCCCGCCGCGAATCGCGCCGCGCAGTTCGGCCTCCAGCTCGCGGCGGCGATGGAGTTCCCGATCCATTGCGGGATCGAAGAAGTTCTGCTGGCTACGGCCCCCCATTTTGGATGCGTAAAGCGCCATATCCGCCTGTTGCATGATGACCGATGCGGATTGGCCATCCTCTGGATAAAGCGCGATGCCAAGCGAAGCGCTGATCGCGATATTATGCCCATCGATCTGAAATGGCTGGCTGAGCACAGTCAGGATCAGTCGGCCAAAACTGTCTGCGGCCACCCGCGACATGTGCGGTGCGGCAACGACGAATTCGTCGCCGCCGAAACGCGAAATCATCATGTCGGGATCACAGACCGCGCGCAGCCGGTTAGCCACCTCCACCAGCACGCGGTCACCGATCGGGTGGCCCAGCGTGTCGTTGACCTCTTTGAATCGGTCAAGATCAAACCAGAACAGCACGAACTGCGGCGGATCTGCCTGGTTGAAATTGCCCGCCAGCCAATCGTCGAGACCCGCCCGGTTGGCGAGTGATGTGACCGGATCGGTGGTGGCAAAGGTGCGCATTTCCTGAGCCAGCACAGCATTGCTGTGCGCCGAGGAGAAGCTGGAATGGACAATGTCGAACGTTCGCAGCGTGATGCCGATAACCGCAACGATGAACAATATCTGCGACACGGCGAGCAAAAGATAGCCGGTCGAACCCTGCACCGTCAGGCCAATGGCGAGCGGAACCGAGGCGAGCAGATTCTGGCCGATGGCGATCTGGGGCCGCCCGGCGTTGCGCGCCGAAACCCCGGCGGCATACCCAATCGCATTGGCAGCGGCGAGCACATGAAGTTCTGCGTTGCTGGCCAGCGCGACGGTAAGCCCGGCAATCGCACCCAACACAGAAGCATAGCCCCATGCCCCGGCTTCGTACACCAGTTCAAGGATGCGGGTTTGCGCCTCATTTTCCTGCGTCGTGCGGTGAAAGGCATAGGCCGACGCGATGCGGCCAACGACCACCGCAGTCAGGAGCATCGCGGCATAAGTCAGCACAGTATTTTCGGCACGATAAGCAATGTAAAGTGAGCCGATCAGACCGCACACTGCACCCAGCGCAAGTGACGTTGGCGATGAATAGAGCGTGGCGACCAGCGCCGCGCGCACTTTTGCATCAACGACGGCCCTGTCGCGTTTGCCGATCAATCGTCGTTTAATGAGCCTGACCAAATTGGGCGTCCTGTCACCTGCCAAAGCATGGCCATGGCAGGAAAGGCTGGAAGATTGGTTAACGCCGTGGTCAGGACCGTCCGTAGAACGTCGATTTGCGCGGGTTTCAACTGTTAACGGGCGCATGGCAAACGGACGCAGTTTCCTCTGCTGAAGGAAGCGGTAAAGTGGCGATTTCCCCGGCCACCAGCGCGCGATCAATCATGCGGGAAACGCTGTGCCACCAGCGGCAGGCGGTCATCTGACCCTGCCAGAAAGCCGTTTGTGCCCGCGATGCAGCGATCAATGGAGCATGCGCACCGTCGGCGTCCCACAGCCGCAGCGCTGCTGCATGTACCGCCCGATATTCAATATCACCATTATCGTTGCTGCCAAAAAGCGCAGCAAACCGGGGTGTGAGCGGCGTTGCGCCGCTCGACCAACGGACGGTTCGCGTCGATCCGCGTGCTGCACTGGCCATGGCCACCCTCTCCGCTCCAAACCTCGTAAGGCTAAGCTTATTGCAGCGGGCTAGCTAAGGAGGGGTGCAGGAAGATGGTTACCGAAGGGTAGCGGTCAGGATCACCGCAAGCTTGGTATCATGCCACCGCAGGAAGCCGGGGCATGGCGGCGTCGCCCGCCATCACCGCAGCCGTCAGCCCGGTCGCTGCCGGGACGATCTGATCCAGATAGAAACGCGCAGTTGCCTGTTTGGCGGTCAGGAAGCCTGCGTCGCCCTCTTTCCGGGCCAGCAGGTCGGTGGCAGCGCGGGCTTGCTGCTGAAGCAGCCAGCCGCAGGTCGCGACGGATAGCATGGTGAGGTAGGGATAGCTGCCCGCGAGCCGGTCGGCCATGCTGGCACCCTCCAGCCAGTCGGTAAGGGTGGTGAGGCGCGCGGCAAGATCGGCAAGGGCCGTGCTGTCCCCTGCACCGCCTGCAATGTCGGCGATCAGGCGGCGAATGCCGTCGCCGCCCGCCATGCCCAGTTTGCGGCCAACCAGATCGGCGGCCTGAATGCCATTGGTGCCCTCGTAAATCGGTGCAATGCGGGCGTCGCGATAATGCTGGGCGGCGCCGGTTTCCTCGACAAATCCCATGCCGCCGTGAACCTGAATACCGATGCTGGCGACTTCGCAACCGATGTCAGTGGCGTGCGCTTTGGCCAGCGGAGTCAGGATTTCAGCGCGCAAAACAGCGGCCTCATCGCCCAATTTCCCAAAGTCGACCTGTGATGCGGCGTAATAGACCAGCGCGCGGGAGGCTTCGGTCTGGGCGCGCATGGTCCATAACATGCGCCGGACGTCGGGGTGCTGGTCAATCGTTACGCTGGCCGTATCGGGCGATCCGGCGAGTGCCGATTGTACGCGGCCACCGGCATAACGGCGGGCCTGTTGATAGGCCCGCTCAGCAATCTGAACGCCCTGGCAGCCGACCATCAGCCGAGCGTTGTTCATCATCGTGAACATGGCCCGCATCCCGGCCATTTCGGCGCCGACAAGCTCGCCAAGACAGTCGCCGTCATCGCCATAGGCCATGACGCAGGTTGGTGAGGCATGAATGCCGAGTTTATGTTCAATCGAAATACAGCGGACGCCGTTGTCGATTGCCGGGTTGCCTTTGTCATCCAACCGAAGCTTGGGGACCAGAAACAGCGAGATGCCGCGGGTTCCTTCGGGCGCGCCGGGGGTGCGGGCAAGCACCAGGTGGACGATATTGTCGGTCAGGTCATGTTCGCCAAAGGTGATGTATATTTTCTGGCCCCGGATTTTGTACAGACCAGAGCCGTCGTTCAACGGTTCGGCGGTCGAACGCAGCGCGCCGACATCGCTGCCCGCTTGGGGCTCGGTCAAGTTCATCGTGCCGTTCCACGCACCACTGATCAGCTTGGGAAGCCAGCGTTGGCGCTGTTCAGGGCTGCCATGGCCCATCAGCGCGTGGATCGCGCCGGGGGTCAGGATTGAAATCAGCCCGAACCCCATGTCGGCGGTGCCAAGCGTTTCGGTCACCAGCGCGGCGAGGGTAAAGGGCAGGCCCATGCCGCCATATTCCGGGGCGCTGTCGATGCTGCCCCACCCAGCGTCGACATAGGCCTGATACGCCTCTTTGAAGCCCGGCGGCATGATGACTTTGCCATTGTCCCAGCGCGGCGGATTGGTGTCGCCGACGCGGTTCAAGGGCGCATAGACGTCAGCGGCAAATTCGCCGACGCCGTTGGCAATCGCCTCAATCGTGTCGGGGGTGGCCGCGGCAAAGCGGTCGTGCGCGGCCAGCGCGTCGATGCGGGCGACGTGGTTGAGGACAAACAGCTGCTCGGCGGTCGGCGGGGTATAGGTCATTCGGGCTTCCTCAGGGGGCTGGCGCGGGGGCGGTAAGCGGGCCTATAGCGCGGCATGACCCCAGCTTCAAACCCGCCGGATATGCCCGAGGTGCGCCGCTACGGCGCCATCGCGATTTCCCAGGCAGCACGGCTGATCGCAGCAGGGCAACCTGTCGCGGTGCCGACGGAGACGGTTTACGGCCTGGCCGCCGATGCGACTGATTTGGATGCGGTCGTGCGCATTTACGCGGCCAAGGGGCGGCCATCGTTCAATCCGTTGATTGTGCACGTTGCGGATCTTGCCATGGCCGAATCGCTGGGAGTGTTTGGCGATGCTGATCGTTCGCTGGCCGCGGCGCTGTGGCCGGGGCCGCTGACGTTGGTGGTGCCGCACCGGTCCGGCAGTCTGGTGGCCAGTCTGGCGACGGCGGGTCTGGGCAGCATTGCACTGAGGGTGCCCGCGCACCGGGCGATGCAGGCGTTGATTGCGGCGAGCGGGCGACCGCTGGCGGCCCCCTCTGCCAATGCGAGTGGCGGCATCAGCCCGACGCGGGCGGCGCATGTTGCGGCCAGCCTGCGCGGGCGGATCGCGCTGGTGATTGATGACGGGCCGTGCGCGGCGGGGCTTGAATCCACGATTGTGCGTGTGGTGGACGGGCGCGTTGTGGTGCTTCGTCCGGGGCCGGTAACGGCGGAGCGGCTGGGCGAGGTCAGCGGCCTGCCGGTGGTCGATGCAAGTGACGGGCCGATCATCGCGCCGGGCCAACTGGCCAGCCATTATGCGCCGGTAAAGCCATTGCGGCTGCATGCGACGGAATTTGCGGCGGATGAATGGGGCATTGGCTTTGGGGCGCTTGGGGGAGACGACACGCTAAGCGGCGGCGGTGACCTGACCCAGGCTGCGGCGCACCTGTTCGATGCGCTCCACCGGGCCGATGCGAGCAAAAAACCGCGCATTGCAGTGGCCGATATTCCTGCGGTCGGGCTGGGCGTGGCGATCAACGACCGGCTGCGGCGCGCGGCGGCGCCGCAGGGCTAGTCGACCGTCAAAAGAACAGCCAGACCACGCCGGTCCAAACCGCCGGGACGCTTGCTGCGAATAACCACACGCGGCGGGCATCGCTGCGGAACCGGTTCATCAATGCGGGCGAGGGCAGCGCCTGTTGCCCCAGCGCCTGCCAGCGGCGTTCGGTGATACGGGCATATGGCAACGCCGCAACAACCAGTATCACCATTGCAGCAATGGCAATTGTGCGGGGTGACCCGGCCTCGATTGCGGCGCTGACCAGCCAGATCTGAATGACCGTGAAAAAGAGCAAAGCGGCCACCACGTGGCGGGTCATCTGGTTGCCCAAACGACGGGCACGCGGCAGCATGTAGGCGCTGCGCGTCCATCCGCGCGAAGTAAAGTTTGTAGCCATGATTACAGCCTCTGGCGGGCCAGTGCGATCCCAACAACGTCTGGGTTTCATCGCCAGTCCCGCGAGTCAAGGAGATTGCCGGGCAAATGGTTAAAAAACGTGCTGATTTCTGCCAGATGATGCATTTTACTGATCGCAAGAGTGATTGTTCGCGGACTCTTGCCTGCACTTTGCCAGTTTCCGCTGCGGATGCCTTTCTTTTGGCTGGGTCTGGCACTGGTGATTCGCACATGTGCAGCCTTGATTCCGGGCGCGCATTCCAGCTTTCTTTATGCCCGGGTGGGGGTGGCCACGGAATAAAATTCTGCTGTAGTTGTGTCTGAACCATTGTCGCTGCATGATCATTTTTTGCCAATTGGGGAGAATGAGGATGCGCCAGTTTCGCACGCTGTTGATGACCGCTGCGAGCGGACTGCTGTTGTTTGTAAGCGGTGCGCCGCCGGCGTTGGCGAGCGAGGCTGCTGCTGTGGTGGTGGTCAACGATACCGCGCTGAAGAGTATCATCGACGAATATTGGGAAAAGGTGATGAAAGAGGCGCCGGTATTCGCCTCGTCGCTGGGGATTGAGGCTTATGCAGGACAGGTTGGCGATTACACGCTGGCCGGTGCCGACCGGCAGGCCGCGGCGGCGGCGGCGCTGCTGACGCGGCTCGATGCCATCGCGCTGGCCGGACTGTCGGCGGGCGACCGGGTCAACCACGGCATCCTGCGCCGCACGCTCGCCGAGATTGTCGAGGGCAATGGGTTTGGCCAGCGGGCAATGAATTTCACCAACCGGTCGGGCTGGCATCAGGATTTTGCCGGGATGGGCGACAATCTGCCGTTCAAGACCGGGGCGGATTTTGAAAGCTATAACGCGCGGCTGGCCCAATATCCGCGCGTGAACGCTCAGGCGACGGCGGTGGCCAATGCTGCGATCAAGGGCGGATATATGCTGCCGTGCGCTTCGCTTGATGGATATGAAGCGAGCATTAGCGGGCTGATCACGGCGGAGCCGCGCGTATCGCGGTTCTTTGGCCCCTATGCCGGGAAGCGCCCCGATGGCGTGAGCGAGGCCGAGTTCAAGGCGCTGGGGGATGCCGCCGCGACGACCATCCGCGATGCCATTTTCCCCGAGCTTCGCAAGCAAACAGACTGGTATCTGAAAAGCTATAAGCCTGCCTGTGCCAAGGCGCCGGGCATTTCGGCGCAACCGGGCGGTTCGGCCTATTATGATTATCGCATCCGCCAGATGACGACGACGACCATGAGCGCTGAGGAAATCCACCAACTTGGCCTGTCTGAAGTTGCCCGGATCCGGAAAGAGATGGAAAGCGTTGCCGCCGCAGCGGGCTATCCCTCGCGGGAGGCGTTCATCCAGCATCTGCGCACCGACCCGCAATATTATGCCAAAACGCCCGAAGAGCTGATGGAAAAGGTCGCGCGCGTGACCAAGGTTATTGACGGCAAAATGCCCTCGCTGTTCCACCGGCTTCCCCGTCTGCCCTATGGCATCAAGGAAATTCCGGCAGAAATCGCTGAAGGAACGACGACGGCCTATTATAATCCTGGGTCGCCTGAGATCGGCATTGCGGGCTTTTACTTCGTCAACACGTCGAAACTAGACCAGCGACCGCTGTGGGAGGTGCCGGCGCTGTCGGTCCACGAAGCGGTGCCGGGGCATCATCACCAGATCGCGTTGCAGCAGGAATTGCCGCTGCACGAATTCCGCAAATATGGAACGTTCTTTACAGCCTTCACCGAGGGCTGGGGGCTGTATTCCGAACGGCTCGGCATCGAAATGGGGCTGTATGACACCCCTGCGAAGGACATGGGGCGATTATCCTATGAAATGTGGCGCGCAACGCGGCTGGTGGTCGACACCGGTATCCACGCCAAAGGGTGGAGCAAGGCCCAGGCGATTGCGTTCATGACCGACAATACGGCGCTGTCGGCGGGCAATATCGAGGCCGAGGTCAATCGCTACATCGCCTGGCCCGGGCAGGCGTTGGCGTATAAGATCGGCGAGCTGAAAATCCGCGAACTGCGCGCGCTGGGGGAGAAAGAACTGGGCGCAAAGTTTGATCTGGCGGCGTTTCACGATGTCGTGCTGGGGCAGGGCGCAGTGCCGCTGGATGTGCTGGAGGCGCAGGTCAGGGATTGGATTGCGGCGGAGCGGGGCATCGCCTCTGCGCACAATTCATGAGTTCACGACCTAGCCATCCGGAACTGAAGTAAGTTACATTAAGCTCAGGGTAGGCGGAACAGGAAGCTGGCAGTTCGCTCAGCGCGGCTGTGGGTCCGGCAGCGGAGTGGTTTCCGGACCGCCATCCGCAGGGGCACCGCCCCGCGCTTCGATCTCGGCCTCGCGGCGGGCGCGTTCCTCGCGTTCTTTTTCGTCGGCGACAACGGCGGCTTCGACTTCAGCCGAGGCACTGTCAATGCCCTCGATACGCTTGCGGCGTTCGTCGGCGATCAGGGCATTCCAGTCGGTTTTGTCCGTCGCGCGGCGCTCGGCTGCTGCGCCTGCCAGCAGGCGCTGGGTGCAGCCGGTAAAGCCGCCAAGGCCAACGGGCGAACAACTGTCCGTGCCGAAACGGCCAACGCGTTCAAGCGCGACAACCTTGTTGGCCCATGCCTCATTCTTGGGACTGAGAAGGTCGCCGCCGCGAAACAATTCGGGGACGCGGTAACGTTCCGCCTCGGGCAGACGGGCGCAGACGATGATTTCGTCGCCGGTCGCAACTGGGCAATTGTCCTTGCCATAAACGATGGACTGCGACATTTTTTGCCCGCCCCCGCTTTCGGCGTCTTGCTGGGCAGCAGCGGGCACGACCGCAAGGGCGGCAAAAGGGGCGGCAAAGATCAGCAGCGTTTTCATGGTCCGTCCTTGATAATCAGCAGACATGGCTGTGCAATGAACGCACGGGGCGCATCATCAGATGCGTTTGGCGAGGGCAATGGCGGTACGGCATCCCGCCCGGATTACGCCTGACAGGATGGGGTAGCCCGGCAAACCCTCTGCCCCGGCGGCGAGTGCGGCCTCCTTATGTTCCAATTCCTCGGCGCGGAAATCGGCGATGGCGGCGCTAAGTTCGGGGTCGTCATCGCCCAATTCCACCAGTTGTTCGGCATAGTGACGGTCAATCTCGGTTTCGACCGCCGCCGTGCACGCCATGGCGGCGCGCGGCCCAATCGCGGCGGTTACGGCCCCCAGCGCAAACCCCGCGACGTTCCAAAAGGGCGCCATGATGGTCGGGCGCACATGGCGTTCGGTAATCATCCGGTCGAAAAAGACGCGGTGGCGCGATTCCTGGTCGGCCATATGGGCGATGTCGCGTGCGACCGGGTGACGATTGCCCAGCACGGCAAGCTGGCCGGCATAGATACGGGTGGCGCCATATTCCCCCGCCTGGTTGACGCGGATCATGCTGGCGATTTTGGCGCGGCGTGCGGGGCTGGTGGTCATGACGCAATATCCTGTCGGCGGTATAGCAGCATCAATATGGCGATGCCCCCGGCAAAGGAAAAGAGGGCGTTGAACCCCGCGAGCGAAATTCCGCCGACGGCAAATTGCGGTTTGTCGCACGCGATGACGGGCCCGGCCATAATGTCGTTGATCGAGATCGGGCCGTTGGCACCAGTGCTGCACGCCGGACCGGGCCAGAGGCCATATTCGACACCGGCGTGAAAGGCGCCGATACCGCCGCTGATCAGGATGGCGAGCGCAGCGCAGATGGTCAGCGTGCGCAGGGCGGCGGTGTTTTTGCGGAGCAGCAGTGCCAGGCCGGCGAGGAGGATCGCGGCCTGATGCGGCCAGCGTTGCCAGTAACACATCTCGCATGGGAACAGGCCAAAGCCATATTGCGAGATCAGCGCGCCGCCATAAAGGGCGAGCGAGGTGAGCAGCGCGAGAAGGGAGGCGGTGGAGCGGGTCATGGTATGTATCTTACGCCCGGAATCATGTGTTTACTACATGCCCATCATTGCGAGCGGTAAAGCCAGGCTCAATTCCGCCGCGTGCCCGTCGCAGGTTTGGCCGCTGCCATTTTGGCCTGTGCCGGGCCGATGCGGCCGATCATCTCCAGCGCATAATGAAGCTGGAAATCATCAATGCCCTTGGCTTTCAGCTCTTCCAGTGTTGCAGTGAAGCGCGGATCGGGTTTCTCGTCCTTTTCCAGCACGGCGTTGTCGACGCGTTTTTCATTGATGAGATGGCGGCGCAGGTCCGATTCGCGGAAGCGCGGGCGCGTCGCATAATCGGGATCCGTCAGCTGCGGCACGCGAATATCGGGGTCGATGCCGCCTTCCTGCACCGAACGGCCCGATGGCGTATAATAACGCGCCGTGGTCAGCCGCAGTGCGGTCG
>Ga0105049_10004897_pt1 | contig 15645 bp, 3 predicted proteins | sample MAT06_FD_78087 | JGI IMG/M metagenome (GOLD analysis project Ga0105049, IMG submission 78087) | Freshwater microbial communities from Lake Fryxell liftoff mats and glacier meltwater in Antarctica - MAT-06 | ecosystem: Environmental > Aquatic > Freshwater > Ice > Liftoff microbial mat | place... | reverse complement strand
GCGCAGCAGCGGATCGATCGGATTCGCAGCATTGTGTGCGCGGGGGCGGGGCTCAAGATCAATCGGCTGGCGGTGGCGCCGGTGGGAGCGGCGTCGTTGCTGGCGGGTGACCCGGCTCCGGACACGGTGAACATGCTGGTGCTGGTGTCACAGCGCAGCGGGCCGGGCGGGGGTGATATTTTGCTGGTGCGAGGTCGCTCGGTACTGATGGCGCGGGCGGCGGATGTGCCGGGCGTGGGGGAGGCGGCGGTGCTGGCGGGAACGGCGGCGACAGAAGCGACGTTCCTGGAATCGATCGCGATGGAAGCGAAGCGGACGTATATGGCGTATCGGCTGAGCCCGGGCGCGGAGGAGGTGCGGTCGGTGCTGGTGCTGGGGGCGGGACCGAGTGATGCGCTGGCGGCGAAACTGACAGAGCGGCTTGGGAGTGCGCTGGAACTTGCGGCGCGGACGATTGGTTTGCCGCCGACGGTGGAACTGGCGAGCGGCGTGAGCGTTGGGGACGCGGTGGAAGCGGCGTGCGTGGTGGGCGTGCTGGCGGAGGAAGGGCGGTCGGGGAGCGGTGCGGGGAGCGACGACCCGGAGCGGGCGCTGATTGACCTGGGATCGCCGCGGCGTGCGCCGGATTTGCGGGCGGCGCGGCGGCGGATGGCGGCGCTGGCGGGGGCAGCGGTGTTAATTGTGTGCGGGCTGGGATGGACGATGGCGAAGAGATCGCTGGAGGAAGCGCAGGGTGAGTTTGACAAGATCAAGACCCACTTTGCGAAGCAGGTGAAGCCCAAGCACGATCTGTATGTGCGGCAAAAGCTGAGGACGGAGCACATTGAGGAATTCCGGAAATCGTCGCCGAACTGGATTGGGCACCTGGCGGTGATTACGGAGCAGATGCCGGATCCGAATCAGGCGGTGCTGGAGTCGCTGCTTGGTGAATCAGACCCCGGGGTGGAGTTTGTGTGGGCGAAGGGCGCGGCGAAGTCGATCGGGATGGGGAAGTGGGCACCGCGGTCGGGGGTGGCGCTTGATTTATCGGGGTCGGCGAAGCGGCGGGAGATTGCCGACGGGATTCGCGACCGGATTGAGCAGGACCAGCGGTATTTGATAACGACCAAGGGCGCGGACGTGTCGAACCGGTTTGAGTATCGGGTGACGAGCACGGGCGCGAGGGAAGGAACGAAGCCGGGCAAGGACAAGCCCGGCGCGGCGGTCAAGCCGGACGAGAAAGCGGGGGTGGCCAAGTGAAACACGCCAAGAAGTTAAGGATGATCGGGCTGGGGTTGTCGGTCTTTGGGGTGGCGGCGGTGGGGGCGTTTTGGTGGTTTGGCTATGCGGCGCCCAAGGCGAAACTTGAGAAGGGGAGTGCGCTGTGGCAGGAGTCGGTGCAGCGGTTTGACGCGGACTCGGCGGGGATGGCGGAGGTGATGAAGCGGCTGAGGGCGTTTGCGGATTCGACGCTGGGCTCGACGGAGGAATCGGTGAGCGCGGATGTTCGGACGGCGCTCAATGAGATGGCGGCGGCGGTGGGGCTGAAGCAGACGACGGTGGCGACGCTGTCGCCGAGCAACTCGAAGAACCCGGCGGCGGCGGCGGCGACGGAGTTCAAGGAGTCGGGGCTGAGGTCGATGCGCGAGGCGGTTGATTTTCGGGCGATGCCGGCGAACATGACGGGCAAGGGGAGCTTTGAGCAGTGTGTGGCGATGATCGGCACGGTGAGCGCGCAGGACTGGGCGCACCGGGTGAACAGCATCATGCTGAGGCCGCAGAACAAGGAGCGGACGCAGTTTGAAGTGGCGATCGGGCTGACGACGCTGTTTGCGGCGGATTTGCCGCCGAGCAAGGTGCGGACGAAGTTGTGGCAGCCAGCGCAGGCGGCCGAGGTGGCGGCGTGGGGGCCGATTGTGGCGAAGAACATTTTCAGAGACCCGCCGGATGCGGCGGCACCGACGGCGGTGGTAGTGGCAGCGGCGGCAGCGCCTGCGGCGGTGGCGGGGCCGACGCTGGCCGACTGGCGCGTGGCGGCGGTGGTGCGCGGGAAAGACGGTGCGGAGCTGTGGCTGACGAACAGCAAGACGGGTGAGAAGCGGAAGCTGAAGGTGGGAGAAAGTGTTCTTGAGGCCCGGTTCCTGGGCGGGGCGGCGGGAGTGGCGCGGCTGGGAGTTGGTGACGGGGTCTTCGAGGTTTCACTTAACGAGAGAGTGGACCAAAGACGCGCGGTGCCGCTTCAGTCGCGATAGGATGGAGAAGCTGAGAATGGTGTGGGTGCGTGAGTGTCGCGAGCAACCGGCGAGCGACGAACGCATATGCACTAACCATTCACGGCTGTCGTGAATCGGCCGGAGGCCGGGGCTCGAAAAAGCCCAAGCGATCCTGCCACGGAGGTTGGCTGATGTCCAAGCAAATTCGAGGCCGCCAGTTCGTTCTACCCGCCATGCTCGTGATGCTTGCTGGGCAGGCGCAATCGCTTCGAGCGCAGGAGGCGGTGGCCCCTTCTGCGCCGATCAATGCAGCGGCGACGGCTCCGGGTGCTCAGCCGCCGGCGACGCCGGCACCGGTGCCAGCTCCAGTGGTTCCAGCGGCGGCCGCCGCGGCAACGGCGACGGCACCGGCAGCGGTGACGCCGCCGGTGGTGAAGGCGCAGACGATTTCGTTTGCGTTCAAGGACACGCCGTGGGATCAGGTTTTGGATTTTTTGGCGCGGCAGACGGGTCTGCCTGTGATTTCGGAAGCGACGGCGCCGGTTGCGCCGGTGACGTTTATCTCGGCGGGCGACTACACGATTGAGGAAGCGCTCGACGTGGTGAACAAGATGCTGTGGGTTCACGGCCTGCAGGTACGGCGCGAGCCGACGGTGCTGATGCTGAGCAAGTTGGAGGATTCGAAGGCCCGGTCGCGGCAGTATGTGGGGCAGATTCCGGAGGCGGTGGTGAACTCCGAGGTGGTGACGTTGGTGCTGCCGTTGAACTTTGCGCTGGCTTCACAGTTGGCGGAGAAGCTCAACGCGGCGGGGATGATCGGCAAGGGCGGGGCCCTGGTGCCGCTGCCGCAGCAGAACTCGCTGGTGATCGTGGAAACGGCGGCGCAGGTGCGGCGGATTCGCGACATCGTCACCGGGCTGGACAACAAGCCGGCGGCGGACTCGCAAATCAAGCTTTTTGCGCTCGAGCATGCGGAGGCGGCGACGATCTTCACGACGCTGCGGGCGTTGGTGGCCGAGAAGCGGCAGACGATCATTATCGACAAGGATGGGCAGCAGCGGAAGGTGAACGACGAGGTGTTTGAAGGGCTGACCATTCAGCCCGACCCGCGGACGAACTCGCTGTTGGCGGTGGGGACGCCGGCGAAGCTCAAGACGGTGGAGGAACTTATTCGTTTGCTCGACAAGCCCGAGGGGGCGGGGAGCGGCGGTCGTGAGATGACGACGTTTGCGATGGGCTCGGTGTCGCCCGAAGAAGCGGCGGTGAAACTTCGCGAGCTGTTTGTGACGACGCCGGAGAAGCAGCGGCCGACGCTGCTGACGATGCCGGCGCAGGGGAAGCTGTTACTGATCGGGAGCGCGGCGCAGGCGGCGGTGGCGTCGGGGCTGCTGGCGGAGCTTGATCCTGGGTCATCGGCGATGGCGGCGGCGGGCGGGCAGCCGGTTCGGCCGGCGGCGGAGAGCCGCGCGGTGATTGTGGCGCTTTCGCACGTGCGGGGTGAGGCGGCGCAGGCGGTGCTTGCGAAGTTGCTTTCGCCACGGCAGACGGCGGCGGTGCGGCTGGCGGCGATGCCGGACCAGAAGGGGCTGATTGTGAGCGGGCCGGCGGCGGACGTGGAGATGGTGAAGCAGCTTGTGGCCGGGCTGGACACGCCGGGACAGACCGAGCGGGAAGTGAAGATGCTGCGGGTGGGGAGTGGTGATCTCGACCAGATCGTGGCGAAGGCGAAGGCGCTGTATGAGGAAACGGGGCGGGCGCAGCGCGAGCCGGTGACGGCGACGATTGAGAAGGAATCGCGGACGGTGGCGCTGGTGGGCTCGAAGAGCGCGCTGGCGACGATGACGGAGCTTCTGACGAGCGTGCAGGCGGGGACGAGTATTGATCGCGAGACGGTGACGATCGTAATCAGGAACTTCAAGCCGAGCGATCTGACGGTTCGGATGCAGCGGCTGGTGCGGCCGATGCTTGAGCCGCGGGACGGATCGGATTATGTGGCGCCGACGATTGAGCCGGTGGATGAGCTCTCGATGCTGGTGGTGCGGGCGAGCACAGAGCAACTGAAGACGATCTCGGACCTGGTGACGAAGCTGGATACGCAGGCGTTTGGGGGTACGGGCATTGACGGCGTGGGCCCGGTGGAGCTGCGGAGCTTCCGGCTGCGGCAGGCTTCGCCGACGGCGGTGGCGACGGCGGTGCGGCAACTGATTGGCTCGGGCGGGGGTGGGATTCCGATGGCGCAGCAGGGCGCGGTGACGATGACGACCGACGAGGCGAGCAAGATGCTCATAGTGACGGGTCCGGTGGCGATCTTCGCGACCATTGAGAAGGTGCTGGGCGAGCTTGATATGCAGTCGCCGGGGAGCGTGGTGGTGAAAGCGGTGCGGGTGAACAACGCGCGGTGCGAGCGGATTGCGCCGCTGGTGCAGTCGCTGATGGAGCGGGACCCGAACTCGTTCCGCTCTGAGGGGGCGGTGGTTCCTGCGGCGGCGCCGACACCGGCGCGGGGCGGCGGCGCGCGGCCGGCGGGCGGGGCTCGCGCGGGCGCGGGTTCGGCTGGCGCTGCTGGGGCGGGCGGAGCCGGGGCGGGCGGAGCGGGAGATTCGGCCATGATTCGTGACCCGCTGAAGGTAGTGGCGGAGCCGCGGTCGAACTCGCTGATTTTGACTGGGCCGATTGAGCTCATCAGCGTGGCGGAGAAGGTGATTGCGGAGCTGGATGTGGACGTGACGGCGATGCCGGCGGCGGGCGGGGCGCGCACGCTGCGGGTGGTGACGTTGAACACGGCGGATGCGAACGATGCGGCGCAGGCCGTGACAGCGCTGTTTACGGACGACCCTTCGGGGACGCCGCCGACGGTGAAGGTTGACAAGAACAGCAACTCGCTGCTGGTGCGGGGCACGGAATCGCAACTGAAGGCGATTGATGATCTGGTGATGAAGCTCGATCAGGCGACGGCGAGCGCGAGCCGCGATATGCGGATCATTCAGGTGGACCGCTCGAAAGCGGATGCGGCGGTGATGGCGGAGACGCTGCGGCGACTGCTTCAGCAGCGGCAGGGCGTGAAGGTGGAGGTGATTTCGGCGGAGGATTTGATCAAGCGTGGTGAAGGGAAAGAGGGAGGGAAGAAGGACGAACCCAAGAAGGAAGAGAAGAAGACAGGGATGATCGGCGGGCGCGGCGTGGACCTTGCGCTGTGGACGATCGCGGCGAGCGTGATGGCGGTGGAGGCGGGTGAGCCGGAGGGAGTTGAGAAGGTCGCGGCGGCTGTGCCGGGTGCGGTGGAGGCTGCGGCGGTTGCGGCGCAGCCACCGGCGGAGCCGAGCGGTGCGGAGACGGGGATCACGATTGCGGTGGATCCGGTGACGAACTCGCTGATTATCGTGGGCGCGCCGAAGATGACACAGCGGGCGTTTGACCTGGCGACGCAACTGCAGCAGCAGATGCCATCGGAGCCGTCGACGCTGCACATTGTGACGCTTTCAGAGACGAGTGATGCGCGGACGCTGGCGGTGGCGATCAATGGGCTGATCGTGCAGATGGGGCCGGCGAGCGCGACGAACCCGGGTGGGCTGACTGGCCGGGTGAGCGTGCAGGCCGATCCGGATGGGGATGCACTGATCATCTCGGCGAACGAGACAGACTTTCGGGTGGTTGGCGAACTGGTGGGGGCGATGGCGCGACCGAAGACGGCGACGGGCGTGACGGTGAAGGTGTATCCGCTGATAAACGCGCCGGCGTGGGCCGTGATGCAGGCGGGCCGCGACCTTTTTTCCGCAAGCCCGCAGGGACGGCAGGCGCAGAGGCTGCGCCAGATTGATGTGGCGATTGGGGAAGATGGCAAACGGGCGGTCATCGATCCATCGCTGATTCGTTTTACGACCGATCCGGCGGCGACGAGCGTGATTGTGTCGGCGCCGCCGGCGGCGATTCCGACGCTTGACCGGTTCATCGCGATGCTTGACCAGACGCCGGCATCGACCTCGGCGGGCCGGGTCAATGTGCGGATGATCCCGGTGAAGAACGCCAAGGCGAGCGATGTGGCGAAGCTGCTGCAGCAGAGCTTTGATGGGATGCGGCGGGGGCTGCCGCAGGGTGGTGTGGGGATTCCGCAGGCGACGTTTTCGTTTGATGATCGCACCAACATGGTGATCGCGACGGCGGCCGATGCGCAGTTGAAGCAGGTGGACACGCTGCTGCCGGAGCTTGATCGCTCGGTGGCGACTGATGGGACCGAGGTAGCGATGATTCCGCTGGCGGTGGCGCGACCGAGCAGCGTGCAGCGGATTGTGGATGCGGTGCTCTCGGGGCGCGACCCGGGGCGGAAGGATCGGATCTCGATCTCGGCGGCGGATGATTCGTCGCTGTTTGTGGTGCGCGGCACGGCGGAGCAGATCGAGGAGGTCCGCAAGATTGTGGCGGAAGTTGACAAGAGCGAGACGGGCGGGCTGCCGGTGCGGACGGTGAAGCTTGAGCGGAGTGATGCCGTGGCGGTGGCGACGAGTCTGAAGCAGTTTTTTGAGGATCGGGCACGGGTCAGCGCCAAGGGTGGTCAGCGTGGTTCGGGGGCAAAGGTGTCGATTGTGGGTGATCGCCGGTCGGGCACGATTGTGTATGCCGCGACGGCTGACGATGAAGAGCAGATCAAGACGCTGGTGGCGACGCTCGATGGACCGGCCACGACGCGGCAGTATGAGTTCAAGGTCATTCCGCTGGCCAAGGCCCGGTTGGCGGATGTGCGATCGATGATGGAATCGCTCCTCAATCAGTTGCGGTTTGACATGTTTTCGATGAATCGGCGGGGCGGCGGCGGGGGCGATCAGTCGCCGCAAGGGGCGATGGTGGTGGAGTTTGACGAGCGCGCCAACGCGGTGGTCTTCATGGGCGCACCGGATCAGTTCGAGAGCGTTGAGCGGATCGTGCATGCGCTCGATATCGCGGCGCCTCAGGGTGCCACGCTGGAAGTGCGCGCCGTGCGACTGGCCAAAGCCAGCCCAGCGGTGGTGGCGAGCGCGATCAACTCCGCGATGGATCCGATGCGCAAGCTCCAGGGCCGCTGGAGCGGCGGGCCCAGCGCGAGCGATGTCGTTCGGGTCGAGGTCGATGCCAAGAACCGCACGCTGGTGATGGTCGGCCGGCAGGAGCAGCTCGAGACGGCGGTGAAGTATGCCGAGCAGCTTGACGCGGCGGCGGGCGACAACCAGACGATCGAGACGATTGCGCTCAAGTTTGCGGCGGCAGACCGGGTGGCGACGAATCTGGACCGGTTTTTTCGCAATCGCGAGGGCGAGCGGGGCGGGGCGGGATCGCCGGTACAACTGATTGGCAGCAAGGACGGCAACGTGCTGGTGGTGTCGGGCGGGGCAAAGGACATTGAACTGGTGAGGACGCTGCTGGCGCAGATTGACCAGCCGGAAGAGGATTCGAGCCGGGTGCGGGAGCTGTTCAAGCTCACCAACGGCGATGCGTCGGAGATTGCGCAGGCGCTGCGCGAGCAGTTCCCGGCGACACTGGCATCGCGGGAGGGATTGGTGACGATCACGCCGCAGGCGAGCACCAATAGTGTGCTTGTTTCGGCCCCGAAAGAGCTGGCGGAACGGATCAAGGCGCTGATTGAAGAGATGGATTCGCCGCCGACGGGCGAATCGTCGGTGGTGACGGTGGTGCTCTCGACGGCGCGGGCGGATGATGTGGCGGCGTCCTTGACGCAAGCGCTGCCGAAGACGATCAAGGTGAAGATCACGCCGGTGCGGGCGAACAACTCGCTGTTGCTGACGGGCGGCAAGGAGGCGGTGGCGGTGGTGATGGTGGAGGTAAAGAAGCTGGACAGCGCGCCGGTGCGGGCTGCGGTCGAGTTCCGGCGGCTGAAGCTGGCGAACGCGTCATCGTCGGACATCGCGCCGATGCTGCGGCAGATTGCGGGCGGGATCGTGCTGGGGCCGAACGAGGCGCGGCCGGTGGTGAGCACGTCGGAGACTGACAACACGGTGATGATCACGGCATCGGCGGGGCGGATTGATGAGATTGCCAAGGTGATTGAGCAGATGGATGTGGCGACGAAGGAGAAGCGGCGGACGGAGTTTGTGACGCTCAAGAACGCCGATGCGGAGCAGATTGCGACGGCGCTCTCGGTTTTCTATGGGCCGACGGCGCCGCAGGCGGACTCGCCGGGGGCGCGGGCAGTGAGCGTGATTGCCAACCCGGCGGGCAAGTCACTCATCATCAGCGCCGAGGAGCAGGCGTGGCAGGGCATTCGCGGGCTGATTGAGAAGCTTGACAGTGATATCTATGACCCGTCGAGGCGGTATGAGGTGGTGGCGCTCAAGCATGCTGATGCGGTGCTGCTGGCCAAGAGCCTGACGGAGGCGTTCAACGGGCTGCTTACGCAGCAGCGGCAGGATGAGCGGCGGCGCCCGCAGTTCAACTTCCGATCGGACGATGCCATCGTGCTGCAGCGACCGGGAGTGGACGCTCGCGAGGCGGTGACGATCGCGGCCGAGCCGTTGACGAACTCGCTGATTATCGCGGCGACGAAGGATCAGGCAGACCGCATCAAGGCTCTGGCGGCGCAGCTGGATGTGCCGGAATCGGCGAAGCTGCCCGAGGCGCACATCATCGCGCTGCGGATCGGGCCGGCGAGCCAGATTGCGCAGGCGCTGCGGCAGGCGTACACCGAGCAGAGCAAGCGGAACATCGATACGCCGGCGGGGCGAGCCGAGTCGGCCCGGGCGGTGGTGATCGTGGGTGAAGACAAGAGCAACACGCTCATCGTGCGGGCGGAGGAGCCGGCGCTGGCGCAGATTCGGGCTCTGGCCGAAACGCTGCAGCAGGAGGGGGACAGATCGCGGTCTCAGGTGCGGGTCATCACGCTCAAGAATGTGCCGGCCTCGCGGGTTGCGATGACGCTTCGGACGACGTTTGCGGGCGTTGCCAAGGAGGGTGGTGAGACGCTGGCGATTGAGGTTGACCGGGTGAGCAACATGCTGGTGATCGCGAGCAGCGAGAAGATCTTTACGCAGGTGAAGAAGGTGGTTGACGAGCTTGACGCGATTCCGAGTGTGAAGGGACGAGAGGGCGCGGACATTGTGCCGGGCCTGGGCCAGACGGTGCAGATCGTGGACCTTGAAAATAACGGCCCGGCTGAAATTCAGCGGATGATCGAGGCGATGGGCGTGACGAAGGCGCAGTTGGGCGATCGGCAGGGTGTGGTGGTGGAGCCGGTGACGGTGGTGGCGCTTTCAAGCCGGCGGGCTTTGGCGCTGGTGGGAGCGCCGGGTGACAACCTATCCGTGGCGGCGGTGATCAAGGCCCTGGATGCGGCTCCGGCGTTTGCCGAGCAGCACGTGGCGCTGGTGCGGCTGAAGAACGCGTCGGCGATCGCGGTGAGCACGGCGCTTGAGAACATGCTCAAACCCAGTCCGCAGGATGCGGACACATCGCCTGCCAAGGCGCTGGCGGAGCAGGTGAGACGGCTGAGCGTGCACAAGGGCGTGAATCCGGCGGCCGACAGCGTATCGCAGATCGCGCTCGATATCTCCAAGCCCGTGCGGGTCTATCCGGATGCTTCGACAAACACGGTGGTGATTGCGTCGACCAAAGAGAATGTGGCGGCGCTGCGCGAGATTGCGGCGATGATGGACACACTGCCGCTGGGGCCCAACATGGTGCTGCGGATGTTCCCGCTGGAGACGGCGGCGGCGCAGCGGGTGGCGACAACGATTCGCGACCTCTTCAAGCAGACGGAGGCGATTAGCATAATCAAGACACTCCCGAACGTGCGGACGGAGCCGGGCAACGCGAGCGGCAAGGCGCTGGCATCGGCGATTGCGATCACGGTGGATGACCGGACGAACACGCTCTTGGTGGCGGGGCCGGAGGAATCGGTGGCGATGGTTGAGGTGCTGGTGAAGCAGCTTGACGGATCGCGGACCTCGGGGTGGATTGAGCCGGTGGTGCTTCCGCTGAAGCATGCCGACCCGCGGAAGCTGGCGGCGACGCTGCGGTCGGTGTTTGTGGAGGGCGTGAAGGAATCGCCGGAGGCGGCGGCGCTGCAGCGGGCGATCGGGCGGATTTCGATTGCGATTTCGGGCAAGGACCCGCAGGACCCGGCCAACCGGGTAAACGCGGATTTGTTTGCGAGCTTGTCTTCGATCGTGATCGTGCCGGCCGAGCAGGTGAGCGCGATCATCGTGGTGGGCAGCACGAGCAACATCGCGGCGATGAAGGAACTGATCAAGATGCTGGATGTGCCGGCGGCGGCGGCGAGCAACACGGTGAGGCTGTATTCGCTGCAGTTTGCGGCGGCCGAGCGGATCGCCGGGCTGGTGCGGGATGTGTTTCGGCAGCAACTGGCGACGGGGGCGATCAAGCCCGAGGACGATGTGGTGGTAACGAGCGACATGCGGACGAACTCGCTGATCGTTTCGACATCGGGCAGGTCGTTTGCGGTGGTGGAGTCGCTCTTGGCCAAGCTCGACGGCGAGCAGGCGAGCCCGAGCGTGTCGCTGCATGTGGTGGCGGTGCCGCAGGGGAACGCGGCGATTCTGGCGCCGAAGATCGAGACGCTGATGCGGGAGCGGATCGATGCGCAGGCGCGGAGCGCGGGGATTTCGCAGCCGCGGGATGTGTTCAGTGTGACGGCCGAGCCGCAGACCTCGTCGCTGATTGTGGCGTGCAGCAAAGAGAATCTTGAGATTGTCAAGCAGCTCATCGACGTTTTGGCGAAGGGGGCGGAGGCGCTTGATGCGTCGCGCATGGCCGACGTGATTGTGGTGAAGTCGGCGAAGGTGGACACGATCGCGCTGGCGGTGACCGAGCTGTATGTGCAGAAAGAGAACCGGACGCGCGGGGTGGATGCGGTGCGGGTATCGCCGGATCAACGGCTCAATGCGCTCATCGTGAGCGGCACGGCGCGGGATATTGAAGCCATCAAGGCCCTGGTGACGCGGCTTGATGGGCAGCCGGTGACGGCGGTGACGGAGATCAAGCGCATCGAGCTCAAGAAGACCGATTCGGTGGAGGCCGTGCGGCTGATTCAGAGCGTGCTGGCGGGCCGAGCGCTCGCTGGCGGCGGGGCGCTGGGGCAGCGGCAGGCGCTGCTGCTGAAGTTCCTGCGTGATGCCAAGGGTGAGAACGGCGAGGCGCCGGTGGCGGGGCCCAACACGCAAGCGGAGATCAGCGGAACGGTGCAGGAGCAGGTGACGGTTACGGCCGAGCCGCGAACGAACTCGATTTATGTGGTAGCGCCGGCGCAGGTGATGGTGCTGATCGAGTCGATCGTGTCGGATCTGGATGGCGCGAGCGCGGGCGCTCGCGAGATCGAGGTATTTGAACTGGTGAACGCCGATGCGCGGCAGATGGCGACGGTGCTCAAGGAGTTGTTCTCACTCAAGCAGAACAACAACACGCTCACGCTTGTGCCGGGGCGGGTGGATCAACGAGATCCCAACGAACCACCGGTGGAGGGGGGACTTGTTGACGGCACATTCTTCCCGACGGTGGATGAGCGGCAGCAACTGGCGATCACGATCGATGTGCGGACGAACTCGCTTATCGTGTCGGCGACGCGCGAGTATCTGGCCCAGGTGAAGCAGGTGGTGGAGCGGCTGGATGCCAAGGAGATCAGCGAGCGCGAGCAGATCACAGTCAAGCTGCGCAACGCCAAGGCGCTGGACGTGGCGAAGACGCTCAAGGAGTATTTTCTTGAAGAGTCGAACCGGGTTCGGCAACTGCTGGGGCCGGACCGGGTGGGGTCGCTGGCGACGCAGTTTGAGCGCGAGGTGACGATCACGGGCGATGACAAGTCGGGGTCGCTCATTGTGAGTGTGTCGCCGAAGTATCGTGAAATTGTGTCGAACATCATCAAGGAACTGGATGCGACGCCGCCGCAGGTGCTCATTCAGGTGCTGCTGGCGGAGGTGTCGCTCGACCAATCCAACCAGTTCGGCATTGAGGGCCGGTTTGGGCCGCTGGGCGGCGAGGCGCTTCGCGGGACGTATCTTGGCGCGGGCAACCCCATCAACAACGCGCTGGGCGTGCCGAACTTCAGCGTGAGCACCAACGACTTCCAGTTGCTGGTGCGGGCGCTGGAGTCGCAGGGTCGGCTGGAGATTCTGTCGCGGCCGCAGATCACGGTTCGCAACAACGAGACGGGCAAGTTCCAGGTTGGTGAGAACATCGGTCTGCCCGATTCGATCCAGCAGTTTTCCAACGGCAACAACCAGACGGCGATCAGGCGGCAGGATGTAGGCATCATCCTTGATGTAACGCCTCAGGTGAACGACGATGGCTACATCCGGATGGATATCAAACCGCAGATCTCGGCCCTCACGGCGAGGACAACGCAGATCAACGAGACGCTTGAGTCACCGGTGATCACCAAGCGCGAGGTGCAGACCATTGTGACGGTGAAGGACGGCGAAACGGTGGTTATCGGCGGGCTGATTCAGGACACGGAAGAACTGCGCAAGACCCGGGTGCCGGGGCTGAGCGATATACCGCTTGTGGGGGAGATATTCAAGAGCAACAAGTACTCGAAGACGAAGACCGAGCTTTTGATCCTCGTGACGCCGCGGGTGGTGCGGAGCGGGCAGCCGGGTGCGCTTGAGTCGATGCGTGAACATACCGAGCAGTCAGTGGACCGGATGTCTGACCCGGATCGGATTCGGCGTCTGGTTCCGCCGATGCCGGGCATGCCGCGGAGTGAGCCGGAATCGATGCCAGTGGTGATGCCGCCAGCGGCGACTCGGAAAGAAACGCCCCCCGCCCATTCCACGACCGCGCCGGCTTCCCCAGCAACAGTTGATCCCAAGTGAGATCCTTATGGTTGGTTTGATCTCGCGATCGAAGTTCGTACTTCCCATGAAGGACGTGTGGATGCTCGCGGCCTTGTTGCTGCTTGCGATTACGGTGCCGGGGTGCGTGACGGACGGTCCGCCGCCACGGCCTGAGCCACGGCCGATTCCGACGCAACCGGTGGGGATCATGCCGACGCTGATGGCGTTCAGTGTGGGCAGTGCGACGGACACGGACAACAACGGCTATCTGGACACGATTGAAGTCGTGAGTTTTTTGTATGGCGAGACGCACCCGATCTCATTGGTCACGGCGGGATCGTTTGAGTTTCGACTGAACGACAACAAAGGCGTGTTGTTGCGACGCTGGGTGTTTGATCAGGTGCAGAGTGAAAAGGCGATCATTCAACCGCTGCCTGGTCCGGCGTATGCGTTCCGGCTGTGTCTGCTGGATGCGGGCACGGACAAGCTGGAGTTCAGCGCGGCGGAGATGCGATGCATCTTCACGCCGGTAGTGACCAATCCTGCGCTGCCGCCGGGCTCGGTGACGAGTGGGCGTGGGCACACAGTGCAAGTGGGCCGGATTCGAAAATGAACGGGCACCGAGTGGGAAACGTCCGGCTTGTGTGAAACGATTAACGAATGATTGAGAAAGTGATGTTTGTGGTGGCAAACTTGCGGGTCGCGAGGCATGATTGTGCGGTATGATTTGTGGGTGTGTGGGTGTTTTCGGACCAATGGACGGGCTGCCTCGCAACCACCGGCGGGGAATGGCCGAATCTTTGAGTCCTCGACCAATTCTCGGTTTGCTTTGAGTTCTGGAGATGCTTGAGATGATTACTCGTCGCGCTATCGCTATCTCTTCGGTTCTTTGCTGCTGTGGCCTGGCGGCTGTGGCGGATGCGCAGTCGATTCGCGCGCAGCAGATTGGCGGCGGCTCGTTTAACTCGCCGCTGGGGGCGGCGGCGGCTCCGGGGGATACCGGGCGGCTGTTTGTGGTTGAGCAGCCGGGCACGGTTCGGATCGTGAACCTGGTGACAAATACGACGGTGGCGGCGCCGTTTATCAACCTAGGGACCACGGGGTTGAACCTAACGGCGGCATCGGGCGAGCGGGGGTTGCTGGGGTTCGCGTTTGACCCTGCGTATGCGACGAACGGCCGGTTCTATGTGAACTACACGGATCGGGTGACTGGGGCGACGGTCATTCGTCGGTATACGGCGAACACTCCGTTTGCGACGAGTGGCACGGCGAACACGGCGAGCGGCGTGACGCTGCTCACGTTCGCGCAGCCGTTTGACAATCACAACGGCGGGCAACTGGCGTTTGGGCCGGATGGGAAGCTGTATTGCGGGTCGGGCGACGGAGGCAGCGGAGATGACCCGAATGAGAACGCGCAGAACCTTACGACGCCGCTGGGCAAGATCCTGCGGTTTGACGTGAACAACGCGGCGGGGAACTTCGTGCCAGCGGACAACCCGTTTGCGGCGGGGCAGGGCGGGGCGAGCCCGTACATCTGGGCGTTTGGCATGCGCAATCCGTGGCGGCTTTCGTTTGATCGCCAGACGGGTGATCTGTGGATCGCGGATGTGGGGCAAGACAATCGCGAGGAGATTGATTTTCAGCCGGCGCTCACGGCGGCGAATCTGGCGACGGTGCGGAACCGCAACTATGGCTGGGACTGTCGCGAGGGGTTGATCGCGACGCCGACGGGCACGGGCGATCTTGGGTGCAATCCGAACGCAGCGGGGTTCACCAACCCGGTGTTTGATGCGCCGCACTCGAACGGAGTGTGCTCGATCAGCGGTGGGTATGTGTACCGGGGTGCGGCGATCCCGGAACTGCAGGGCGCGTATCTGTTTAGTGACTTCTGCGCGAGCTGGGTGCGTTCGTTCCGCTACGCGGGGACGGGGAACAATCTTTCGGATGCGAGAGATTTCACGAGCCAACTGACGACGACGGGCGCGGTGCTCAATGGTGTCGTGAGCTTTGCCGAGGACGCGGCGGGTGAGCTGTATGTGGTGAGCATTGGCGGCGGCGCGAACTCAGGTGCGCTTTACAAGATTCTGCCCAATCCTAATGGACCGAGCTGCGGCTGCCCGTGTACGACGGCGGGGATGCCGGTGCTGTTCAGCGACAACTTCAATACGAATCTGGGCTGGACAGTGGCGACGAGCGGCACGGACGGTGGCTTTGTGCGGGCGGCGCCGATCAACGGTGGGGTGTGGACCAATGATCCGATAGGCGATTCGGACGGTTCAGGTCAGTGCTTTGTGACGGCCAATCGCGATGACAACTCTGATGTGGACGGCGGGCCGACCTCGATCACTTCGCCGGCGTTTGACTGGAGCGGCAAGCAGATTTCGTTGTGCTATGACTATTTTCTGAACCTGACGGTGGTGGGCGGGTCGCCGGCGGATTCGATTTCTGTCGAGGTGAGCAGTAACGGGCTGGCGGGCCCGTGGCGGCAGGTGGCGGTTCACGCGACGAATGGCGGGTTTGTGTGGCGCGGAAACGTGGTGACGCAGTCGCAACTGACGGCGGCGGGCGTGACCAACACGACGAGCATGCGGGTGCGGTTTGTGGCGGCGGATGTGGCGACGGCGAGCATTGTGGAGGCGGGGATCGATGCGTTCAAGGTGTTTGACGCGTCACCGCCGCCG
>Ga0105049_10004896_pt1 | contig 15646 bp, 13 predicted proteins | sample MAT06_FD_78087 | JGI IMG/M metagenome (GOLD analysis project Ga0105049, IMG submission 78087) | Freshwater microbial communities from Lake Fryxell liftoff mats and glacier meltwater in Antarctica - MAT-06 | ecosystem: Environmental > Aquatic > Freshwater > Ice > Liftoff microbial mat | place... | reverse complement strand
CAGTTCGGTCAGGGCTCGGGCGGCGTCGTCGAGCGGTGCGTCAGGCGTGAAGGGCGCGAGGGCGGCGGCGGACAGGCTCTCCAGCCGATCGACAATTGCGTGGGCGGCGGCCAGGCGGGCGCGAGTTCCATCGGACGGGGCCTTGCCGTCGTCACGGGGTTGGCCGGCGTTGAGCAGGGCGCGGCGCAGACGGCTCCAGTCACGGTGGCGCGGTCCGCGCAGGGCGTGATGCTCCAGCGCGCGCAGGGCGACGGCGGGATCGATCTCGCCGAGGTCGAGCCGCATCAGCGGGTGTTTCAGCAGGCCCAGCAGGGCGTGGGGGTCCAGCGGGTTGACGACGAACCGGGCCGCCAGATCGATCAGCCGGCCGGCCCCCATGCGCGACAGGGGCTGGCCTGACGAGACATCAGCGACGACACCCCAGCGCTCCAGCCGGGCGGCAACGCGCCGGCCGAGGGCCAAGTCCGGGGTGACCAGGGCGCAGGTCCGGCCCGGTGTTTCCAGCGTCTCGCGCATCATCAGGGCGAGAGCGGCGGCGGCGTCCTCCTCGGCCCGGACGGTGACGACGGACAGGCCCTCCAGCCCCTGCGCGATCGGGTCGGCGGACCGTTCGCGAAAGGCGTCGGTGCGCAGGGCACCGATGACGCTCCGCCAGTCGTCGGTGGCGTCGGCGGGACGCAGGGCTTCGTTGATCAGTCGCTGGCGGGCGCGGCCGCGCGCCGCCGCGACGGCGCTTTCGGCGGGCTGGAACCAGGGGCGGACGTCCTCGCGTTCGGCCCGACCGTCCAGAAGCCGCCACAGGGCATTCTGCGGATGCTGTTCGTTGTCGCTCAAGGTCGCCCAAACTTCCGGGTCCAGATCGCGGTCGAGCCCGGGCAGGACGACGCAGCCGCGCGGCGCGGCGGCGACGGCGGCCAGCACGTCGGCGGCGGCGGGGGCGGTGCCGGTCGAGCCGGCGGCGATAACGGTCTGGGTCGGCGGCCGTTCGGTCCAGGCCGTGGCCAGCAGGCGCAGCAGGCGGGCGCGTCGCCAGGCCGGATCGACCAGCCCCATGGCCTCCAGTCGCTTCGGCCAGGCCTCGACCGCGAGGGCGAGGAATTCGGCCGATTCGCGCCAGTGTTCGGCCAGATCGCCCTCGACCAGGGTGGCGACCCGATGCAGGTCCCCGATCTCTTCCAGCTGGCAGGAATCGAGGAAGCCTCCGAGGGCGTCGGCCATCTCAAGCGCGCGCAGGGGCGACAGACCGGGCCGGAAGTCCTCGACGATCATCCGCGCCATCTCGAACCGGCGGGTCAGAGGGGCGATGGCGGGCGGCAGGTCCAGCCCCAGCTCGCCGGGCGCGAAGGGCGGTTCGTCCTCTTCCAGATCGCCGAGGGGGCGGACCTGGGGCAGCAGCAGGGGTCGCCCGCCAGCCTGTTTCGACAGGGCGGCGGTGAAGGCGCGGGCGGCACGGCGATTGGGGAGCAGAATGACCGCATCGGACAGGGCCTCGGGCGGATGATCGCCCAGCCAGTCCAGCACCCCGGCGGCGAGATCCTCGAGGAAGGGCCGCCTCGCCTCGACCGCGTACCAGCGCGGGGTGGGCGGGAAAAAGGGATCAAACCGGGCGGTCATGCCACTCGCGCCAGCCGGGCCTCGGCTTCATCACGCGCCTGCGGGTCGCCGACGTGCATCCAGTCGCCCTCGAGAACGCAGCCGTACAGGCGGCCGGCCCCGGCAGAACGGCGCCAGAAGCCGCTCAGCGAAAAGGGGCCGTCAGGACCGTCGGCGACATAGTCGGGGCGGCAGATATGGACGCCCATATAGGCGAAGGGCGCGGATGGGGCGTCGCCGCGGAAGGTCAACCTGCCATCGTCGGCGAGGAAGACATCCCCGTTTCCCTCGAAGCCGATCGAGCCTTCGCGTCGCGCGAGAAGAAGCGCCGCATCCATGATTGACGGATTCCACAGGCGCGCGAGTTGATTCAGTGCATCGCCGCTCGGGTCGGTCCAGACGCTGTCGATATTGGCGACGAAGACCGGATCGGAGCCGAGGAGGGCCGCCGCCTTCTTCAAACCACCGCCGGTTTCCAGCAGTTCGGCCCGTTCGTCGGAGATGACGATGTCGGGTCCGCGGCCGCGTGCGGCCAGATGGCTTTCGAGCCGGTCGGCGAACCAGTGGACATTGACCACGGCGCGCTCGACTCCGGCTTCCGCCAGTCGGTCCAGCACGTGATCGATCAGGGCGCGGCCGCCGACCTCGACCAGCGCCTTGGGCCGGTCGTCGGTGAGGGGGCGCATGCGGGTGCCGAGACCGGCGGCCAGCACCATGGCGGACTTTGGTATCATGGGCGATGACCCCGAATCCTTCTCCCCTTGGGGGAGAAGGACAAGGTTTGAGAAAGTCATCGGCATCTCGCCTCCGGGACATGCGCGTCGAACCAGCGGGCGACGGGTTCCAGCCCTGGCGTCTTCAGATTGGCGTTCAGATGCGCCCACATGCGCGGCATGAAGGCGCGATAGCGCGGCTTCCCGTCCCGCACGATCAGGCGGGCGAAGACGCCGAGGATGCGCGCCTCGTTCAGCGCCGCCAGACTGGCGTAGTCGCGCAGGAAGGCCTCGCGATCGGTCGCCGGGCGCAGGCTGAAATAGTGGTTCAGCGCACGGACCGCGAGATCGGGCGACACGTCACGTCGCGCGTCCTGCAACAGCGAATGCAGGTCCCAGGCCGGATGGGCGCGGACGGCGTCCTGAAAGTCGATCAGACCGACCTTGGCGGCCCCGCTCCTGGCTGGCAGCCGGATCAGGTTTTCGGCGTGATAGTCGCGGTGGGCCATGACCGTGGCCCCGGCCGCCCCGCGCGCGGTGACCGGCGCCCAGGCGGTGCGCCAGGCCTCGATGGCGGCGTCGTCGAAGGTCAGCGATGGATCCAGCTTCGGCATCCACTCCACGAACAGGTCGGCGCCGCCCTGAAGCGCGGTCTCGTCATAGGTCAGCAAAGGCCAGTCGCCGGCGGGGCCGGTCAGGACCTCGGGGGCCGGGGCGTCGTGCAGGGTCGCCAGCGCCTCGACGGCAGCGAGATACAGCGGCGCTTCCGGCGTTCCGGTCTCGATCACCCGGGCGAACAGGTCGTCGCCAAAGTCCTCGAGCACGGCGAGGCCCGAGGCGGCGTCGACGGCGACGATCTCGGGCGCGGACAGGCCAAGGGACTTCAGGTGGGTGGCGACGGCGGCAAAGGCCTCGATACGTCCGGCGGACAGGCGGGCGACGGCGTTCCAGCCCTCGGCCTTGCGGCGCTCCGGCGACCACGCCGGATCGGCGGGCGGGCTTTCGGCGGCCGGTGCCTGATCCATCAGCATCAGGCTGACCCCCGACGGCCGGGTCAGCCGTTCGTAGCGGCGCGTCGAGGCGTCGCCGGGCAGGGGCGCGCGCGCCGCGTCGGCCAGGCCGGCGGTTCTCAAAAAGTCGAGACGTTGCTGTTCGCGGTCAGACATGGAGGTCCTTCAGTTTCGACTCCCACGCCCCTACGCCAGAAACGGTCGCAACTCGCCCATCAGACAGCGCCGGACCCGCCTCTGACAGCGTCACGGTCAGGATGTCGGGGCCCAGCCAGCGGGCCGGGTCGTTGCCCAGCCGCTCGGGCCATTCGATGACGGCGCAACCGTCGTCAAGCGCCTCGTCCAGGCCGATCTCGAACGCCTCCTCAGGCCGGGTCAGTCGATAGAGGTCGAAATGGGCGACCGGGGGATCGCTCTCGTAGAACTGCACCAGGGTAAAGGTCGGCGAAGGCACATCTTCGTCGGGCCTGGTCAGGGCGCGGATCAGGCCGCGCGCCAGGGTCGACTTGCCCATGCCCAACGGTCCGTGCAGCAGCACCGTCTCGCCCGCTGCGAGGCGGGGTGCGATGGCGGCACCGAGGCGGGCGGTGGCATCCGCGTCGGTGAGCCGCAAGAAGACCGTCTCAGGCAAAGTCGGCATCCGGCTGGCTGGGCAGGACCCGCTCGGTGAAGGCCTTGAGCCCATAGGTCGCCTTGACCGCGTCGATGTCGAGGCGCGAGGCCGAAACCGGCTTGCCGACCTTCAGCTGGAACGGCTTCTTTCTCTTGTTCAGCAACTCGTGGAACAGGGTGATGTCCCGCAGTTCGGGCGAGATCCGGTCGAAAAAATGGAACAGGCGCGAGGTGGGCCCCGCGACATGGATCGGCACGATGGGGGCGTCGTATTTTCGCGCCAGCGAGGCGGCGGTCGGGGCCCATTCGGGATCCGTGACCGAACCGTCGCGGGCCACCCGGGCCAGGCGGCCGGCGGGGAACATGACGACGCAGCGCCCGGCCTCGAACGCCTCCCTGGCGGCAAGCAGCGTGGCGCGCGTCTTCTCGCGGGTGCGTTTGGCGACGACCCATTCGACAGGGATGACGGCTTCGCCCAGCCGGGGCGAGACCCGCAGGGCGTCGGCGTTGGCAAAGAAGACGGCGTCCGCCCGCCGGGTCCGGATGACGTCGAATACGGCGATGCCGTCGGCGATACCGGTCGGGTGGTTGGCGACGACGATGCAGCGCCCGCTGGCAGGAATCCGCTCGGGATTCATCACCGCCACCTTCAGGTCCAGCAGGTCGCTCAGATAGTCCAGCGCCTCGCTTCCAGAGAGCGGCCTGACGGCGTCGGCCATCTGCACGGCGGCATGGTAATTCAGGAGTTTGTAAAGGAACGGCCGGATCAGAGGCCAGGCGACGGACCGGGTCAGGCGCGGCGCGCGCTCGGCGATCAGCACGTCGCAGACGTGCGGCTCAAGGCGGGTCGGCGTCAGGGCGGCGGTCTCGGTCATCCGAGGCCGGTTGTCGCTGCTCGCGGGGGCTACGGCAAGCGGCTTCCGCCTCCCGCCGCGCGGTGCTACGCCAGCGCCCGAGAGTGACGCTACAGTCACAAGGAAACCGTCCATGCGTCACCGTTCCCTTCTCGCCGGCGCCAGCGCCGCGCTCGTTTTGTTCGCCGCCGTTCCCGCCCTGGCCGAAGCACCGCCCGAGGCGGTCGCCGCCCCCGCCGCCGTTCCCGCCCAGGCAACGGACGCCTTCGACTACCGCGACATGATCTCGGCCAACCGGCTGGCCGATCCGCAGGTGTCGCCGGACGGCCGCTGGGTGGTCTATGCCGTGACCACGACGGACGTCGCCGCCAACAAACGCACCGGGTCGCTGTACATGATGGACCTGCGGGACGGCGGCGAGGGCCGCAAGCTGGCGATCAGCGAGGGCGGGGCCAACACCGCGCGCTGGGGTTCGGACGGAAAGTTGTATTTCCTGTCGGGCCGTTCGGGCTCCAGCCAGCTCTGGCGCGCCGACGCCGACGGAACCCTCCCGGTGCAGGTCACGGACCTGGCGCTGAACGTCAACGCCTACCGGCTGAGCCCCGGCGCTGACAAGGTGGCCGTGTCGCTGGCCGTTTTCCCCGAGTGCGGTGACATTGCCTGTTCGGTCGACCGCGCCAAGGCTGTGGCCGACGACCCCTCGACCGGCCAGGTCTATGACCGCATGTTTGTGCGTCACTGGGACACCTGGGCCGACGGAACGCAGAACCATCTGTTCGTCCAGTCTATCGGCGCCGATGGTCGTGCAACCGGTACGCCGGTCTGGGTGACAAAAGGCTTTGACGGCAACACTCCCTCCAAGCCGTTCGGCGACGAGAGCGAATTCATCTTTGCTCCCGACGGCGGGTCCGTCGTCTTTTCAGCGCGTCTGGCCGGCAAGTCCGAGCCGTGGAGCACCAATTTCGACCTGTGGCGCACCACCGGCCTGTCGGGTGACGGCACGTTTGAGAACCTGACCGACGACAATGACGCCTGGGATACCGGCCCGGTGTTCTCGCCCGACGGCCGGACGATGGCGTATCGCGCCATGGCCCGACCCGGTTTCGAGGCCGACAAGTTCGCCGTCGTGCTGCGCGACGTGGCGACGGGTCAGACGCGCCAGATTGCCGCGAACTGGGACCGCTCGGCCGATACGCTGCAATGGTCGGCCAACGGAAACACCCTCTACACCACCGCCGGGGACGTCGGTCAGACCCGCATCTTCGCCATCGACACGCGCAATGGCGTGGTCACTCCGGTTACGGGTCCCGGCCACGTCTCGGCCTTCGCCCAGACGCCGTCGGGCTTCGTCTTTGCCCAGGATTCGCTGGCCCGGCCCAGCGAGCTGTTCGTCAAGACCTTCCTCGGTCGCGAGATGCCGCGCCGCATCACCGATGTGAACCCGCAGCTGGACGGGCAGGTGTTCGGCGAGCCCGAGCAGTTCAGGTTCGCCGGCTGGAACGGCGAAGAAGTCCACGGCTATGTCATCAGGCCGGCCAACTATGTCGAGGGGCAAAAGTATCCGGTCGCCTTCCTGATCCACGGCGGACCGCAGGGCTCGTTCGGCAACGGCTGGTCGTTTCGCTGGAACGCCCAGACCTACGCCGGCGCAGGCTATGCGGTGGTGATGATCGATTTCCACGGCTCAACCGGTTACGGCCAGGCCTTCACCGATTCGATCAGCCAGCACTGGGGCGACCGTCCGCTGGAAGACCTTCAGAAAGGCTGGGCCGCCGCGCAGCAACGCTACGGCTTCCTCGACGGTGACAACGCTTGCGCCCTCGGCGCGTCCTATGGCGGCTACATGGTCAACTGGATCGCCGGCAACTGGTCGGACGCGTTCAAATGCCTGGTCAACCACGACGGCGTCTTTGACGTGCGCGGCATGGGTTATGCCACCGAGGAGCTGTGGTTCACCGAATGGGAATACGGCGGAACGCCGTGGGAGAATCCACGCGGCTACGAGCAGTTCAACCCGGTCAACCACGTCGCGAACTGGAAGACGCCCATGCTGGTGGTCCAGGGCGACCTCGACTTCCGCATCCCGACCGCCCAGGGTTTGTCGACCTTCACGGCCTTGCAGCGCCGGGGCATCGACAGCCGTCTGATCGTCTTTCCCAACGAGAACCACTGGGTGCTGAAACCGGCCAACAGTCTGCAATGGCATACCGAGGTGTTCGGCTGGCTGGGCAAATATCTGAAGCCAGCACCGCAGTAGGCCGACGTCCCGCTGATAGGTTGAAAGGGTGCGTCCCCGACCGGAGACGCACCCTTTTCGTTGACCTCCGCTGGCTGGAGCGAAATCTGAGCCTTGATGGGCGCAGTCCATCAAGGCTCAGATTTCGCTCCAGTTTGATTCTGGACCATATTTTGGATTCAGGTCGATTCGACCTGAAACAAAAACGGTCTAGCGGACGGCGGCGTAGGTGGTCGCTGCGTCGCGATATCGGGCGTGTTCACGCGCGGTCATGCACCGGGGCGCACTCCAGGCCGGATCGGACGTCCGAACCGACAGGGCTTCGCGGGCCGTGACGAAGATCGGGGCGGCACCGTGTTCGCGGGCGAAGGCGCGACGGGTCGCCGCGTCCGTACCGCAGATCAGCACGGCGCGCGCACCGGACTGCGCCGATGGCTGGCCGGCGTCGCGGGCGCCTGCCATTCCGGCGGGAAGGATTGCCGCAGCGGCCAGAGCTGCGAAGCCGACAAGGGTGGTGAACGCGCGCATATCTATCTCTCCCGAACACCTGAAACCATCAGGACCCGGAGCAATAATGCGCCATTTTCTGTGATTGTAAAGTTTATGCGACGATTTGACGTACGAAGTTTGACGCCCGGTCTCCGGGAGCTCATCCGAGGCTTTCCGTCCGCTCGCGCGTTGTTGGGGGTTCGACGGAGCTCCGTGCTTGCCCAACCCCTTGAAAGATCATCCCAACTGGCTGGCCCTGCGCGACCGCGCCCTGGCCCCGGCGGGGGCCTGGGCGCGCGATCAGCACGCCTGGGTCAAGGCCAATGATCCGATCTACACCAGCCTCCGGCGCCCGGGTCGGACGGAAAAGATCGCCGCCGGCGTGACCCTGGGCATCATCGCCCTGATCGTCGTCCTCCTGATGCTGTTCCAGTGGAACTGGCTGCGCGGCCCGATCGGCCGCTGGGCTTCGGCGGAATATAATCGGGAGGTCGTTCTCAAGGGCGATCTGGCTGTCAGGCTGTTCAGCTGGACCCCGTCAGCCCACATCCGCGATCTGCGCGTCGGTGGGCCGGACTGGGCGAGGGACAGGGACACCCTGGTGGTCGAGGACGCCCTCGCCTCGGTGCGTCTGATGCCCTTGCTGTCGGGCCGCGTGGAGATGCCGCTGGTCCAGATCACCCGGCCCCGGGTGGTGCTGATCGCGACTGCGGATGGCCGCAAGAGCTGGGTGCTGAATCCCGACGAACCTTCTACCGGACCCCTGAAACTGCCGCCGATCAACCGGCTGATCATCCGCGACGGCCGCCTGTCGCTGGAGGAGCGGGGCCGAAACGTCCGTCTCGACGCCACGATCAATGCGCGCGAGGGGTCGGACGGAAATGCGGGCTTCCGTCTGGCCGGTCGCGGCACCCTCAACGGCACGCCGCTGAGGCTCGAGGTGCGCGGCGGGCCCTTCATCAACATCAAGCGAGACCGACCGTACGGGTTCAGGGCCGAACTGTCCGGCGTTGGCTCGACCCTGGTCGCCGACGGCTCGATCACCCGGCCGTTCGACCTGGGACAGTTCAATGCGACCCTCAGTCTGCGAGGCCGCGACCTCGCCGACCTGTATCTGCTGACCGGCATCACCACGCCCAATACGCCGCCCTACCGGTTGAGCGGCAAGCTGACCCGAAATGATTCTGTCTTCACCTTCAACGATTTCAGCGGCCGGGTCGGCTCTTCCGATCTGTCGGGAGACCTGAAGGTCCACACGACCGGTGATCGTCGGCGCGTCGAGGCCGATCTGTCTTCCCGCCTGCTCGACATCGACGACCTGGCCGCTGTTCTGGGGGGAACGCCCCGGGTCACCGCCTCGGGCGACACCGTCATGACCTCCGGCGCGCCGGGCAAGCTGTTGCCGGACGCGCCGCTGAACGTGGAGCGCCTGCGCGCCATGGACGGCACCCTGCGTTATCGCGCTGCCCGGGTGAAGCGTAACGAACTCGACATTCGCCGTGTCAATCTGGGAGCCGAGTTGAAGGCCGGCGTCCTGACTCTCGATCCGGTCGCCTTCGACTTTAACCGGGGCGAGCTGGACGGCATGGCGCGCATCGACGCCACTCGCAAGGTCCCCTATTCGACCGCAGACTTCCGCCTGCGCGGTTATCCGCTGGAATCGATCATTCCGGCGCGAAACGGCGTGCCCACGGTAACCGGCCGCGCCATCGGCCGGGCGAGGCTGGAGGGGTCGGGGGCCTCGATCCACGACTTCGCCGCCGGCTCGAAGGGCACGCTCAGCCTTGTGGTGCCGCAGGGCCAGATGCGGGCCGCCTTCGCCGAACTGATGGGCATCAATGCCACCGCCGGGCTGGGAAAGCTGCTGTCGGGCGACACGGGCACAGCGGAAATCCGCTGTGCCGTGGCCGATTTCAGCGTCAGCGGCGGGACTGCGACCGCGCGAACCTTCATCATCGACACCACGCCGGTCCTCGCGCACGGGTCAGGCACGATCAGTCTGGGTGCCGAAACGATGAACCTGCGCATCGACGGCGACACCAAAAAGCCCCGGCTGATCCGGTTGTGGTCGCCGATTACCATCAGCGGTCCACTGATCGCGCCCCGCATCGGCATTGACCGGGCCTCGGTCGCGGGCCAGATCGGGCTGGGTGCGGCACTGGGCGCGCTGATCAATCCGCTGGTCGCCCTGCTAGCGTTCGTCGATCCGGGCCTGGCCAAGGACGCCAACTGCGGGGCCCTGATCTCGGGCGCACGCTGAATTCCCGCATGGTTGAGCCGATGCGGCATTCCGTGCGTATCTTGCTCCGTCCCCGTCCAACCCACCCCTGACCCCAAGGACCGAATGACCCGCAGAGGCCTGTTCATCCCCGCCCTGGGTCTGCTCGCTGCGGCCTGCTCGCCGCTCGGCATTCTGAACACCCTGGGTCCGCGCGATCGGGGGGTGCGGAGTGTGGCGCGCGACATTCCCTACGGCGACGATCCCCGGCAGAAGATGGACATCCACGCCCCGATCGAGCGCGGCGCGCAGCCGTGGCCGATGCTGGTCTTCTTCTACGGCGGCGGCTGGGACAGCGGCGAGCGGCGGCTCTACGCCTGGGCGGCGCAGGCGCTGGCGGCGCGGGGCTTCGTCGTTGCCACGCCGGACTACCGACTGGTCCCCCAGGTGCATTTCCCGGCCTTCATCGAGGACGCTGCGGCCGCGACGGCCAAGGCCGGCGAGATCGCCGCCCGGTACGGTGCCGACCCCGCCCGGGTGGGCGTTATCGGTCACTCCGCCGGGGCCCATCTGGCGATGATGATCGCGCTGGACCGGCGCTACATGACCGCCGTCGGTGCACCCGATCTGATCAAGGCGGCGGCCGGCCTGGCAGGGCCTTACGACTTCCTGCCCTTTGACGTGGCCTCCTCGATCAACGCCTTCGGGCGCGCGCCCGACGCGACCCTGACCCAGCCGGTGACCTTCGCCCGCGCCGATGCCCCGCCGCTTTGGCTGGGTCACGGCACGGCCGACGTCGTGGTGCATGACGACGACACCATCATCCTGTGCGACCGGATGAAAGCGGTGGGTGGCCGCTGCGAGGCAAAACTCTATCCCGGCCTGAACCACGCCGACCTGATCGCGACCTTCTCGCCCCTGTTCCGCAAGAAGGCACCGGTGCTGGACGACGTGACGGCCTTCCTCCACTGCGAACTGGGCTAGCGCTCGAACCAGCAGCGACCGCGTCGCGATCCCCCGGTCAAGCCGGAGGATGACGAATAGCGACCCGCGCTCAAGTCGTGAGCGACCGTGTCGCGAACATAGCGCCCAAAGAGTGCGAAGCGTGGCCGTCTCGCCAAGGCCATGTTCTTCCGCTAGACGAGGCCATGACAGAAACGATGACACCACAGGCGGCGCTGGACCGCCTCGAAAGCCTCTACAGCCAATCCGTCTCCAACCTGCGTGCCGCAGTGGGGACCTTCCTCCGGACCGGCGAGCGCGCCGATCCCGAGGCCCGGGCCAAGGGCCTGTTCTCCTATCCCGAACTCAGGGTCAGCTGGTACGGCGAACGGCCGGCCAATCTGGAGCAACGCGCGTTCGCCCGCCTGTCGCGCACCGGCGTCTATTCCACCACCCTCACCCGGCCGGACCTGTATCGACCTTATCTGCTGGAGCAACTGACCCTGCTGGAGGCCGACTATGGCGCGACCTTCGAGGTGCGACCGTCCGAGCAGGAAATCCCCTTCCCCTATGTGATGGACGGGTCGGACGTGACGCTGGACCGCAGCCAGACGGCCGCTGTCGCCCGCTGGTTCCCGACCACGGACCTCGCCCATATCGGCGACGAAATCTCCGACGGGATGTTCGACCTGTCCCGGGACTTTCCGCTGGCCCAGTTCGATGGGCTGCGGACCGACTTCTCGCTGGCCCGCCTGCGCCACTACACCGGCACGCCGGTCGAGGACGTGCAGAGCTTCATCCTGTTCACCAATTACAACCGCTATGTCGACGAGTTCGTCCGCTGGGCCTGCGCCCAACTGCAGGACCCCAACAGCGCCTATGAGAAACTGGTGTGCGCGGGCGGCATCGAGATCACGCGCGACACGCCCAACCCCGAGACGGCGGTGATGGACGCGGCCTGGAAGAAGCACCAGATGCCCGCCTATCACCTGACGGCGCCGGGTTCGAGCGGGATCACCCTGGTCAATATCGGCGTCGGGCCCTCCAACGCCAAGACCATCTGCGACCACCTGGCGGTAACGCGGCCGCACGTCTGGATGATGATCGGCCACTGCGGCGGCCTGCGCCCGTCGCAGACGATCGGCGACTATGTTCTGGCCCACGCCTATCTGCGCGACGACCATGTGCTGGACGCGGTGCTGCCGCCGGACATCCCCATCCCGTCGATCGCCGAGGTCCAGCGGGCGCTTTACGACGCCGCCAAGATCGTCTCCGGCGCGCCGGGCGAAGAGGTCAAGCGCCGCCTGCGCACCGGCACGGTCGTGACCACTGACGACCGCAATTGGGAACTGCGATATTCAAAATCGGCGCTGCGCTTCAACCAGAGCCGGGCGGTCGCCATCGATATGGAATCCGCCACCATAGCGGCCCAGGGATACCGCTTCCGTGTCCCCTACGGCACCCTGCTGTGCGTCTCGGACAAGCCGCTGCATGGCGAGATCAAACTGCCGGGCCAGGCCAATCGCTTCTACGAGGGCTCGATTTCGGAGCATCTTCAGATCGGCATCCATGCCATCGACCTGTTGCGCGCCGAGGGCAACCGCCTGCATTCGCGCAAGCTGCGCGCCTTCGACGAGCCGCCGTTCCGGTAGGGATTTGCGTTCTCCCTCCCCTTTATGGGGAGGGTGGTCGCGCAGCGACCGGGTGGGGAACCGTAGCGGCAAGCCCGGACGATGGATGCTTCACACCGCCCCACCCTGTCGCCGCTTCGCATCGACATCCCTCCCCATGAAGGGGAGGGAGAATGTCGTGGATTATTTCTTCAGCCGCTTCGCATTGGCGACGGCGGTCTTGTGGATCGGGCGCAGGGCGTCAGCCTGGCCCTTGAGCATCGCGCTGTTCAGGGTCAGCATCTGCGCGGCTGCGCGGCTCCACCAGCCGACGGCGTAGCTGTATTGCGCCTGCATGGCCGCGGCGGGGGTCGAGGCGGAGGCGATGGAGGTGGCGGCCCTGGACGCCAGTCCGGCCTCGGTCATGACGCCGGAGCCGACACGGTCGCCGATGTCGCCGAAGGTCTTCGTCATGGCTGCGGCCGAAGCCGACAGGGCCTCGACCTTCTCGGTGCTCATCAGCGACATTTCCTTGAGGTCGATCTTGCGCGGATCGGTCATGCCCGCGGCCATGATCTCGAGCCGGGCGTTGATGACGTCGCCGGCGGCCTGCATCATCTCGCCGCCGGACAGGGCGGTATTGGCGGCTCTCGCCCCGTCGCGGGTCAGGCGGCGGCCGGTCTTGATGGCTTTGTCGATTTGGGTCATCGCCGAGCCTTGGGCCGCAATCACGTCACGGGCAAGACCTCAGCGGCGAAGTCGGCCACATCCTTCAGCAGGGCGGGGACGGCGGCGTCGATGATGGTCTGGCCCTTTTCCGGGCTGGCCTGGGCCGGGTCCGAGCCGATGCGGCCATCGGGGAAGCGCGCGCGATAGTCGAGCGCATCGCGGATCGGCCCGCTGGGCGCGATCCTGGGGCTGTAGGCGGCGGTCTTGATATGGTCGGGGTAGGCCGCCTGGGTCACGGCGATCTCGGACGGCGTGGCGTGCATGCCATGGCCGGTCGGGAAGATGCGGTTGCACAGGCCGTGGACGCCCGGGAGGTCCCACCAGTTCTTCAGCTTCAGCACGAAGGGCGGATGCGCATACTGGTTCGCTAGGGGTTCGCGCGCGGCGCTCGCTTGTTTCAGCGACGGATGGCCGAACGACCATTCGGCATAGATTTCGGCGAAGGTGGCCTCGATGGTGGCGACGTTGCCGCCGTGGCCGTTGAGGAAATAGATCCGGTCGAAGCCGTGGCGGCTCAAGGACGAGACCCAGTCGGTGATGGCGGCCATGAAGGTCGAGGGGCGAAGGGATATGGTGCCCGCGAAGGCCAGATGATGCTGGGCCATGCCGATGTTGAAGGTCGGGGCGACGATCAGGCTGTCGTCCCTGGCCTCGGCGGCATGGGCGATAATCTCGGGACACATCCAGTCCGTGCCGAGCAGGCCCGTCGGGCCGTGCTGCTCATTGGAGCCGATGGGAACGACGACGGTCCTGGTTGTCTTCAGCCGCGCATCGATCTCGGGCCATGAGGAGAGGTGGATCAGCATGGTCGGGCTCCGGAACAACGCCGTTTACATAAGCCGCTCCGCCGGCCCGCGCCACGCCCGGCGCTTGCGTCACGGTCGAGGCGCGGCGAAACATCGGGGATGACGAACCGCCGCCCGCCGTCTTATGTCGATGTCGCCGTCATCGGTGCGGGTGCCGCCGGCGTCGCGGCCGGCCGGGCGCTGGCCGGTGCCCCTCTGGACGTCGTGGTGCTGGAGGCGCGGGACCGGATCGGTGGCCGGGCGCATACGATCGACATGGACGGTGCAGGCCTCGACATGGGCTGCGGCTGGCTTCATTCGGCTGACGAGAATGTGCTGGCGGGGCTGGCAGGGGACGAGGGATTCACCCTCGACCGCACCCCGCCACCGTGGCGCAGCCAGGCCTTGAATCACGAGATGTCGCGCGAGGATCAGGCCGCGTTCAGCGAGGCCTTCGCCGCCTTCGAGGACCGCGTGGCCGAGGCGGCTGGTCGGGGCGAGGAAGGCCCGGCCGCGGCCTTGTTCGACCCCGACGGACGCTGGAACGGCCGTATCGACGCCATCTCGGGGGCTCTGAACGGAGCCCGGTTCGCCGAGGTCTCGATCCGCGACTACGACGCCTATCGCGACACCGGGGTGAACTGGCGCGTGGTCGAAGGCTATGGCCGGCTGGTCGAGCATCTGGGGTCGGCGCTGCCGGTGGTGTTCGATTGCCCCGTCAGCCGCATCGACCGGTCCGGACCGGCCTTGCGTCTGGACACGGCGAAGGGGAAGATCGAGGCCCGGGCGGTGATCCTGACCGTGCCGACCAGCCTGTTCGCAGTCGAGGCGATCCGCATCGACCCGCCGGTAGCCGATTTGCTGGAGGCCGCGTCGGGCGTGCCCCTTGGCCTGGCCTCCAAACTGCACCTGACGGTCACGGGCTCGGATGAGTTCCCGCCCGACAGCCAGCTGTGGGGTCGCCGCGACACCGCCGACACCGCCGGCTACCACCTGCGCCCCTTCGGCCGGCCGATGATCGAAGCGTATTTCGGTGCTGATCTGGCATGGGGGCTGGAGCGGGAGGGCGAGGCCGCCTTCTTCGCCTTCGCCGCCGACGAACTGGCGGCCTTGCTGGGATCCGGCATCCGCCGCCGCCTCGCCCTGGTCGCGACCTCGATGTGGGGGACCGATCCCTGGGCGCGCGGGGCGTATTCCCACGCCCTGCCGGGCCACGCCGACGACCGCGGGCGGCTGAAGACGCCGATCGAGAACCGCATCTTCATCGCCGGCGAAGCCACGTCCGACACCTTCCACGGCACGGCTCACGGGGCCTGGATGGAGGGCGAGCGGGCGGCGGGTCAGGCTCTGACGGCGCTCGGGCTTGACGGTTTCGGGCGCCGGCGCGAAGGCGAGGCATGAAGCCGCTTCGACCCCGAAAGACGTCAGCCCCCAAACGCCCCGCCGTCATGACCGGGGCGGCGGTCCCCGCGCTGGGCTGGCCACCGGACGAGGACCGGGTCGAGGCCGTCTTCGAGCGGCTCGCGGCCGTGATGCCGGAACCGAAGACCGAGCTGAACTTCTCCAGCCCCTACACGCTCATCGTCGCCGTCGCCCTGTCGGCCCAGGCCACGGACGTCTCGGTCAACAAGGCCACCGACCGGCTGTTCACGGTCGCCGACACGCCCGCGAAAATGTTGGCCCTGGGCGAGGACGGGCTGACTGGATACATCGCCTCGATCGGCCTGTTTCGGGGTAAGGCCCGCAACGTCATCGCCCTGAGCCGGATCGTGCTGGAGCAGCATGGCGGCGAGGTGCCGCTGAACCGCGCCGACCTGCAGGCCCTGCCCGGCGTGGGGCGCAAGACCGCCAGCGT
>Ga0105049_10004894_pt1 | contig 15650 bp, 17 predicted proteins | sample MAT06_FD_78087 | JGI IMG/M metagenome (GOLD analysis project Ga0105049, IMG submission 78087) | Freshwater microbial communities from Lake Fryxell liftoff mats and glacier meltwater in Antarctica - MAT-06 | ecosystem: Environmental > Aquatic > Freshwater > Ice > Liftoff microbial mat | place... | reverse complement strand
CAAAGACGCCAAGTAGAGCTTTCTATTTTGCTCTCTCATGACTTCGAATTCTATCTTCTTGATGAAGCCTTAGAATGTTTAGATTCTGAACAAAGACCTCTCTATGAAAATCATCTTTTGTATTGCGCCTCCGAAGGCGCGCGGGTGATTTTCACTTCTCATCACCAAGGGCAGCTTTCTCCTCAAGAAAGTTTATCTCTATGAAGAAATTCTATGCGCTATTTTGCAAAGATTTTTCGCAGCTTCGCGATTCTGGTTTATCGGCCTTATTTTTTGGGATTCCGATCTTCTTTTTATTTTCGATGGCGGCAGATTTTTTTGATCGTCCTATGAATTATGAAAGCCTTAGCTTTTGGGTAGTCTTTTTCATCGGCCAAACCTCTCTTCTCTACCGCAGCTTCAGTTTAGAGCAGCGCTTTCAATGCTTTCACGTTTATTCCGCCTGGGGAGTTCCTAACTCCAGTATTTTTTGGTCTCAGACCTTATGCAACTGGCTAGGGGGTATTCTTTTAGGCCTCTTTTATCTGCTGCTCGCCAACCTATTCGGCAAAACCCCCCTGTCATTTAACTTAGATTTTTTGATCTGCTTGCTCGCCGTCAGCTTGGCCATGGCTCCCTTGGGAACGCTTTTGAGTCTACTCTTGCAAGTCGAACGCGAATTTCTGTTTGGGCTATTCTTTTTACCCGCCTCGATCCCTGTTTTTCTGGCCGCTTTATCCATCACAGAGGGGCAGAATCCCTCCACTTGGATGTACATTCTCTTTATTTTCATTCTGATTTCTGGCGGCCTCTCGTCCTTTCTTTTTGAGTTTTTCTTCGACGAACTCACCCAATCTCATTAGGCTAAAGCCGAATGCTGAGCCCAGACCGTAAGCCCAATTATTCACTTATTTTTGTGGGAATTTGTGTGGCTGGTCTAGTCTTACTGGGAGCCTTATTTTACACTCTGTTGGCTGTCCCCTTTGAAGCTTCGCAGGGGCCAGTGCAAAAAATATTCTATTTTCATGTGCCCTCTGCCTTCGCCATGTATTTTTTCTCAATTCTCGGGGTCGTGCTTTCAATTCTTTTTTTAATCACGAAGAAAATTGCTTACGACTATCGCGCTCAAGCGGCCATGAGAGTCTCTCTCTTGTTCGCTCTCATGGTTATTATTTCAGGACCGATTTGGGCAAAGCCCATTTGGGGAGTTTTTTGGACTTGGGACCCTCGTTTGACCCTCACCTTCACGGTCTTTTTGATCTTGGTCGCCTATGTTCTCGCCCGTCGCAGTTTTCGAGAACGGGGCCAAGACTTTACGGGCTCTCAGGTAGGGGCCGTCTTAGCCATCTTAGCGATCCCGATGATGGTACTCACACATTTCAGCGTGAAAATCTGGAGAGGTTTACATCCCTCGGTTCTTCGTAATCCAGAAGGCCTAGATCCTCAATTTGCCCAGGCACTTCAATTGATGATTTTGGGAATTTTTCTTTTAGGCGGAGTACTTTTTTTTCTGCAAGCGCGGGCTCTTGAGCTCGAAGCAAGAATTCAAGATCAGGAGCGATCGACAAATGGATAATTATTTTTACTTCGTGGTGGCCTACCTAGCATTTTGGACTCTTCCTTTTATTTTCTGCCTAGCTTTAACGAAAAAATTGAGTTCTTGCGAAAATCGCTTGGAGAATATTGAAAGATCAAAAAATTCATGAGCCAAAAAGGCTTTTTAGGAATTCTTTTTCTTGTAGTTGCGCTTTTTAGCGCGGCCTGGAATCTCTATTCAGGCTGGATTCTAAGTGGCCCTTCTGGGGCTTCACCGGAAGGCCATCTCATCCGAGGAATTGTCACTACCGCAGCTTGCTTCGTCGGAAATATTCTTTGTCTAAGCACCGCTAGTCGTAGTCAATTTTCACTTCGCCAACTTCTATCTGAAAATCAAATCGCCGAAGCGGGCTATGCCGACTTTCAAAACTACTTCGAACGTTGCTCGCTATTTGCTTGGATCTCGATGGGCGCTGTCTTTCCTAGCCTGATTACCGGGACCACTTCGCAGCCCGGGAACTTTCCGTGGGTACATGGCCCCTTAGGTATATTCTTGGTGATTTCTTATACTCTTGCTCTCGTTCACTGGATCGGCCTCATCCCCCGTCTCAAACGCCTCAAAACTCGTTTTTGATTTACTTATCCCTCTAGCCTGTTATGAATAAGATTCTTAGGGTTGGGAAAATTAACGAACGTTGATTTAGGATTGTTTGGGACATCTACGGGAGAAATTCAAAATGAAAACTCTTAATAATATTGCTCGAAGCTTTACCTTTTTATTTTTGGCGGGGGTCAGTTTTTCTGGCTGCACGAAAAAAGAAGGCGAAACCACTTCGAGTAAGCCGATTGAAAGCGACGTCATCAAAATCGGTGAATATGGATCAATGACCGGAAGCGAAGCTAGCTTTGGCATCTCTACTCATCGCGGAATTAAGATGGCGATAGGCGAGATCAATGCTGCAGGTGGAGTAAAAGGCAAACGCTTGCAACTGATTAGTCTCGATAACTCCGGCAAGGCTGAAGAAACAATTTCTGTAGTCCAACGCTTAGTGAATCAAGACAAAGTCGATGTGCTTATTGGAGAAGTAGCGAGTTCTCGATCTTTAGCGGCAGCACCGATTGCTCAGCGTGCCGGGGTTCCGATGATTTCTCCCTCATCCACGAATCCAAAAGTTACGGCGGTAGGCGACTATATTTTTCGAGTTTGCTTCATTGATCCATTCCAAGGAACCGTCGTTGCTAAATTTGCGGCTGAAAAACTAAACGCAAAAACGGCTACTATTTTTATCGATAAGAAAAGTGATTATTCGGTTGGGCTCGCTGAAGTGTTTAGAAAAGCTTTCTCGGATGCAGGCGGCACGGTTGTCGACGAACAAAGTTATTCAAGCGGCGATATCGACTTCAAAGGCCAGCTCACCAACATGAGAGGCAAGAAGCCCGATGTCATTATGCTGCCTGGCTACTATACCGAAGTGGGTTTGATTTTGAAACAAGCCCGCGAACTAGGAATCAAAGCACCTTTTGTCGGAACCGACGGCTGGGATTCTCCCAAGCTTTTTGAAATCGGCGGCAAGGCACTTATCGGAAGTTATTTCTCAAACCACTATTCGGTAGAAGATCCCGATCCAAAAATTACCGAGTTCATTGCTAAGTTTAAGAATCTTCATAACGGAGAAATCCCCGATAGCATGTCAGCTCTCGGCTACGATGCGGTGATGATGCTGCGAGATGCTTTAATTCGATCGAGTTCTTTTTCTGGAAAAGATATTCGTGACGCTTTAGCGGCGACCACTAACTTAAAAGGCGTAACCGGAGTGATCACGATGGATAAAGATCGAAATGCATCAAAGGCCGCAGTCATGCTTGAAATTACTGAAGGGGGCGGCTTCAAATTTATTTCGCGAGTAGATCCCACTTAAGCCGTGGCTGAGTTTCTTCAACATTTAATAAATGGCATTTCATTGGGGGCAGTCTATGCCCTCATCGCCGTTGGTTACTCGATGGTTTACGGAATCTTACAACTCATCAACTTCGCACATGGTGAGGTGGTGATGTTGGGCGCAGTAACCGCCTTCTTGGCGGCCCCGATGTTCGGTACGCCGACCGAACCCTCCCTGCCTCTATTTCTTGGAGTGTTCGTCATCACCATGTTAGTTTGTGGCATTATTGGTTATTTAATCGAACGTCTCGCCTATCGCCCGATTCGCGACTCTCCACGAATGAATTGTTTGATTACCGCCATCGGAGTCAGCCTCTTTTTGCAGTATGTAACTCAATTGCAGATCAAGCTGCCCGCTCCGATTAACCTTGGCTTTGCGAGCATTCACAGCTTTGGATTCGGAGCCATCCCACAGAGCTTTCCCGAGCTCCTCAAAAAAGTGAATGTGGTTGAATGGACAATCGGCGAGCAAACTCTGACCATTTCTAACTACCAGTTAGTGATCCTCGTCCTCACCATTATTCTAGTGTTGGGTTTGCAGTGGATTGTTTTTGGCACCAAGCTTGGTAAAGGGATGCGAGCCGTTTCTGAAAGTACCGAAATTGCGAAGATGCTAGGCATCCCGGTAAATCGAGTAATCGCTTTTACATTTATTTTAGGCAGTATGCTTGCGGCAGCGGCGGCCATCTTGGTTTCAATGATGTATCCTCGAGTGGATGCCATGATGGGTTCTCTTTTGGGATTGAAAGCTTTCGTGGCAGCCGTTTTAGGTGGGATCGGAAATCTTCCAGGTGCAGTATTAGGCGGGCTCCTGATGGGTGTCGCCGAGATGATGACCGTGGGTTACATTTCTTCAGATTTTAAAGACGCAATTGCATTCTTGATCTTGGTGGGTGTGCTTTTAGTTCGCCCCTCCGGACTCTTGGGCAAAGCTCGTCTAGAAAAGGTTTAAGACATGCGTGGTTTTATTACACCGATTGCGACGATTATTGCTTCAACCTTAATCGGTCTTTTGCTGATGCAGGTTTTAGGACCCTATCATCAAACCGTTCTTGCCTTTGTGGGCATCAACATCATTTTAGCGGTGAGCTTGAATCTCGTGAACGGATTCACCGGCCAGTTTTCAATGGGCCATGTGGGCTTTATGGCGGTGGGAGCTTATGTGTCGGCATGGCTCTCGACCGTGATACTTCCCCAATTCTCAATTTGGAATTCCTGCATGGCCACCCCCATCGTTGGACAATTTCTTTTCTTAGGACTCATTATTTTTGGAGGCACTGTCTCTGCCGCGATTGGAGTCTTAGTAGGAATTCCTAGCCTGCGCTTAAGAGGCGACTACCTAGCCATTGTTACGCTAGGCTTTGGAGAAATTATTCGTATTTTCATTTTGAATGTTGATCAGGTGGGAGGAGCTCGGGGTTTGATTGGAATTCCTGATTTGGGAGGACTGCCTTGGATTTTAGGCTGGGCCGCAATGACTTGCGTTTTCTGCTATCGAATCGTTCGCAGCTCTTTGGGCAAACAATTTATGGCCGTTCGAGATGATGAAACGGCTACTCGTTCGATGGGTCTTTCGACCACTAACATTAAAGTTCGCTCTTTCGCCATTGCCTCTTTTTTTGCGGGAGTTGCCGGAGTCTTATTTGCGCACGAAACCCAATATTTGAATCCCGGAACCTTCACCTTTAATTACAGCTTTCAAATCATCGCCATGATCGTCCTTGGAGGCTTAGGAAGCCTTACCGGAAGTGTGGTTGCCGCCAGCCTACTCACTTTCTCGCTAGAATTTCTAAGAATTCTGCAAGACCTTCTGGGCGTCGATCTGCGCATGATTATTTACGCGATCATCTTGATTATCATCATGCTTACGCGACCCGATGGGCTTTTTGGTCAAAAAGAGATTTGGAATATTTGGAAGTCTAAGGCGCGCGCATGAATGTGCTAAGCGTGCAAAATGTAAGCATCCAATTTGGCGGCTTGAAAGCGGTACAAGATGTAAGTCTAGAGGTCGCGGCTAGCGAGTTAATAGGATTGATTGGCCCTAACGGCGCCGGAAAGACAACGCTATTTAATATCATCACCGGAGTTTACAAACAAACATCTGGCAAGGTGCTCATGAACGGTCTTAGCACTGAAGACCTGACCCCTTTTGAAGTAACCAACAAATGTAAGGGCGCTCGTACCTTTCAGAATATTCGACTTTTTAAAGACCTTTCGGTTCTCGACAATGTGATGGTCTCTTCGCATGGGCAGATTCGTTATAATTTTTTGTCGATACTTTTAAGAACTAAGACCTATGTTGAAAACGAAGCCCAGATCGAAAAACGCGCGCTTGATCTGTTAAAACTTTTCGAACTCGACAAGAAGGCGAATGAGCTGGCAAAAAATTTGCCCTATGGCGATCAACGCAAATTAGAAATTGTTCGGGCTTTAGCCACTAATCCAAAAATTTTATTCTTAGATGAACCGGCCGCCGGAATGAACGACGAAGAGACCGCGAAGCTGCTACAACTGGTGCGAAAAGTTCGTGATGATTTTAAGATTGGCATTTTGGTGATTGAGCACGATATGAAATTCATGATGGGCCTATGCGAACGCATCTACGTTTTAGATCACGGACAGCTGATCGCCCGTGGCAGTCCCGACGAAATAAAAAAGAATCCAGAGGTCATTAAAGCTTACCTCGGCGAAGAAGAGGCCGCGTGAGTAGCATCTTGAAAGTTGAAGAATTGAAAGTCTCTTACGGTGCGGTTCAGGCTTTGCGTGGAGTGAATCTTGAAGTGCAAAAGGGCGAGATCGTGGCTCTCCTCGGATCGAACGGGGCCGGAAAGTCGAGCCTGCTAAACAGCATCATGGGCCTTACTCACAATCGCAGCGGTCATATTTTTTTTGAAAGTCGCGAGATTCAAAGTCTTTCGACAGAAAATATTGTTCAGCTAGGGGTAGCCCTGGCTCCCGAAGGCCGGGGGATTTTATGCTCCATGAGCGTCATGGAAAATCTTGAACTCGGTGCCTTTCATCGTAAAAACTGGAAGCACGAACTTGAAGAAATTTACACGCTCTTTCCTCGAGTAAAAGAACGCATAAACCAATTGGCGGGCACGCTCTCAGGGGGAGAACAACAAATGGTCGCTATCGCTCGGGCACTTTTGGCAAAGCCAAAGCTTTTACTTTTAGATGAACCCTCTCTAGGTCTTGCTCCAAAAATTATTCAAAATATTTTTGAACTGATCTCAAGAATTCGCCAATCGGGCGTAAGCATTCTGCTCATTGAACAGAATGTTCATATGGCACTCAAGGTTGCCGACCGCGCTTACTTTCTTCAAAATGGAAAAATTGTCTTAAGTGGCACGGCCGACGACATTCGAGAGCGAAAAGAAGAAACTCGTAGCGCTTACTTGGGTTAAAAGTTAGGTGGCGCGCGCCGAACCGTTCGCGTTTCTGAAATGCCAGAGGTGACGGCGAAAACTATTACCGCGGTTGGATTGGGTTCTTTCACTCTTATCACGACTTTATTTCTTTTACCTCCATCTCTCAAAGCAAGGCCTGAAATCCATAAACTGCCCAAAGTTAGATGACCGATTTGAGCGGTTCAGATATCTGACAAATTAACGGGTACTTGAAGGATTTGTAAAAAATGGAACACAAACATATTATTTTCATCCACGGGTTCCCATTTAATCACCAGTGCTGGAACTCACAGGTTGAACATTTTAAACCACTCTTAAACGTCCACACTCCAGACCTTCGGGGCCACGGAAAATCAGCCTCTCCACCCGGACCCTGGATGATTCATCATTTTGCAGACGACCTTCTCCTCTTCATGAATGAGAATAAAATCGAGAAAGCCGTGATCTGCGGACTTTCGATGGGTGGATATGTGGCACTTCATTTTGTTATTGAATTTCCAGAAAGAGTATCTGCATTGGTGCTCTGTGATACTCGGGCCGATGCTGATTCAAACGAAGCAAAGGACAAAAGATACGTCGCGCTGAAGCGAGTCGCAGAAAATGACTATGAGAGATTCGTCAGTGAATTCTGCTTATTAGCTCTTTCGAAATCGAGTCGATACGACGAGGGGCAATTGAAAGCACAAATTGAATCCATTGCTCTCCAGAATGACCCGAAAAACATGGCCCTTGCCATCGGTGCGCTTGCATCTCGGCGAGATAGCCAGCCCTATCTAGATAAAATCAAATGCCCGGTCCTCGTTCTCGTCGGGGAAGAGGACGAAATCACTCCACCTGAGATAAATGAAGCGATTTCAAAGAAGATATCGGGATGTATGTTTCATAAGATCGAAAAAGCTGGTCACCTTTCGAACATGGAGCAGCCAGAAACTTTTAATCGCTACGTAGAGGAATTCATTTCATAGACTCCAGGCCTTTTATTTCTTTGATGACGATAAACGCAGTGCTTAAGAATCTAAAAACTTTAAACCGATCTTCCAGACATCAAGATCAAGATTTTTACACCAAACGATCTCAGCCCCCATGGGCTCTAGATCTCCCACTTTTACATTCCAACGCATTCCCAAAGTGAGAGCCTTCTCTGCCATAAGAATCAAACAACAACCCCCAAAGGCTTCTTCATAAACAATGGCATGGGTATCTGCTTTGAAGCTAGTATCGCGAATGTCGAATTGAATCCAAGCCAAGCTGGGCACGTCAGGTCGAAAGCGCGTGTGCTTACGTTTGGCGACATTGTCTTTAAAATCGTTTGGATGTTCCATGGCAGACCCCTCTTTGAATATTTTACCTCAGTAAGTCAAAAAGAAATCGGAGCTCTGCCGCAAGCTTGCAAGCTATCAAAACAATTGCCCGTTTTTCTAACCCCCGTGTCCCCCTGCTCTTAGGAACAATAAGTTACTGCCGATGAGCTCGATGAGATTCTGATGAATAACAAACATGGCCATAGAGTCTTGCCCGCAATAGATCAGCAAGTCTCGTCGAATTTCTTCGCGTTGCGGATGGTTTAAGCCCGGACTAAAGAGCCGAACCAATTGAGCCTGGGCCTGACCTCCGTTTTTGATCGCCAGATTGTCGTACTTCATTTCGGGCGCAAAGAACGGCAGCACTTTTTTTATGCTGACTGATCCGCCAAAGTCGCGATGATAGAAGTGTTGTTGAAATGCATCTTCAAGATCCCAAAATCTTGACTCCAGATCTAAAAGAAAATCTGCCGAATCCGAAAATTGTTCTGCTAATTCTCTAATCAAAGATTTCTCGAAATCATCGTGATACGCAACAATACTGCCTTCGGGTCCGAAAATTTTCTTCATAGCGATCACACATTCTGAGCGAGGATCCTCTCCTTCTCTGCCCGTGGCTAGGAATTCATGATGTTTTAAAGGAGCACCTGGAGCATTTTGAATATGGCAAGAAAACTGAACTGGGATTCTTTGATAAGGCCTCATGCCGTTCAAGGTTGGTATCGGCGGTGCGATGGTTTCAAAATCAAAATAGTAAACGGGGTACTGAATCTCATTCAAGAAGTTCGCCAAACCTACGCGATCGATAATGGGCTCCGTCGTCTTACTAGCGAGATACTGAATCTGCTGAAATCGAGTCAACTCTACTTCGTCTTTCACATCTTCGATGAAAGTAACACCACTATGATAGAGCTCAAACTTGGTGGGCTTTCGTTTGCGATAGTTATAGAGCTCTAAAGTCGAACCCTTTGGCACTTCTGCCCAGCACTTTGCTTTAAACTCGCATCCGTAAGGATTCGAACACTGACGCCCAATTTTCTGATCTGGAGCTTCGTCTTTTTCGAGAACCGCGATCAACGATTTAACTCTTAAGATGACTCCCGGAAGTGCTGCGATAGCGGACTCGGTTAAATCATGATCCAAAAAGAAGTTGTCTAAGTTAGGAAAGCTCACCCGATTATTGATATGACTTAAGATAACATTTTTGATCTTCACTCCAGCGCTTTTTAGAACCAGAAGCTGAAAGGCTACGTCTTCAAGATGCTCTTCTTTGGGTTCAGTCGTCGATTTAACCTCGATCAAATCCCAAGACCCATCAAAATTATTCTTTAAAATATCCACTCGGACTAATAAGTTTTCATGCTGAATGGCGGCTTCAAAGATGGCGGATACGCGGCACTCCCGAATGAGTGTGATCGTCGTATCAAGTGCTTCTTGAATGCTAGCACCCGATGCGGCTATCAGCACTCCGGCTTGAAACCTAGCTTGCGCCAGCTTTCCTACATTATGACCTTGAGAGAATCGCAATCGAAGATCGTCGCTGGGTGCGGTTGCGATTTCGGGCTGAGTGGCCAACAGGTACAGTCTTTTAGAGCACTGCACTCCCGCAGTATAATACGACTTGGTAATTTGTAGTTTCGACATACCTTATCTCCCCCTTTTTACGATGCGACCAATCATGGCGATAGATCGCATTTTTTCGGAAACAAACTCGGCTGTGCGAGCCGCACAAATTCTGGAGAGGTTTTCTGGGACTGAGAGACAAAGAGAGAGAGGTTTTTTGAGTGAGATTTTTTGATTTGAGAAGCTCTCCAACTTGCAAGAGCATTTCTTTTACCATTAATTTAATTTTACTCTAAAAAATCGAGAAAGCTTGCAAACAAAATTTGTTGGAGAGCAGATTTAAAGTAAGTTTATGTACAAGACATATTTTGTTTTGAAAGCAGACTGCTTCTATGTGATAATTAAGACTCGCTAGTATTTTTCAGTCAAATTTCAAGGTGATTTCAATTAAATTTTAATATCCTTTAAGCAAGATTCGATTTTGCGCCCGCTACGCTTCTGGCGCAAAAGCTCAAGCCAAAATGGATTTCTTTCATTTTTGGATTGGGAATTTTGCCTTACTCCCCTAGTTTAACAGTGCCACCGGCTTTATCGTCTGTACCGATTGTCCGGCCGGAAGATTTCAGCCGCAGACGGGTCAATCAGACTGCATTGCTTGTGTGCCGGGGAGTTTTCAAGCCGTTGCAGGCCAAAATTCATGCCTCCCTTGCGAAGTGGGCAAATATAGAACGACCGCGGGCGCCACGACTTGCATCGATTGCGGAGGAGGAACTTCTAACGGATTAGCGGGGCCTTTAGCTATCTCGCCTATTTTATAAAGTTCTTCTGGCCGTGGGAGGTCGCTATTTTTTATCCACGTAAACCTGCCGAGTGGAGCCTCATATTGATCGGCCTCTTCTGCTTCATTTTACTCAGTCTTTATTTTTTCAAGTCGCGAAAAAGTAATTCTTATTTGTGGTATGGCTGGACTTGGTTTCTGGTTACGGCGCTTCCGCTCTCGGGCATCATCCCTATCGGAGGTCAAGCTTATGCCGATCGATGGACGTTACTTCCTCACCTCGGTCTCATTCTTATGTGCCTAAGCTTACTCTCTAAAATTCGATGGCCGCGCTTTGCATTTTCTTTCTCGGCCGCAGTTTTAGCAGGCATGGCTTATTTTACTCTCTTAATTATGCCCACCTGGCAGAACAGCGAGACCTTGTTTCGACATGCTTTGCGAGTGGACCCCGATAATTTCATGGCTCATAATAATTTAGGAGTTGCCCTCGCCGCGAGCGGTCGAGAGGATGAAGCCATTCCCCACTATGAAGCCGCCGTGCAATTGAATCCTACTTATCCCGAGGCACTCAACAATCTAGGATCCAGTCGAGCGCGAAAAGCTCGCTATTTAGAAGCTATAGCACTCTTTCAAAGAGCATTGGCACGAGACCCAAATCTAAACTCAGCTCGTTTCAATCTCGGGCTCGCGTATGTTTCTGATAGAAAGTATACAGAAGGAATAAAAATCTGGATCAGTCTTTTAGCACTCAATCAAGAAGAGACGGCCGCGAGAAACTATCTACGCCAATTTGCCCTATCGAGTTCGTGCGAAATGGCAGACTGGAAGCTTATAAGAAAAGATGCTGCGAAAGTCGCCGATCAGATAAAAAATTCAGAAGATCGAGAGATTCTTGAATTGCTCCAAAAAAAAGTCTGCTCCTAAGTGAATAGATCTACCTTAAGATTCAGATTTCTTTGCGACATTATTATTCTTATCATCATGGCTAAGGTTTCGTTATGATCTTACCATGCCACTCAAAGTCAGCATTCTACCGGCCCTGATCGATAACTATATTTATTTTCTTCAAGATGAAGAATCGAGTAAGACCGCGGTGATTGATCCTGCTGATGCAAAGCTCGTTTTGAATTACCTGAAAACAAATAATTTTGAATTAGATTTTATTTTAAACACTCATCATCATTGGGACCATACCGACGGCAATCTCGAGCTGATAGAGAAAACAGGGGCGAAGGTTATTGGCGCCAAAAAAGATCATCATCGAATTCCGGGGATAAGCATCCAGCTTGAAGAGGGCGATACGTTTAATTTAGGAGCTAGTCCGATGCAAGTACTCGAAGTGCCCGGCCACACCTTGGGCGCCATCGCTTATTATTTTGATTCTGATAGAACTTTGTTTACTGGCGACACTTTGTTTTCATTGGGATGCGGCCGAATATTCGAAGGCACGCCCCCGCAAATGTTTTCATCTTTAGCGAAACTAAAAATGCTCCCAAAAGAGACTCGCATTTACTGTGGGCACGAATATACAGAGAAGAATCGGCAATTTTCGCTAACGCTTGATCCTGACAATCAAGAGCTTCTCGCTTTCAAGAAATCGGCGCCGACGACTTTAGGCTTGGAGCTTCGGCTTAACCCCTTTCTAACTGCTGACCTTAATCAATTTATAAAAATTCGAAGCTTGCGAGACCAATATTAAATCTAGAGTCTCTGCTATGACTATTTAGACCCACGAAGTTTTCGCATTTGAGTCGCTCGCTCAAAAAGTATTTTCTGAGTTTCTAGGTCCCGCACATACGCTGAGTAGAAACAGTTGTCGTCGTAGTCGATGGGAGCCACCCATCGCTCTAAGCCACGAATCAGCTCTAAATTCGGATGCTCCCCTTGACAGCGCTTTAACAAAGATCTGCCTCGGCTAGAATCTCTCAGTAAGTCAGAAAAAAGACTGCACAAATGCGGTGCGGTAGAGCCGGCTAGGCCAGGCACTAAATTAGATTTTGAATCGAGAGCCATTTCGACCATATCTTTGATCTCATCCTCGAAGCCCTTATAAAAGGCACTGCGAGTAGACTCGATGTCTTCCATCCGAAAAGCTCTTCCGGCCCCAGTGAATTGCTCAAAGTTTTGTAGGACGTAAAACTTGAGGGCTTGATCTTTTTTATACTGACTAAACGAATTTTGTGATGCGATATTTTCGAGTAGATCTTTCTTTAAGTAAGCTTGTTCAATGATTTGCAATGCTCGACTGAGTCGATCCTCTATTTTGCTGCCTAAGAGAAGCACAGTCTGAGTGTCTACTTGCGCGATCGAGTACTTCGTCATGACTCGAAAAAGAGAAAGCCCCGCTTCTTTAATCGCAATTTCATAATCCCCACGTTTGTCTGGGCCAAAGTCGGACCGGACTTCTAAGAATTTCTGTAGCTCTTCTAATATCTCTAGAACCTGAACAATTGCGCCCCACTGCTCTTGAAGTAATCGCAGGCGACCTTGGGAGTTTGGGTCGATAAAGCTATTCAAGAAGACGACGAAATCTTTTAAGCGATCTCGCAGATCTGGGAATTTAGCATCTAAATCATGCTTTAAATCAATAAACGAAGGACTTCGCCGAATCTCTACTTCGACAGACTCAATGTTACTGATTTTCTGAATAATATCATCCTTCGCTTGCTCCAGTTGCTCTTCGATGGTGAAGGCTACTCCGGTGCTGGGATTTCTCTCTCTAAAGTTAATGCCACGGCGCTCTACTTCGTTAAGCCACAATTTTTTATCCGAATCAGACGCCTTCGAATCAGGCCGCCGGGGCAGCGTTTTCGGGCCCGCTCTTTGAGCACTGAAATAATTTGCGATGAGCTCCGTCCCTAGAGTGGTCGGCGTGCCAATTCGAGCTACGACCTCGAAGACGGGGCTGTAGAACTTTAGATCTTCTAAGAAATAAAAGTATTTTTCGTACTCTCCTTCGGCCTGAGCTTGGTATCGCCCCTCAATCAGACGAAGAATATCATCTGTGTTTTGACTTAAGCGATAAGCTCTCATGTACTCGCAGGCAGTGTGCTTGATCGAAAAATACGTGCAGCCCAAAATTTTATAGTTTTTGACTTTGGTAATCTCGAGAATGGCTTCTTTCACTTGTTTGTTTTGAAAGAGCTGAATGAAGGAGCTCGCAATCTGCAAGACCGAGCCGACGACGTCTTGATTTGCAAAAAAAGAATAGCCGCTCGCGAGTGAGGCCGTCCCCATCAAAGAAGGTAAGATCTGCGACCAACCTCCTAAATACTCGATGCATCTTGGCGAGGCCGCACTAAAAGCAACTACAACATTGTTGATGTGTTGGTACATCTCGGAGCGAAACTCAAACTCTCGAGTTTGCCTGGCGTCTTTGGGTCGATAAAGTTTTTCAATTTCTTGAGAAGTTAAATTTCTCTCTAAAGAAGAAATGTCCGATACAGTCTGGGCGTAGTGAAGAGATCCAGGGGCAAGGGTAGTGAGCCTGACTTGCAATTCAATCAGATTTCGATTCACGACATCATAGGCGATGCTTGCCCGAAGTCCGTCGTCTAGCTTGGTGTAGTAGGTTCGAATGGCGGTCAGTTCGTTATTAAGTTGATTGACGGTAGCGCTACAGCTTTCGGCGCCCTCTAGTTTTGTTTCAAGCTGACTCTTGACCAAGTTCAAGAGACTTCCAAAATCGTAGCGGTCGTCCTGCTGAAATGGGCAACTTGAAAAAAGCGCTTCGTTACTTAACTCGTAGGGAGTCGAAACAATTCCAGAAGCAAACAAAAATCCTAAAAAACCCCCGACCAAGTCCTCAAGCTAAGAAACTAAGTTAAGACAGTAAAGCGGTGGTTTTAGATTTTGGGGTTCAGGCTCATCCATGTTGGCGGTGGGGATGAACATACTGGAAGATGGCTGGGGAGGTAGGATTCGAACCTACGAATGGCAGAGTCAAAGTCTGCTGACTTACCGCTTGTCGACTCCCCAAAGCCGAACAGTCACGCTAAAAACTTCTCTACTTTCGGTCAATGGCTCATGCCGCAATTTCGCAGGCAAAGATCTCAAAACCAGCCTTTTTGAAAAAGCCTTGCGCCCGCTCTCGGTCGACAGAACTCGCGTAAACTCCAAAAAAACAGGACCCTGAGCCACTCATTTGACCAGCCACGGCGCCAGACTTGATCAAACGGGATTTGACACTCTGAAGCTCTTTGGAGGCCTTTAAAGCCAAGACTTCAAAGTCATTCTCGAGCTGGGGTATAGAGAAGCTGTCCTGAAAATAGTCAGGCATTTTGAGGTCCAAAAACCACGATCTAGCCTTAGCTCCTCGTTGGCGATCTAACTCACAATAGGCCAACCCCGTGCTGATCTTCGCTTTTTTGGGCTTCACCACTAAAATTGGCAAGGCCGGCAAGTCTACACCTGCCAATTTCTCGCCTCGACCGAGGCACCAGGCCGAATTGTCTGTGCTTAAAAAAAAGTGAACGTCCGAGCCTAATTTAGCGGCCAAAGGCAAAAGTTTGGCACGAGAAACTCCAAAAGCTTTGGCCAAAATCAATAAAGTTGTCGCTGCATTGCTACTCCCGCCCCCTAACCCAGCTTCGGTGGGAATATTCTTTTGCAACTTAACTTCTAACTCAAATGCAATTTTAAATTTTTCATGAAACAAATTGGCAGCTCGATAAATTAGATTTTTCTCAACAGGGATTCCTAAATCAGAGCCCTGAAAAATGACCCAGAAGTCCTCCGATTTTCGCACCACTCCCTGCATGCGATCCCCCCAGTTTAACTTTGACATCAAACTGGCCAGCTCGTGAAAACCGTCTTTCCGTAATTTTCCGATTCGCAAAACTAAATTTATTTTAGCGGGGGATAAAAGATTAAACCTCATTCAGGAGCGAGCTCCACCGACAAAGTTCCACCCGAACTTCCGTCCGGCAGATCGAGCTCAACCTCTTTCAGGTCTTTATTCATACAATCCACCAAGGCTTTAGAAAGCTCACTCGGCGCGTGCTCGGTAAACGCTTCGGCCTGACCTTTAGAATTAATCCGCAATACCAACTCAATGCGCGGACGCTCCGATAAAACTTTTTGCTTAGCCGCCTCATAGCATTTTTGAACTTTGGGCATAATGACGGGAGCCAAGCGCTCGGTTT
>Ga0105049_10004893_pt1 | contig 15654 bp, 9 predicted proteins | sample MAT06_FD_78087 | JGI IMG/M metagenome (GOLD analysis project Ga0105049, IMG submission 78087) | Freshwater microbial communities from Lake Fryxell liftoff mats and glacier meltwater in Antarctica - MAT-06 | ecosystem: Environmental > Aquatic > Freshwater > Ice > Liftoff microbial mat | place... | reverse complement strand
CTAACCTTTGGTCAAAAACGTTCAATATCCGCACTTTTTTCGGCATTCCGCAGAATGAAACGGTGCTGAAAATGGCTTTTGTTTTCAGGAATGCAGGCGGCAGCATCGTAGGCCGGGCTGCCGATGGGAGCGACATGTTTTACGAAGTGTATCCCGTTGGAGGGCCGCTGCAAACACGGTTTAACCAGCCGACAGAGAGCTTTTTTTTAAAAAATGTCGGGGAATCAATTGACGCCGTTGCAGTTTCTTCTTTGCCAGCTACGCTGAATCTTTACGACAATGGCACCCTGGTGACAACAAGCCTCAACCCTCAGATTCTGACGGGCACCGTGGATGTGACAACGCCCGGTTTGCATAAAGTTGATTTTGTGGCAACTACTGCTACCGAAAATGACACTTCCACTTTTTGGTTCCTTGCACCGGGCGGTGTCATGGAACAAAACCCGCCTGTCGGCACCGAGTTGGGGATCAATTATTTGCCCAACGGCGATGTGCGGCTGTCGTTGTACGCTCCCAACAAACAAATCGTGCATGTGCTCGGAGATTTCAATGCCTGGCAGCCTGCAGACAACTACCAAATGCGCCGCAGCCTTGACGGCAAGACCTGGTGGATTGACCTGGTGGGCGTGCCGGTTGGCCAGCCTGTTCGTTTTCAGTATTTAGTCAACGGTACGCTAAAAATCGCCGACCCGCTCAGCACCCTCGTGCTCGATCCCTGGAACGATGCTTTTATCCCGGCATTGACTTTTCCAAACCTGCCTGCATACCCAACAGGAAAAACCACGGGAGCGGTTTCGGTGCTGCAAACCAATCAACAGCCTTTCATCTGGCAGGCCAATAACTACACCCGTCCTAAAAAAACTGACCTGGTGGTGTATGAACTGCTGATGCGCGATTTCATCAGCCGCCACGATTACCCGACGCTGCTGGATACCCTAAATTACCTGGACAGGCTCGGTGTCACGGCTATAGAATTGATGCCCGTAAATGAGTTCGACGGCAACATCAACTGGGGTTACGGCCCTGCATTTCACAAAGCACTGGACAAATACTACGGCTCGGCAGAAGCCCTGAAAACAGTTATTGATGCCTGTCACCAGCGTGGCATCGCGGTCATCCTCGACGTGGTGTTCAACCAGGCGACTGGGGCTAGTCCGCTCGCGCAACTGTACTGGGACAGCGCGAACAACCGTCCCGCTGCCGACAACCCTTGGCTCAACCCTTCGGCGACCCACGATTTCAACGTTTTCAACGATTTCAACCACGAATCGCAGGCCACCAAAGCATACCTGAAAAACTGCGTCAAATATTGGATAACAGAGTTCCGGGTGGATGGCTTTCGATTTGATTTGTCGAAAGGATTTACCCAGAAAAACACGCTCGGCAATGTAGGGGCATGGGGTGCTTACGATGCTTCCCGTGTAGCTATTTGGAAAGATTACGCTAATTTCATTTGGGGCATAGACCCTGGGTTTTACGTAATACTCGAACATTTCGCAGACAACACTGAGGAAAAAGAGCTCGCTGAATACGGCATGATGCTCTGGGGAAATATATGGGGTGCCTATAAAGACCTCTCCCTAGGCTTTAACACGACTTCCAACCTTAGTGGAGTAAATTACAAGCAGCGCGGCTGGTCGGTGCCGCACCTGATAGGCTACATGGAAAGCCACGATGAAGACCGCATTGCGTATGAACTGAAAACATATGCCAATGCCTCCGTCCCAGGCTACAACTTGCGAACTTTACCCATTGCGATGCCGCGCATTGAAATGCTCAACAACCTGTTTTTCACCGTTCCGGGCCCGAAAATGCTTTGGCAGTTCGGAGAAGTTGGCTATGATTTTCCGATCAATTATTGTGAAAATGGCACCGTAAACAACAACTGTCGCACGGACCCCAAGCCCATCCGCTGGGATTATTTCAACGACCCATACCGTCGGCATTTGTACGATGCCACGGCAGCGTTGCTCCAATTGCGCAAAAGCCACGATGTGTTTGAAACCACAAATTTTCAAGCAAATATCAGCAGCGGCCAGGTGCGCAGTATTTTCCTGAATGGCAGCGACCTCAACGTAGCGGTATTTGCCAACGTGGGCACTACTGCAACCACGGTAAGCAACCCAGCTTTTCAGCATACCGGTTTTTGGTATGAATATTACTCGGGCGATACCTTGTTTGTAGGCTCTGGGGTGCCAACATCTTTTAGTTTAGCGCCTGGAGCATACCGCTTATATCTCGATAAAGTGATCGCCTTACCGCCTTATGTGCAGCTGCCTGTAAAGGCAGCGCCCATCGGCGCTTTGTCGTATTTCGCCATTCAACCCAACCCGGTACAGGACTTGTTTTGGTTGAACTTCTCCTTGCTGGAAAACACGGACATTTATCTGGAGATTCGCGATATGGCTGGAAAAGTGTTGGAGCGACAGCATTTTGACAACTTGCCTGCCGGTGCGCAGCAAGTAGAAATCAAGTCACCCAACTGGCAGCCGGGCGTTTATTTTGCCGTGCTGCGCGATGCCAAAGGTGGGGTTTCAACCAGAAAGCTGGTAAAAATATAGGTGGTCGGCGGGGCACTTGCAGGAAAAATAGCCAAGCGTTATGAAACATACAATGAGCAGCGCGCAACCGGAAACCGGAAACCATAAACCAGAAACCCCTTTTTGGCATATCATCGCCAACCCAACCGCGCACGGCGGCGCGATGGAACGCGACTGGCCCAAAATTGAGCAAACGCTGCAAGCACTTGGCTTTTCGTACAACGTGCAATTTACCGAGTATCCAGGCCATGCCGCCCGCCTTGTAGAAAATGCGCTCTTGAACGGCGGCAGGAACATCCTGGGTATCGGCGGTGATGGCACCAACCACGAGATTGTAAACGGTATTTTCAAGCAGACATTTGTGCCGCCGGGCGAGATTACTTATGCCTTGCTGCCTTACGGTACGGGCAACGACTGGGCCAGGCAATACGGGATTCCACACGACCCCACGCTTCGATTGCAGCGGTTGAATCAGCTGGAAACGGTGTTGCAAGATATTGGTCTGGCACATTTTATGCGCGATGGCCAGCCTGATTCCCGCTATTTTGTGAACGTGGCGGGAATGGCTTACGACGGATTTATCGGAAAAAAGCTGCTGGAAAAACCCGTCAGCAACAAAACCCAATACCTGTTGGCAGTGGCGCAATACCTCTGGCAATACAAGCTTACAAAAGCCAGAATTGAATACGACGGCCAAGTGGCAGAAGATTATTTCTATACCATCAATGTGGGATTGTGCCGTTACTCTGGCGGCGGGATGCAACTCGTGCCGCAGGCCGTGCCAGATGATGGCTTGTTTGCACTCACCTATGCCCGGGAGATTTCAAAACTGGAAGTGATGCTGCAAACGCCGCGTTTTTACAATGGTTCCTTGCTGAAACATTCGAAGGTGACGGGTTGCCAGGCGCGGTCTATCAAGGTATCGCAGGTAGGTGATACGCCCACTTTGTTGGAGGCGGATGGGGAGTTTTTGGGGGAGACGCCGGTTAGTTTTGAAATATTGGAGAAGGCGTTGAAAATTGCAGTGTAATGATAAATTCTATGAAAGCCCTCACCATATTTTTCTTCGCGGGTATTTTTATGTGCCTGCCTACCTGCAAAAAAAGCGACGCTCCTATTGTAGATGTCCCTGTCGAACCAATTGACACCATTATTTCTCAACCTGTTGATCCCCATATTATTGGATTGGGGAAAGTTTCAGTTCTGAAAAACGGCCAAAAATGGGATGTCCCTTTTAACGCATGGTTTTCCCACCTGGAAGGCACTTTTCTGATTGCTACCAGGCAGGTATATGCTAACGGTGTAACGCAATCATTTCAATTGGATGATATTCCATGCAAGCCAGGTAAATACTCCTTTGAGTTTTGGCCATCTGTTGCTTCGCTATACCCTAATAAAATACCAAATGGCTCTTTCGGAATGATGTTTGAAGTAGATCAGCCCATTGGCAATTTTTTTCTGGATACTTTGAGAAACGATCATTACATAGAGGTAATAGCCTATGATACTTTGACAAAGATTGTAGAAGGAAGGTTCCAGATGTTTACCAAAAAGAAGCCAAATGCAGGGTGGCAACCCTCTGGAGTAGTTGTGCCAGATAGTATTGCTTTTACGGAGGGGAAATTTAGGATGGAGGTGAAGAAATTCTAAACAAACACTTAAACATAGAAAACATAGTTTTTGAGTACGTAAAGCTATGTTTTCTATGTCCCTATGTGTCTGTGCGTTGAAAAACAACTACCCCTTACCTGCGCTTCCCAAACTGGAAATTGATAAAGAAATTAATCCACACCTGCTTGTTCTGCGCATCGCTCACGAAAATGGGCGCTGGTTTGGCAAACACATCCACCATCAGGCCAATTTCCATGGCTTTTACCATTTCATCGAAAGCACCCCAGTCCATGTGGTAAGCGATGGAGGCATTGCCGCCAAGCAAGAAAGACATTTCGCTGATGCCGCGGGTGAAGGGGGAAGCGCCGAGTACCCGCGTGTTGTCGAGGAAAATATCGGCGTTGCTGTCGGCGTATTTTTGATGGATCACGCGGTAGCTATTGCTGCTGCCACCTTCATGGGCCAAAGCGAGGTAGTAAGGCTTTAACAACCCTATCGAAGGGCCAATAGAATAACTCATGCCAATGGCTACCCCTTTTTGCTTTGCTTTTTCCGAATAATAACGCTTGGCACCCCATCCTGCACGGGCGACAAAAAGGCTGTTTTGCTTGCCGTACACGAAAGGCCGGAATGCCCGGCTTGCCCTTGGATCGGCGCTTTGGCGCTGCTCTTTTGGATGCTTTAGTTCACCCAATCCAACTTGCCAGGTCTTGGTTTTGTTGTAGGTGCGCAAACGCCCAAACTCCATGCCCGCGGCCATACTTCGGTTGGTGGCAAGCCGCAGGTTGAAGGTGCGTTCTGTGTTGTAAACGATTCCCACATTGGTTTGGGGAGCGATGGAGCCTTGCGCCTGGCTGTGCAGGGCAACAAAGGTCATCATCAGGCAGACAAGTAGCGTGCGGAACATAGGCGTAAGTATTGGATTCAAAAGTAATCCTTTTATTACATCAAACGGTGAAAACTCGAAACTGTTTTCGTCGGCAACAGGCTAATATGACGTATCCAGACTTTACCTCAAAATTTCGATGCGCAAAAACGCGGATTTTTCAATTGGCGCAACATGCCATCTTGCCAAGTAAATTTGCATTCAGGGAAATGTCTGATGAATGGTTATGCTCGGGATGGGCGCAGTATTGTCCCATAGCACAAAAACGCTGTGGGTGCCCTGGCCGGAAACAACCGTGCCGCCCACTACCTCCCAAACATAGATGCTTCCCGGAACTTCTATCACCGTGTAATTATACGTGCCATCCGCACAGACCGTGCCGCTGCCCAATATCTCTACCGGAATATCGATGTCGCAGGAGGGTGGGGAGGTTTGCGCACGCAGCACATTGGCGAGTAAGCGCAGGTAAGCCGCCTGGGTATAAATGGCGACTTCGCTCAGTTCCCAGGAGTTCTGTGGCCAGGTAGTATTCCAGGCTTTAAACGACTTCTGGGTGGGCTGATTTTCTGGCGGGGAAATCACGCAATTGCAACTGGGATCCGGGTGGAAGGTGGGATTGGGGCCACCGGGCAAAAAACCTGGCGCCGGGCCGAAAGCGGAGGTGTTTACATCGTCCCAAACGGTGCCATCCTCGAACCAGGCGTGGTAGAGCGAAGGTATCGAAAACTCCGCGCCGTGGTCGCCCATGTTGGACAGGTAGCAATACCCGGTAGGGTTTACGCCGTGCAGGTAGTGTAAAAAGCCAGCGCCAGCGTTGCGGTAATGGGTGCTATTGGTGCTGTTCAAACCAAGTTCGTTCATGATGAAGAACATATTTGCTTGGTGCGCTTTTGTTTCATTGCTGCCCCAGGTATAGTTGTCGCTGCGCAAGTAGGCCCTATATGCATCGGCGTTGTTGAGAAAAGCTGGCAGGTTGTCTGCATTCCCCGTTTGTATATTATTGGAATAGGTGTTGCGGATGTTGTTTTTTATCGTCGTCGTGCCATTAGCTAGTTTGCTGTAATACAACAGGGCGTCCTGTGTGTGTGCCTCAAATGGGTAGGCGTACGACCATTGCATCAGGTGCGCGTTTTGGTAATTGCTGTCGAAATAATTTCGGTAAGCAACATCGCCCGTTTTCGCGAATAAAAAACAAGCAGTAGCCAGTTTGCGCATCCCGGTTTCGTAAGCATCGGTCTGGTTTTCTCCGGCAGCAATGACACCGGTATTGTAAAACGTTGCATTCGGATTGGCGACACCCCAGCTCCAGGCATTAATGGCGGCATGTTGAAGGGTAGTGGCATACGCTGCCATGCCGGGAATGTTTTGAAATTGCAGGGCAGCCAGAGCAAAAGAACTGGCCGCCGAAAAAGTAGCTGCTGTGGTAGCTGGGCCATAAAAGCGCTGCGCATTGTCGGCACTGGGCGGACTGGCGGCCGCGAAGTTTTTTACCCCCACCACGCTGTTTACGCCGCCATTGCTTTGTTGCATGCGCAGCAGCCAATCCAGTTCGTATTTCACTTCATCCATTATATCGGGCACGCCATTGCCCGATTCCGGGATGCTGTTGTCATCGCCCCATTCTGTAGGGTTTTCTTCAAATGACAACAGCAAATCCATCAGCGGCCCGTAGGTGAAGGTGACATATTTGTTGTAATCGCCCGCATCGTGCCAGCCGCCATGCAAATCTCGGGCAGAAGCCGGAACCGGATTTTGAACGTTGTAGCAAACCTTGTCCTGCAAATTACCTATATGGCAATTGGGAGCATCCACCCAATTGCTTTCGGCATAAGGCGCTGTTTTCCCTGTGCCACAGCGTTGATAATAATAAGTGCGCAGGGCATGTTTCAACGGCTCCTTATAAGTGCAATCTGAAATGGTAAAACTATAAGAGCGCAGGTTGTTGAGGCTGTCGTACAAATAGTAATTGCCATTGGTGTTGAGGGCTGAAAAATCGAACCACCAAACTTTATCGCCCGATTGAATATCGACTACCCCCGCACCCCAAGCTGTAATATTTCCTTCAAAAACAGAGGCGTTGTCATAGCAGCGTTTCACCCGGTACTTCGTCGTCGGAGTCAGGTTTGCGGGCGCGTTATAGCCTGTTTGAGGGCTGGCGATCACGGCTATTTTCTGGGAAGCGGGCAGGTAGCCAAATTGGTCTACGTGCAGGCGTGAATCCACAGTGCCTGGCGCTTGGGCGAAAAGCCTGACAGCAAAAACAAGAAGTGCTATGACGGCTACGGGCTTCATTTTTCAGCGCGTTCCAAAAGCCGCGACGTGATTCGCAAAAAGTCCATTTCCGTAATAATGCCCACCAGTTCTTTGCCTTTCACCACGGGGAGACAGCCGATTTTATTGTTGCGCATTTTCGCCATGGCATCAATAATGCTTGTTTCGGGCGTTACCGTGAGCGGCTTTTCGATCATGATGTCTTTGACGCTCATTAAGTCTTTGCCAACGATCTTATAGCAGTGGGCGAAGTGGCGGAGCAGCTTCCGGGAAGTTATAAGACCCACCAACATACCTTTACCATCTTCCACGGGCATATACCGAATCTTCCGCCAGTCCATGATTTCAGCGACCAGTTCAATCAGTGCGTCGTCTTGTACGGTAAACAAGTCGGTCGACATAAACTCCTCCACTTTGATGGTGGTAGGGCTCCAGTTTTTCAGGTCGTTAATGGTGGGCTCTTCCCAAGTATGCACGGGCTTGTTCTCTTGCTGATTTTTAAGCATAGCGGCAGTAACAACTGTGACGGCTTCGTCGTTGGAGACTTGTTTTTTTAAGGAGGTAAAAGCGCGGAGTGCCCAGCGTGCACCTGTTTTGTGTTCCTTCGCCCGTGCTTCGATGATGTCGAGGTATTTAGAAATATCGGCTGATTTTACCTTCTGTTTTTTCAGACCTTCTTTAGCCAATGGCAATAATTCTTGCAGGATCAATTCTGGTGCGGAAACTTTCTTGTCCTTCATCCAGGTGAAAGTGGTATCAATTCCGAATTTGGCAGATTTCAGGAAGTTGTCGCGGGTATCTGCAAAGTCGATGTGTTTTGTGACATCAGGGTAGTGTTCGGCCATGGCCACCATAGCGCCCAGCCAAAAAGCAGCATTTGCGGTAGCATCTACAGCTGTTGGCCCGGCAGGAATCACCCTGTTTTCGATGCGGAGGTGGGGTTTGCCGTTGGGTGAAATGCCGTAGCAGGGGCGGTTCCAGCGGTACACTGTTGAGTTGTGGATTTGCAAAGCCCGGAGCTTTGGCGTTTTTCCTTCCAGAACCATCGCCATGGAATCTTCTTCAATGGCACCGGCCAGCAGCACCCGGAATCGGCTGATGTCTTCCTTATATATTTCTGTGATGTCGCCACGCAGCCAATCGGAGCCAAAATTTACCCTGGGCGAGCGCTCGCGCATGTGATCGCTGGTGGTGCGGGTGTCGAGGCTTTGCTGGAACAGGGCGATGCGGGTTTCATGCCAAAGGCGGCGGCCAAACACGAGGGGCGAATTGGCAGAAATAGCAATGATAGGCGCAGCCAGGGTTTGCGCGATATTGTACATTTTCACAAAATCGTTGGGTGCTATTTGCAAATGCACCTGAAAACTCGTGTTGCAGGCTTCGAGCAGGGGAGAATCGTGTTTCACCAATAGTTCGTCTACGCCTTCCACCCGCAACTCAAATGAAGAGCCCAGCAGGTGTTTTTGTATCGCTGCCATCAGGGCGTAGTAGCGTTCGTTGGGTGTGAGGTTGTGCATCTCCAGGTCGTGCTTGCGCAACGTGGGTAAGATGCCGCAGAGGATAATACTGGCATCCATCTTATTCAGCACCTTCTGAATAATGTCGAGATAACCCACGTTTTCAGCCTCTAATTGGCTGAGGCAATCGCCTACAAATTCACGCGGGCTAAGGTTGGTTTCCAGGTTGAACTTTGCCAACTCCGTTACGCACCAGGGCTTGTCTTTGCCGAGCTTTTCCAGCACCTCCAAATTGATGCAAGCGGGCTTAAGTGTTTTATTGTGCACCAAACACATTTCTTGTTCTGCGCCAATGCGTACAATATCCGACTCAAACCAATCGTTGGCAAGCATATACTCGAATGCCTGTACATCGTCGAGGAGGCTGCGCACAAATTGCTGCATCTCTTTTTTACTGTCTACTGTGGTTACTTTTTGAAATCCCATAGAATTCGAGTGTTTGAAATATTGAATGACCAATTGGTTATTTAAATTAAAATTGAGTTAATTATTAAAGAACGATTACCTTGGTGCATGAATTTAGCAGTAGCAATAGAACATTTGCATAAAGAACCCAATATAAGCCGGGTAATGCATGCTGTTAAAATGCCTGATTTCACGCCTTCTCAAAGAATTTATTTCGACCTTTTAGACTCTATTGTATCGCAGCAGCTAAGTGTAAAAGTTGCTACTGTTATTTTCAACCGGTTTCTATTACTCTTCCCTGATAAATACCCGCATCCCGACCAACTCATCACTTTCGATACAGAACACCTGCGCAGTGTAGGATTATCCAATCAAAAAGCCAACTATCTTCAAAACGTTGCACACTTTTCTATGCAGTATGATTTAGAAAATAAAAACTGGCACGAAATGAGCGACAATGACATTATCCAGTTCCTGTCCCAGATCAAAGGAGTAGGCGTTTGGACCGTTGAGATGTTGTTGATGTTTTCACTGGCTCGTCCAGATGTGTTTCCTGTGGGTGACTTGGGCATTCAACAAGGTATGGCAAAAATTTTTGGGCTTCAAGAAACGGGTAAAGATCTAAAAAACAAAATGCTTGAACTCGCTGAACCGTGGCGCCCATGGCGCACGGTTGCTTGCCGTTATGTTTGGCGCTGGAAAGATACATCCTGAAATCATAAACTTGAACAACAATTCTCCGAACTTATATTCTCTCAACCTGTTTTCTTAAAAATACTTTCCATTCATTAAATTTTTTATGAAAGATCTCATTGCACTTCGATACCCAATTGGCAATTTCGAATACGGAAAAAAGTACACCATCGATGATACGCGCAAGCACATCAAAGAAATTGCTGCCCTTCCGAAGAATCTGAAAAAAGCAGTAAAAAAACTGCGCGACGGCGCGCTCGACCAACCATATCGCCCAAATGGCTGGACTGCCCGTCAAGTTATTCACCACCTCGCAGATAGCCACATGAATGCGTACATACGCATGAAATTGACGGTTACAGAAAACACTCCTGTCGTAAAGCCTTATGAAGAACAGCTTTGGGCAGAAATGGAAGACGGCAAGCACGGTTCCGCTAAATTGTCTATTAAATTGCTAAGCGCACTGCACGAACGCTGGGTACAGTTTCTATCTTCGCTTACGGAGGAGGATTTAGAACGCGGTTATTTTCATCCTGTAAGTAAAAGGACAATTCAACTGCAAGAAGCAATTGCGCTATATGCCTGGCATAGCAAACACCATTTGGCACATATAAAAATAGTAGCTTCTGGCAAAGCATCAAAGGCTATAAAAGTAGCTAAAGCTGAGGCAGATAAAGGTGACGATACAGCAGCGCCTAAAGCGGATACAGTTGTAAAAAAAGCGTCTAAAGCTAGTCCTGTCGCCCGTAAAAATCGAGTGATGAGTGAGGAGCATAAAGAAAAAATCCGTGCAGCCCATGCTGCCCGAAGTGCCGCCAAAACAGCAAAGCCTGCTGCCACCAAAGCACCAAAGGCCGCCAAACCGACAACAGACACTACAATACTTAAAAAACGTGGCCGTCCTAGTAAGGCAACAGTTGCCACCGGTGAACCAGCGAAAGCCGTCAAGCCAGTGAAAGCTGCTGCGTCCTCGGGCACACGCGTACGCCGTACCAAGGAGCAAATCGCAGCAGACAACGCCGCCAAAGCAGCAGCGCCCAAACTAAGCCGGGCTGAAATACTCGAAAAAGCGCGGGCAGCACGTAAAGCAGCAGCAGGCACCCAAGCCGCTAAACCAGCGAAAGTTGCTAAACCAGCTAAACCAGCGAAAGTTGCCAAGCCAGCGAAAGCTGCTAAGCCAGCCAAACCAGCCAAACCAGCGAAAGTTGCTAAGCCAGTTAAAGCTGCTACGTCCCCGGGCACACGCGTGCGTCGTACCAAAGATCAAATCGCCGCTGACAACGCCGCCAAAGCAGCAGCGCCCAAACTAAGCCGCGCTGAAATACTCGAAAAGGCAAGGGCATCTCGAAAAGCAGCAGCAGGCACTCAAGCCGCTACACCAGCTAAAGTTGCCGAGCCAGCTAAAGCCGCTAAACCAGCTAAAGCCGCTAAACCAGCTAAAGTTGCCAAGCCAGCTAAAGTTGCCAAGCCAGCTAAAGCCGCTAAACCAGCTAAAGTTGCCAAGCCAGCTAAAGCCGTCAAAGCTGCCGCTGCACCAGGAACGCGCGTACGCCGCACCAAAGATGAGATCGCCGCCGCCAACGCCGCTAAAGCAGCAGCGCCCAAATTAAGCCGCGCTGAAATACTCGAAAAAGCACGGGCCGCACGTAAAGCTGCAGGGGCAGGGGATGCCAAACCAGCTAAAGTTGCCAAACCAGCTAAAGTTGCTAAACCGGCTAAAGCAGCTACGGCCCCGGACACACCTGTACGCCGCACTAAAGAGGAGATAGAGGCAGCCAAAGCCGCTAAAGCAGCAGCGCCCAAATTAAGCCGCGCTGAAATACTCGAAAAAGCAAGGGCATCACGAAAAGCAGCAGGGGCAGGGGCTGCCAAGCCAGCTAAAGCAGCTACGGCTCCGGACACACGCGTACGCCGCACTAAGGAGGAGATAGAGGCAGCCAAAGCCGCTAAAGCAGCAGCGCCAAAGCTAACCCGCGCAGAAATACTTGAAAAAGCACGGGCATCAAGAAAAACAAGCGGAGCAAGTGCGCCCGCCAAAACAGCAAGTAAAAAGACTAAGAAATAAAGTGTTTTATTTCAGGCAACGGCTTTCAGGCTTTCACCGCTTGAAGGCCGTTGTCTTTTTAAAACCTGCTTTTATAGAAAGCCGGACTCCTGCTTAATGTTAGATAGAATTATTGGCACATTTGGGGGGCATACCCCCGGGCCGCTGGTTATTGTTACAGCTGCTATTCATGGCAATGAACCCGCCGGCGTTTACGCCTTGGAAGAAGTGTTCAAGATGCTGGAAAACATGCCAGCCTTGGATTTTAAAGGAAAGTTTATCGGGCTTATTGGCAACTTACAAGCATATACCACAGGCCGCCGTTTTGTCGAACGGGATTTCAACCGGATATGGAAAAAGGAGCAGTTAAATAAGTTGCTTGGGAAAAACGAGGCTGATTTACTGGCCGAGGATATGGAGTTTATGCAACTTTACCACAGCATAAATGATGAAATCGGCCAAACAAAACCAGAGAAAATCCTGCTGCTCGACCTGCACACGACCTCCGCAGGAGGCGGAATTTTTAGTATTCCAACAGATGAAACGCTGAGCCTGGAATTTGCGAAAGCCCTGCATGCCCCCGTGATTCTTAACCTCTTTGACCGGGTGGAAGGCACCTTGTTGCGTTTTGCCGTTGAAGGAGGTTTTTCAACTGTTATAGCATCAGCGCCTACACTTTGTGTGGCTTATGAAGCCGGGCAACATGATGAATCGCTTTCCGTCAATCGCTCCGTTTCCGCTATTTTTAATGCCCTCCATTTTGCAGGCTGTGTCACTGATCTGAACCTGAGAAGCCCCCATGAAAAGATATTACAGAAATCATTCGCCGAGTTGCCAAAGGTAACACGTTTGATTCATGCCCACCACATCAAACCTGGCGACGCTTTTAAAATGCGCCCCGGGTACGTCAATTTTCAAAAAGTACAGCAGGGAGAACACCTCGCCGATGATATCAGGGGAGCTTTATTGGCTGAAAAAACCGCCTTTATTTTAATGCCCCTGTACCAGGCGCAAGGCAGCGACGGGTTCTTTTTGGTGCAGGAGGAAGCCGCTCATCGTTCAAGTTAACCAGCGACGTAATCAGCCAGATAGCTAAATTCTTCCGTCAACTTTCCCCCTTCTGTGAGCATTCCCCGTCGAATAACGGGGCTTTTTCGGCCCTGCAAAAGTTCTGGTAAAATCTTGTCCAACAATTGCCTTCCAAAAAAAGCCGAAGCATCTCGTGGCAATTCTGAAGGCAGGTTGTCTATCGCCATAACGTCAATAGAATCCTGTTTAAAGGGCAATGTTTCCGTGCCAGTTTTTCGACTGTAGCCATACACTGGCTTGGCGATTTTGCTGGGCCTGATGGTGCATGGCACAGAGGAGTCGGGCATAATATCGCAGGTTATATCAGCAATCACCTGAATGTTGAACGCTGTCTGTTGTACCTCCTCTGCCGTAAAAAATTTCGGGCTTTTGGGGTCGTAGAAAATACCGTTGATAAAAATATCGGCCCTGCGGTAATAAGGGGCAAATTTGCTCTGAAAGTCCTCGCCGTGGGCATAAAAATCTGCCTTTTTAAACGGCAGTCCATCGCGGCGTTCTACATAGTCAGCTGCATGGATTTGGGTAAATACAGCATCAGGGGAATCTTGCTCCAAAAACTCCTTCGGGCTGACTTGTCGGATGCCCATATCGTTCAAATTTTTGGCTGCCCCGGAAGCAACCCGCCCACCGCCCGTGAGCACAATGCGCAACGGCGGCAGCTTGAGCTGGTTGTACACTTCAAGCACTTCGGCGTAATCATGGCTTTGGCTGAGGCGCGGCAGGCTGAATTGTCCTGTTCGTTTGCTCCAGGTCCACAGCGCGTTGTGCGCGCCAACGATCCCAGCATAAAACCCAAACGCAATCAATCGGGCGCCCCGGTTATCAGTCAGGGCCTCATAGTCGATCATACGGATGTTTTTTTCAAGGAAAGCCAGCATGAGCGGCCTGTTGTACGCCTGCTTTTTTATGGTATGGGAAAAAAACAGGTAGGTCTTGTCCGACATAAGCTGCTCGATCGGCACCTCTTTAACCCCCAACAACACGTCGCAATCGCTGAGGTCTTCTTGCAAACGAATGCCGTGCTTTGTATATTCCTTGTCTTTAAAACTGCGAATGGGCGAAGCTTGCACCACAATTCGGATGGGCAATTCGACCTGCGCTTCTGCACATTGTTCCGGAGTCATCGGCACACGGGCATCGGGTGGCACTTTCCCTTCTCGAATTATTCCAATTTTGATCATTATGTGGTGGGTATCAGTGGGTTAGAATGTAGCGTTGTCGAGTCTTAACAGGGGTACTGAAAAGTCGGGAGGACTCATAATGATGCAAAGGTAGCCAATCAAATAAGCCTTCATCGCCCGGCACCATAAATTTGTTTTACCTAAAACTAACCACGCTCGTTGCGAAGCGCCATCCAAGTCCAGCCCGCACCCAACAAATCCACGAGACCAAATAAGATAAATCAATTCGGAATACAATATTCAACTATATTGAGGAAATATTCGTCAAGTTTTAAATAAAAAGGGAACTTCGCGCTAAAATGCCATTGGCTGTTGGCCATTGGCTGTTGGCTGCACAGCGTGGGTTCCATATTTTGGCATTGAGTTCCAGCACTTAATTCATTTCATTCCAAATCTTTTAGATTGGGTGCTGAAAATCTTTACTAAATAATACTACAAATTCAGTGCAGCCAAAAGCAAAAAGCTAACAGTTAATGGCCATCAGCCAATTTAATATGAAAGAACTCAACACTTATCTCGACAAAAACAAAGAGCGTTTTCTTAAAGAACTGCTCGAAATATTGCGCATTCCATCCGTTAGCGCCGATCCTAAATATGCGGGCGATGTACAACGCATGGCAGAAGCCACGGCAAAACACCTCACGGCGGTTGGTGTCGACAGAGTAGAAGTATGCCAAACAGCGGGCCATCCCATTGTTTATGGTGAAAAAATGATAAGCCCTGAAGCGCCAACGGTGCTGGTATATGGCCACTACGACGTGCAGCCTGCCGATCCGGTAGAACTCTGGGACAGCCCGCCCTTCGAACCTGTGGTAAAAAAAACCAAGCTACATCCCGAGGGGGCCATTTTCGCCCGCGGTGCTTGCGACGATAAAGGTCAGGTTTTCATGCACATCAAAGCTTTTGAGATGATGATGGAAACCAAAACCCTGACCTGCAACGTCAAGTTTATGATTGAAGGAGAGGAAGAAGTAGGCTCCAAGAACCTGGAGAAGTTTTGCAAGGAAAATAAAAAGAAACTCGCCTGCGATGTGGTGCTCATTTCCGACACCAGTATTATCGACAATAAAACGCCAAGCCTAACGGTGGGCTTGCGCGGGCTTTGCTACATGGAAGTGGAAGTCGTTGGCCCGAACAAAGACCTCCATTCCGGGGTGTACGGCGGCGCGGTGGCCAATCCTATCAATGTGCTTTGCGACATGATCTCCTCCCTGCACGATACCAAGCGTCATGTCACGGTGAAAGGATTTTACGACGACGTAGAAAAAGTGAGCAGCAAGGAGCGCAAAATGATGAATGCCGCCCCTTTCAACGCGAAACAGTACATGAAAGACCTGGGCGTTTCGGAGCTGATGGGCGAAAAAGGATATACCACCAATGAAAGAACTGGCATTCGTCCAACTTTAGAAGTAAATGG
>Ga0105049_10004891_pt1 | contig 15659 bp, 10 predicted proteins | sample MAT06_FD_78087 | JGI IMG/M metagenome (GOLD analysis project Ga0105049, IMG submission 78087) | Freshwater microbial communities from Lake Fryxell liftoff mats and glacier meltwater in Antarctica - MAT-06 | ecosystem: Environmental > Aquatic > Freshwater > Ice > Liftoff microbial mat | place... | reverse complement strand
GGGTGCCCCACCGCTCGGCGGCCGCCGCGAGGCCATCGCGGGCGCCGGGGATCGGCGCGACGGGAAGCGTGAGGCTGACCGACGGCCCCCGAACGGAGAGGAGTGCGCCCAGCTCGGCCGCGAGCTCAACCGCCTGAACGACGGCCGAGACGGCACGATCCGCTCGGGCCGGGTCGGCGAAGTGCGCTGGCGGGATCCACAAGTCGACGCCGCCGAACGCGAGCTGCCCGCGGCGGAAGAGCGCGGCCAGGTCGCGCCGGCCCGAGCGGTCCAGCTCCCGCGGGCGCATGCCCGGCATCGACGCGTCGAGCTGGAGTCCGCGATACCCCAGCTCCGCCGCCCACCGCACGAGGCCGCGCGGGCCGTCGGCCTCGGCGGTGGACGGCTGGGCGTCTAGGCCGGCGAGCGAGATGGCGAGGGGGAGGGTTCGGACCGTCGGGATCATGGAGTGTTGTATCGTCGGACGGCGCCCGATGCGCCGGGCGTGTGCAACGGGGCCGTAGAATCCGCCGTGACGCGTCGCGACATCGTACTCAACACGGCCTGCGCGGCGTGCCTCGCGCTGTGGCTGGGCGTCGTCGTGATGTCCGGCGTGGTCGCCGCGGCCACGTTCCCGACGGTGAAGGCGCTGGATCCCGTCGTCCCCCAGTTCGCCGGGTACCCGGGTGGCCATTGGCGTCTCGTGGGGGGCGCGGTCGCCAATTCCGTGTTCAGGATTGCCGGGGTCCTCACCGGTCTCCTGGCGGCGGGGTCGGGCGGGCTCGCGATGTGGATGTGGACGCGCCGGGACGGCGGGCGGTCGTGGTGGCTCCGGACGGTGCCGCTCGCGATTGGCGCGGCGTGCGTGGCATGGAACCTGACGGTCCTGGCGCCGCGAATGGAAGGGAACCTGACCCGCTTCCGAGAGCTCGCGACGGAGGGAAACGTCGCGGGAGCCGACGCCGCGCGGGATGCCTTCAACCGGGATCACCCGACCGCGAGCCGATTGCTCGTCGTCCAAGCCGCGGCAGTCGCCGCTGCGCTCGCGGCGTGCGTCCTCGCCGTACCCCGCTTCACGGATCCCCGCGATGGCTAGGCGTCCCCCGCGTTCCGCCGAAGACGACCTCGACGCGCCGTTCGCGCTGCCGCGGGTCTCCGCGGCGGCCCGTCGCCGGGCCGCTTCACTGATCGAGCGGCTGCGGCACCACTATCCCGACGCCACGTGCGAGCTTCGGTACACCACGCCGCACGAGCTGCTGATCGCGACCATCCTGTCGGCCCAGTCGACGGACGTGGGCGTGAACAAGGCCACGCCCGCGTTGTTCGCGCGGTTCCGTGCGCCGGCCGACTTCGCGGCGGCCACGCCCGCGGAGATCGAGCCCTACATCCGCTCGTGCGGGTTCTTCCGGGCCAAGGCCCGGTCGATCCATGAATCGATGCGGGCCGTGACCGAGCGGTTCGGGGGCGAGGTGCCGCGCACGATGGACCAGCTGCTCGGCCTGCGCGGGGTGGCGCGAAAGACGGCCAACGTGGTGCTGGGGAACGCCTTCGGCATCAACGTCGGGTTCACGGTCGACACCCATGTCGAGCGACTTACCCAGCGGCTCGGCCTCGTGCCCTCCGGATCGACGGTGGCGATGATCGAGCGGCACATGATGGCCCTCTTCCCTCGCGAGAGCTGGTGCGACCTCTCGCACATGCTCATCTGGCACGGCCGGCGGGCGTGCAAGGCCCGGGGCGTGTGCTGCGGCGACCACCCGGTCTGCGAGGAGTTCGGCCAGCGCTGCGAGTTGCGGATGGCGAGGAAGAATGGAAGGCCCGCGAAGGGGGCGGAGGGTGGTCGGCCGGCCGCGGACCCGGTGAAGCGTCGCCGCGCTCCCAAGAAAAAAAGAACCCCGGGCGGCGGCCCGGGGTGATTCACGAATATGCCCGGCGGGAGTCGAACCTGCAACCTCTGCCTTCGGAGGGCAGCGCTCTATCCAGTTGAGCTACGGGCACGCGTCTCGTGTCGGGACGGCTGGAGGACGCCCCGCACGCCGGCGGGTGGGCCGGCGCACGATGCTACGATGGCCCCCCCGCGGCGGCAAACGCGACCACCGGATTCCGACGCCCCTCCTCGCCCGCCCTCCATGCCCACGCCCGACTCTCACATCCGAGGCGGCCTCACGCCCCGCTGGGCGTCGTTCGGCTTCACCTTCGTGAACAGCCTGGGCACCGGGATCGTCACCAACGGGATCTTCTTCCTGACCCGGCAGAGCTATGCCTTCGCCGAGTGGAAGAACTACCTCCTGGCGGTCCTGCTGGGGCTGACCTACGTCGTCGGTGCGCTCGCCGCAGGCCCCGCCGTGGCGTGGCTGCGGCGGAGGTTTCCCGGCCTGAGCACGCGCACCGTCCTGCTGGGCACGATGGTGCTCATGGCGGCACCGTGCACGCTACCGACCGTCGGCGCGTGGCTCGACGGCGCGGGGCCTCGCTCGGAGTGGCCCGCTTGGGCCCTCATCCTCCTCTACAGCCCGCTCGCCGGCGTCCTCTGGCCCCTCGTGGAGAGCTACATCAGCGGTGGGCGACGAGGGGCGGACCTGCGTGGCACGATCGGGTGGTGGAACGTCGTGTGGTCGTCGGCGCTCGTGTTGGTCTTCTGGGGCGTCGCCCCCTTGGTCGAGCGGCACGCCCTTCTGGCGGTCCTGCTGCTCGGGGGGGCGCACATGGGGGCGACGGTCTTCCTCGCCGCGTTCGCCCGGGAGCCCGCGCCGCACGCGGAGACGTCGCACGAGCCCCATCCGCCCGTGTACGGGCGGCTCCTGGTCGCGTTCCGCCTGCTGCTCCCGATGAGCTACGTCGTCTCGAGCGCCCTCGGCCCGTACCTGCCGGGCGCGATGGATCGCATGGGGGTGGCGGCGGGCTGGCAGACGGTGGTCGCCTCGGCATGGCTCCTGCCTCGCGTCATGATGTTCATCGCGCTGCGACTCTGGAGCGGGTGGCACGGCCGCTGGGGGCTGGCGGTCGTCGGCGGCGTCGCGTTGCTCGCCGGGTTCGCGGTCTGCGTGCTGGCGAACCGGGTGGCGAGCGGCGACGCGGCCGTCGGGGTGCTGCTGGGGGGACTCGCCCTCTTCGGGCTCGGGATGGCGATGATCTACACCGGCGCGATCTACTACGCCATGGAGGTTGGACAGGCGGAGGTGGCGGCCGGCGGGAAGCACGAGGCCCTGATCGGGGCCGGATACACCGTCGGCCCGGTCTGCGGCCTGGCCGCGAGCGTGGCGGTCGAGGGGGGTGTCCTCGAGCCCGACCGGTTCGAGCCGCTGGTGCTGGGGGCGGTCGGCCTCATCTCCATCGTCCTCGCGGGCATGGTCGCGCGGCGGGTCGCAGGGGCGCGACCAACGGGGGCGTGACGGTCTCGGGGGTCAGGCGACTCTCTGACGGGAGGCCGGCCGCGCGAACCGCGCGGGCGTGAACGTCCTATAGCATGGGGGCGTGTCTGCATCGATCCCCGCCCTCTGATCCGGCGGCGGAACGCGGCCGATGCACCCGGCCGGGAACTCCCGGACATTCCGTTTCGTCCTCCTGGAGCCGCCCGCATGAACGTCTTCCGCCGCGCCTTGGCCTCTTCGAGCCTGGCCGTCCTTGGTTTGGCCACGCTCACGGTGGCTCAGGCGACGCCCGCGGCCGAGTTGGCCGGGCGATCCGGAACCGTCGCGGTCGCCTCCCCCACCGCCGCGGGGTGGGCGGAGTCCCTCTGGGACGCCGCGCGGCGGGGTGACCTCACGTCGTTCGATGCCCTGCTCCTGGATTTGGACAATCGGACGGCGGCCGACGGCGTGCTGGGCGACCTGCGGGAGGACGCCCGGGCCTTCCGCGAGCACATCGCGAAGCGCGAAACGGACCGGGCCGCGCGAATGATCGAGGTCCGGGCCGATCTGGACAAGGTACTCGCCGAACCGTTGACGGACATCACGCTGGGGAAGGCGCTCCGGGCGGCGATCGAGCTGCACGTGCTCTCGGCCGACAAGGACTCGCTGCTGGTCGAGCCCGGTGTGATCCGGGTGATCGCCAGGGCCGACGCCGCGGCCCACGCCGCCGAGGCCCGGGGCAACGTGCTGACGGCGGGCGAGCTCTTCGTGCTGCTTGACGTCCTCCTGGACGTGAAGGGGACGTACAAGCCCGCCTACCGCCGGCTGGTGCAGCGGCAGGAGATGCTCCGGCTGTACGTGCCGCAGCGGCTCTGGGAGCTTCGCAACGAACGTCAGAAGGCGGCTGGCGAGGACCCGCTGCCTCCGTACAACGCCTTCGGGGACGACTACCGCACCAAGCTCGCCTCGATCGACCCGATCCTGATCATCCGGGCGATGGGCCGGGCACGCCAGCACGTGGAGCAGCAGCCGGTGGCGTCGCTCATCGCCGGCGGCCTCGAGGCGGTCGTGACCATGGTGACCACCACGGACTTGCAAGCCGCTTTCCCCGGGCTGGGGGAGGCGAGCGCCCGGGACGCGATGCTGGCAACGGTCGAGGGGGAACTCGCAGCCCTGGCCGCCAAGCCCGGCGGCTCCCTCGATCAGATCCAGATCGAGCAGATCATCGATCGCGTGCGGCGGCAGAACACCCGGACGGTGGGGATCTCCGATCAGGCGCTCCTGCACGAGTTCGGCAACGGCGCGATGGGACGGCTCGACGAGCCGTCGCAGATCATCTGGCCCGACGAGGTTCGCCGCTTCGAGCGCAACACGCAGAGCCGCTTCGTCGGCATCGGCGTCTCCATCGAGTACGACGAGCTGCAGAACATCCGGGTGATCACGCCCCTCGAGGGCACGCCCGCGCAGCGGGCGGGGGTCCATCCCGGGGACGTCATCAAGAAGGTGGACGGGCGTGCCCTCTTCGGGCTGTCGCTCGACCAGGCCGTGGACATCATCACGGGGCCGCAGGGGACGGATGTGAACCTGACCCTCGAACGCCGCGCCGACGGGCAGGCCGACGCGCCCCTCGCCACGACGCCCGGGGAGGCGGGCGGGGTGGGTAAGGCCAAGGTCGCCAAGGACGACTCGCCGAAGGTCGAGATCGACGTCCGCGTGACGCGCGACGTGATCAAGGTGCCCACGGTCAAGGGGTGGAAGCGGGAAGGCGTCCGCGAGGACGCGTGGGACTGGTTCGTCGACCGCGACCACGGGATCGGCTACGTGCGGCTCTCGCAGTTCGCGGATACGACCAGCGACGAGCTCGACCGGGCGGTGCGGGAGATGCGCCGCTCCGGCCTGAAGGGGCTCGTCCTCGACCTGCGTTTCAACCCCGGCGGCCTGCTGGACCAAGCGGTCAAGGTGGCGAGGAAGTTCATCGCGGTCAAGGACGGCGTGATCGTCATGACCCGGGGGGCCGGCGGCACGACCGAGTCCCCCGAGTACACCAAGCCCGCGCAGGCCAGCCTCGCCAACATCCCCCTCGTCGTGCTCGTCAACGAGGGATCGGCGTCCGCCAGCGAGATCGTCTCGGGGGCGATCTCCACCTATGCCAAGGCGGGCGAGCTCGATGCGATCGTCGTTGGTGGCCGCAGCTACGGAAAGGGGAGCGTCCAGAACGTGTGGCCCCTCACCGCGACGGCGATGATGAAGGTCACCACCGCGTACTACATGCTCCCGGACAAGCGGATCATCCACCGCCGCCCCGGCGCCCTCACCTGGGGGATCGAGCCCAACCTCAAGATCGAGATGCTCCCCCGCCAGACCGCCGAGTCGATCACCGTTCGTCGCAACGCCGATGTGATCCCGTTGGACGAGTCGGGCAAGTCCTCCGCCCTCCGGGCGGCCACCCGTCCGGACCCGGACGACCTGCTCTCCAAGGGCGTCGACCTGCAACTCGGGGCGGCGGTCCTCCTCCTCAAGAGCCGCGTCGCGACCGGAGCCACCACGGCCCAATCGGAGAAGTGAGCCCCCGGTCCGAGAGAGGCATCGCATGAGGGGAACCCCCCGGGGGCAGAGGGGGGGTAGGTCCCGCGGCGGGAGCCCTCTTCCACAGATGCACCCGACCGGAAAAGGCTTCCGGCCATAGCCCCGGGGCGTTCGAAAACCTATCATTCGCGTCCCCCTCTGGGGATCCCGCACGCCCGCCTCGTACGGAGCGTTCGGTTTGAGTCAGGGTCATGGCGCCGTCCGTCGATGTACTGTGGATGTCCTCGTGCTGGCCGCTGCAACGGGGCCGGCCGGTCGCGGGTCGAGTCAAGTCGCGGGTCGAGTCAAGTCGAGGGTCGAGTCAAGGGGAACGCATGTCGAACGTCGCCGAGAAGCCCGCCAACCCCACCTCGCAGACCGAGCACGTCAACGGCCAGCCCGCCAGCCCCGCCGCCCGGACCGACCGGACTCCGGGCCGACCGCCGGCCAAGGTGCGGAGCGGGCCGCGCGCCTCGGACGCGCTCGCCCCGGAAGTGCTCATCGGCTGGCTGCGCGACATGTTCCTGATCCGCGAGTTCGAGAACCGCACGGCTCAGGCGTACCAGCAGGCGAAGATCGGCGGCTTCTGCCACCTCTACATCGGGCAGGAGGCCCTCGCCGTGGGCACCGTCGCCTCGGTCGCTCCCGATGATCCCATCATCACCGCCTATCGCGACCACGGCCACGCCCTGGCCCGGGGAATGTCCGCCCGCGCCTGCATGGCCGAGATGTTCGGCAAGATCACCGGCTGCGCCAAGGGCAAGGGCGGCTCGATGCACATGTTCGACAAGCCCAACTGGCTCTTCGGCGGACACGGCATCGTCGGCGCCCAGACGCCCGTGGGCCTGGGCCTCGCCTTCGCCGCGAAGTACGAGCTCGAGGTCATGAAACGCGGCGTCAACGGCGGCCCCGCCAAGAAGAAGGTCGCGCTGTGCTACCTGGGCGACGGTGCCCTGAACCAGGGCGCCCTCCACGAGGCGATGAACCTGGGCGGCCTCTGGGGCATCCCCTGCATCTGGGTCGTCGAGAACAACGGCTATTCGATGGGCACCTCCATCGACCGCGGGACGACGATGGCCCACGACCTGACCAAGAAGGCCGACGCCTACGGCATCCGGGGCGAGATCATCGACGGGCTCGACGTGGTCGACCTCTACGACACGTTCAAGCCCCTGGTCGACTGGTGCCGCGAGAACCAGAAGCCCGCCTTCGTCGACCTCAAGACCTATCGCTATCTCGGCCACTCGATGTCCGACCCGCAGAAGTACCGGACCAAGGACGAGGTCGAGGAGTACAAGGCCAAGGACTCGATCGACCGCCTGGCGGCCCAGCTGTTGAACGAGCGAAAGGGGAAGGACGGCAAGCCGCTCCTCACCGAGGCGCAGTTCATGGATCTCCAGACCGAGGTGAAGGCCGTCGTCAAGGACGCGATGGACTTCGCGGAGGCCAGCCCGATTCCCGACGCGTCCGAACTCTTCAGCGACGTGATGTTCAACCCCCTCCGCGGCATGAGCCCCACCGCCGAGTACGTCGACGGCGCGCGGAACCCGCTGCTCTGACCGCCAGTCTGACCACCGGGCCCGCCGCCAGCCTCCGAAACGCCCGTTCTCCCCCGCCGCAGAGCACCGCACCCGAGCCCGCCATGACCACCATGTCCACGATGCCCCGTCCGCAGGCCGACCTCTTCCGCCCCCTCCCGTCCCGCGAGGGGGACCGCGTGATCCAGTTCCGCGAGGCCCTGCGGGAGGCGATGTCCGAGGAGATGCGCCGCGACGACCGGATCTTCCTCATGGGCGAGGAGGTCGCGCAGTACAACGGCGCGTACAAGATCAGCCAGGGGATGCTGGACGAGTTCGGCCCCAAGCGGATCATCGACTCGCCCATCAGCGAGAACGGCTTCGCGGGCCTCGCCGTCGGGGCCGCGATGTACGGCCTCCGCCCGATCATCGAGTTCATGTCCTGGTCCTTCTCCCTCGTCGCGGCGGACCAGCTCCTCAACAACGTCCCCAAGATGCTCTACATGTCCGGCGGCCAGTGGGGCTGCCCCATCGTCTTCCGCGGCAACGACGGCGCCGGCGGCCAGTTGGGCTCGACGCACTCTTGGTGCGTCGAGGGTCTGTACAGCAACGTCCCGGGCGTGAAGATCGTCATCCCCAGCAACCCCTACGACGCCAAGGGTCTGCTCAAGACCAGCCTCCGCGAGAGCGATCCGGTCTTCTTCCTCGAGAGCGAGCGGATGCTGGGCGACAAGGCCCACGTCCCGGCCGAGGAGTACTACATCCCCTTCGGACGGGCCGCCCTGCTCCGGGAGGGAGGGGACTGCACCGTGGTCTCCTTCGGTCGCCCGGTCAACTTCTGCCTCGAGGCCGCGGACGAGCTGGCGAAGGAGGGGATCTTCTGCGACGTGCTCGACATGCGCACCATCCGTCCCCTCGACATGGACAGCGTGCTGGAGAGCCTCGCCAAGACCGGTCGCATCGTGGTCGTCGACCAGTGCTGGCCCTTCGCCAGCGTGGCGAGCGAGGTCGTGACGCAGACCATCGAGCGGGGCTTCGACCTGCTGGATCATCAGCCGGTGCGGGTCAACAGCGACGACGTCCCCGCTCCCTACGCCAAGAACCTCGAGATGGAGTTCATGCCGCACAAGGGCAAGATCATCAAGGCCGTCCGGAGGACGCTCGGCATCGCCTAGCCCCGCCCGCCCCAGCGTCCCCGCCGCCACGACCGCTCCGACCCCGCACGGACCGAGACTAGCCATGCCCATCGACGTGACCATGCCCCGCCTCTCCGACACCATGCAGCAGGGCACCATCGTCAAGTGGAACGTCAAGGAGGGCCAGAAGGTCAAGAGCGGCGACGTCATCGCCGACATCGAGACCGACAAGGCCACCATGGAGCTGCAGTCCTTCGACGACGGGACCGTCGCCACCATCGGCGTGGCGCAGGGACAGAGCGTGCCGGTGGGCACGGTCATCATGACCCTCGCCATGGCCGGCGAGGACGCGTCCGCGACGAAGGGCTCCGGCGCCTCCCCAGCGCAGCCGATCGCGAAGGGCTCCGCCGCGGCCCCCGCGTCCGCTCCGGCGCGTCCATCCGCCCCCCCCGCCCCCGCCGGGACATCATCCTCGCGCACCCCCGAGCCCGTTCGCGCACAGGCCGTGGGGACGCCGGCCCGCGAGGGCCCCGCGACCGGCCCGACCACGGTTCCCGCCCGACCGCCCGCGGCGGCCGCCGGGGCACCCACGCCCGGGCGATCCGTCCCGACCCCCAACGGTCACCATCAGCCCGGTGAACGCGTCTTCGCCTCCCCCCTCGCTCGCAAGATCGCCACCGAGGCTGGTCTCGACCTCGCCGGCCTGCAGGGGAGCGGCCCCGGCGGGCGCATCATCCGAAAGGACGTCGAGGCCGCCATTGCCGCCCCGGCCACCGATCGCGTCCCCGGCCGCGGCGAGGGCAACGCTCCGGTCGCCAAGGGTGCCACACCCGCGCCGCTCCCCGCCTCGGGCGCGACGCTGGAGGGCCGGGTCGTCGCCCTCTCGAGCATGCGCCGGATCATCGCGACGCGCCTGGTCGAGAGCAAGCAGACCATCCCCCACTACACGGTCACGGTCGAGGCCGACATGGATCCCCTGCTGACGCTCCGCGAGAGCCTCAACGACCAGCTCGCCTCGCAAGGCGTCAAGCTCAGCGTCAACGACTTCCTCGTCCGCGCCTGCGCCTTGGCGATGCACCAGCACCCCTTCGTCAACAGCCGCTGGGTCGCGACGCCCGGCCAGGAGGCGATCGAGCTCCTGCCGCGCGTCAACGTCGGCATCGCCATCGCCCTCCCCCAGGAGCGTGGCGGAGGCCTCGTGGTCGCCACGGTCCGCGACGCCGACCAGATCGGCCTTCGCGCCATCTCGCAGCAGAGCAAGGCCCTGTCTGAGAAGGCCCGGACCAAGGGCCTCGCCCCGCAGGAGATGTCCGACTCGACCTTCACGATCTCCAACCTGGGGATGTTCGGGGTCTCGCACTTCACGGCGATCATCAATCCGCCCAACGTCGCCATCCTCGCCGTGGGCGCCGCGATGCAGCGCCCCGTGGTTCGCGACGGCAAGGTCGTCGCCGGGCGTGTGATGTCCATGACGCTGTCGAGCGACCACCGTGTGGTCGACGGCGCGATGGCGGCTCAATACCTTGCAACGGTCAGGCAACTGCTCGAGAAGCCAGCGGCCCTTCTCGTCTAGAGCGCCCCGCTCCCTACCGCCCTAGGTCAGCCACCGGCCTCCGTCGACGCGGACGACCTCGCCCGTCAGGTAGGTCGCCTCGAGCGCGAGCCACCGGACCACCTCTCCCGCGTCCTCGGGCGTCCCGGCCCGCCCGAGCGGGATCCGCCGGATGTACTTGGCCTGGGCCTCGGGGGTGGACTCCTCGCCGCTCTCGGGCCATGCGATGACGCCCGGGGCGATCCCGTTGACCCGCACGCGGGGCGCGAGGTCGCGGGCGAGGCTCCGGACCATCTCGGCGACGGCCGCCTTGGACATGGAATACGCAGCGTGATCGCGCCGGGGGCGACCCATGGCGTGGATGTCAGCGACGGCCACGACCGCGCCGCCCCCGGGAATCGTCGAGCGAGCCAGCAGCGGCGCCAGCCGCGCCGTCAGGACGAGCGGCGAGAGGGCGTTGACGCGGTAGTGGTTCATGGCGTCCTCGGCCGTGAGCTCGTCCAGGGGGGACGGACCGTAGATCGAGGCGTTGTGGACCACGACGTCGAGCCGGGGCAGGGTCTCGGCGAGGGTGGCGGCGAACTGTTCGACCGCCGGGCCGTCGGCGAGGTCGAGCTGGTAGAACGACGCCTCGGACCCGGCCCGCGACAGCTCGCGGGCGAGGGACTGGGCCTCGTCGGCGCTGCGGTTGTAGGTGAAGATGACGTCGCAGCCGCCCCTCGCGAGGGCGAGCGCGATGGCCCGACCGACCCGCCTGGCCCCGCCCGTCACGAGTGCCACGGGGCGGCCCATGCCGTGATACGGCTCGACCGCGCGGTCCGGGACGGGCTCGGCGCCGCCGTCCGCGCCCCGCTCGAGCTCCTTTGCCGTTGGTGCCTCGACGCGTCGGCCCGCCTCGGCCCACGCGTCGGTGACGGGCGTGGGGACGGCGCGGGGGGGCTTGCCGAGGAGCCGCCGACCCCGGCGCAGCAGCGCGAGCGCAACGAGCCCGGTCACGAGGATGACGGCCCCGAGCGTCAGGAGAAGGAGCAGCAGCGTCGCTCGCCCGAGCGCCTGCGGGCTCGACGGGGACTGCGCGAGGATGTCGGCCAACGCGTCGGGCACCGGCATCCGGGCACTATACAGACACGCGGGGAGCGCGAACTGCTACAATGCCCCTTCGCGAGGAACCCCCATGCACTTCGACGCCCACCAGCCAGTCATCGCCGATCTCGAGGCGCGGATCTTGACGATCCGCGACTCTCTTTAACTACGACGTCAAGGTGCAAAACCTGAAGGACCTCGAGGCCGAGATGGGCGGCCAGGACTTCTGGAACAGCCAGGACCGCGCCAAGCGCGTCGTCTCCTCCGTCAAGGCGCTCAAGGCGCAGGTCGACCCCCTGACCGGCGTGATGCGCGACCTCGGCGACGCCAGGGTGGCGTACGAGATGTCGCGCGAGGCGGGCGACAAGGACCTGTTGGCCGAGGCCGATGGTCAGCTCTTCGATCTGCAGGGCCGCATGGCCGAGGTCGAGACCCGCTCGCTGCTGAGCGGCAAGCACGACGCCAAGAACTGCTTCCTGACCATCTCCGCCGGCCAGGGGGGCACCGAGGCCAACGACTGGGCCGAGATGATCCTTCGGATGTACATCTTCTACTGCGAGAAGATGGGCTTCGGCATGGAGGAGGTCGAGAAGGGGTTCGGCTCCGAGGTCGGCATCGACTCGGTCACGCTCCACGTCAAGGGGCCCTACGCCTTCGGCTACCTCAACTGCGAACGCGGCACGCATCGCCTCGCCCGCGTCAGCCCCTTCAACGCCCAGGGGAAGCGCCAGACCAGTTTCGTCACCGTCGACGTCACCCCGGAGTTCGACGAGATCGACATCACCATCCCCGAGGCCGACCTCGAGGTCACGCCCTTCGTCCGCGCCAGCGGCCCCGGCGGCCAGAACGTCAACAAGGTCGCCTCCGCGATCCGCCTCGTCCACAAGCCCACGGGCATCATGGTCGTCGCCAGCACCTATCGCGACCAGCCGCAGAACAAGAAGCAGGCGATGAGCGTCCTCTCCGCCAAGCTCCAGCAGCTGGCCGAGGAGAAGCGCGAGCAGGAGATCGCCCAGGCCAGCGGAGGTGCGCTCGACCGCGGCTGGGGCACGCAGATCCGCAGCTACGTCTTCTACGACAACCGCGTGAAGGACCACCGCACGGCACACGAGAGCAGCGACTACGAGGCCGTCCTGCGGGGCGAGATCGCTCCCTTCATCGACTCCGAACTGAAGCGTCGGCGCGCGGAGAAGGAACGCGCCCAAAAGTAGGGCCGGCCCCGCTCAGGAGCCCAGGCGAGCGACCATGTCGGCCGCGCCGGCGGTGCCGAGCCCCGCGGCCCTCGCCGCGTACGTACGAGCCGCGGCCAGATCACCCGCCCGCTCGCTCCACAACGCCGCCTCCATCGCCCACTCCCCCCTCGACGGGTCCGAGTCAGCCGCAGCCGCGTACATCGCCGCGGCGTCCCTTGGCCGCTCCAGGAGGCCGTAGCACTCGGCCATCAGCGTCATGACCCCCGGCTCTGCGCGAGCCGCGGGTGAGAGGCCGACGAACAGCTCGAGCGCCTCCTCGGGCCGCCCCTCGCGCTTGAGCGCCCTGCCGGCGAGGACGCGCCAGACGGTCACGTCCGGCTCGAGCTCCCGCGCCTTGGCGACGTGGACGAGGGCGATGCTCGGCTTGTTCTCGCGCAGGGCGATCTCGGCGAGCGTCCCCCACGCGATGGCCGCGTCGGGCTTGAGACGCGATGCCATCAGCAGGCTCTTCTTCGCCTCCTCGGCGCGGCCGAGCTTGAGCTGGACCTGCCCGAGGAAGAGCGGGGCCTTCCAGTCGCTCGGCTCCGCGGCCTGGGCCGCGGCGTAGTGCTCCACCGCCCGCTCGGGCCTGCCCGCCGCGGACGCCACGGTGCCGGCGGCGAACTCGCTCGCGGCGTCCCTGGGTCCCGCGGCGAGCGCCCGCGTGTACTGCTCATATGCCTCGTCGAAGCGGCGCTGCCCGGCCAGCAACTCCGCGAGCTGAAGGTACAGCCGCTGCTCGTCCGCGTGCGAGCGGGACGCGCTCCGCAGGATCGTCTCGGCCTTCGCGAGCTCACCCCGCTGCTGCGCCGCCCCCGCCGCGTTGAGGATGGCGTCGATGGTCTCGCCCGTTGCCGCGAGGGGCACCGCCCCCGCCTCGGCCTGAGCCGGGGCGGCCGTGCCCCCGACCCCACCCCCGCCCACCGCTCGGATCGTCATCACTACCGCCCCCGCGGCGACCACGAGGAGCGCGATGAGGCCGATCGCGCCCAGACGGCGAAGGCGGCCCGGGGAGGCGTTCGGCACGCGGGCGTTGCCGGGGGAAACCGTTGATTCGGGCGTGTTCTGAGCCATCATCGTGTCCATATCGGCTCGCGTACACTCGCTCCACGATGGCCCCGAGCGACCAAACCGCACCCGGAACCGAGCTCCCCAAACAGTATCGGCCCGCCGATCACGAGGGTGCAGTCTGGGAGCGCTGGGTCGCGGCGAACGCCTTCCACGCCGACCCCTCCAAGGTGAAGCCCGACCGGTCGAACGCCTACGCGATCGTCATGCCCCCCCCCAACGTGACCGACCGGCTCCACCTGGGGCACGCCCTCAACAACACGCTCCAGGACATCCTCGCCCGCTCCCACCGGATGAAGGGATTCGAGACGCTCTGGATGCCGGGGACCGACCACGCGGGCATCGCCACGCAGGCGGTCGTCGAGCGGCGGGTGATGAAGGAGGAGAAGAAGCGCAAGTCGGACTTCACCCGCGAGCAGTTCGTCGCCAAGATCCAGGCCTTCAAGGACGAGTACGAGGCGACCATCACCGACCAGCTCAAGAAGATGGGCTGCTCGTGCGACTGGGACCGGCAGGCCTTCACGATGGACGAGGTCCGTGCGAAGGCCGTCCGCGAGGCCTTCTTCCGCCTCTTCAAGGACGGCCTGATCTACCGCGGCAAGCGGCTCGTCAACTGGGACCCCGCCCTGCAGACCGCCATCGCCGACGACGAGATCGAGAACATCGAGGTCGACGGATTCTTCTACTACCTGCGCTACCCGCTGATCGAGCCAGTGACGCTCCCGTCGGGGGAGACGGTCGATTATGTCACGGTCGCTACCACCCGGCCCGAGACATACTTGGGCGACACTGCTGTGGCGATCAACCCGAAGGATCCGCGTGCCGCGGCGTTGGTGGGCAAGCAGCTCCGCCTGCCGCTCGTGGGGAGGGTGATCCCCATCGTCGCCGACGACTACGTCGTGATGCCGGCCCGCGAGGGGGAGGAGGCGACCGACCCCAAGGCGAAGTTCGCGACGGGCTTCCTGAAGGTCACGCCCGCGCACGACCCCAACGACTACGAGATCGGCCGCAGGCACGGGCTCGACGTGATCAACATCATGGCCCCCGACGCCAGGATCAGCGATCGGCACGGATGGTCGGACATCGGCGAGGCTTCGATTTTCGTCGGCCTGAAGCGCGAGGACGCCCGCAAGAAGGTCGTTGAGGAGTTCAAGCGGCTGGGCCTCTTCGAGGAGGCCAAGCCGTACCGCCACACCGTGGGCCACAGCGACCGGAGCAAGGCGGCGATCGAGCCGTACCTGAGCGATCAGTGGTATGTGAAGGTCACGGATCCGCGACTCGCTCAGGCGGCGAACGCGGCGCTCGATCCCGCGCAGCGCTCGCACCACATCCCCGCGGAGCGAGTCGGAAGTGTCGCAACTACCGGATCAGATGGCGACGGAGCGCTCGAGTTCTCTCCGCCGCGATACGCGAAGACGTACGAGCTCTGGCACGACAACATCCGCGACTGGTGCATCAGCAGGCAGCTCTGGTGGGGGCATCAAATTCCGGTGTGGGCCGGAACAGGAGCTTTCGCCAGTCACGAGCCCGATGCCGATCTCCGGCTACTCGCACAGTGGGAGCGCGAGGGCCGGATTTGCCCGCATCCCTCCCCGTCGCAGACGGCCTACTCCGATGCCCGTATCAAGTCCACGGTCGACCCGAAGCAGGCGCCGACGCTGGAAGAACACGACTCGGCGGAGAGAGCGCGGCCTCAACCGTGGCAGTATTGCGTATCTGACCCCGACGATCGGGTTGTCACCTCGAAGCTTGAGCAATGCGGGTACCGTCGCGACCCCGACGTCCTCGACACCTGGTTCTCCTCCGCCCTCTGGCCCATGTCCACGATGGGCTGGCCCGATGAGACCCCCCTCCTCGCCGCCTTCAACCCCACCTCCACCCTGTGCACCGCTCGCGAGATCATCACCCTCTGGGTCTCGCGAATGGTCATGTTCAACCGCTACTTCCGCGGCGGCGACCTCCAGGGCGACGACGGCAAGGGCCGCGGGCCCGTCCCGTTCAAGGACGTCTTCATCCATGCCATGATCCAGGACGGCGACGGCCGCAAGATGTCCAAGAGCCTCGGCAACGGCGTCGACCCTCTCGACATCATCGCCAGCCACGGCGCCGACGCCATGCGGTTCACGCTCTGCCACATGACAACGCAGACGCAGGACGTCCGCATGCCGGTCTCCAAG
>Ga0105049_10004889_pt1 | contig 15661 bp, 15 predicted proteins | sample MAT06_FD_78087 | JGI IMG/M metagenome (GOLD analysis project Ga0105049, IMG submission 78087) | Freshwater microbial communities from Lake Fryxell liftoff mats and glacier meltwater in Antarctica - MAT-06 | ecosystem: Environmental > Aquatic > Freshwater > Ice > Liftoff microbial mat | place... | reverse complement strand
GTGAGGTGCCAGCATCTCAAACGAACGTTTGTGAAGCATGCTGATCGGCTATGCCCGCGTCTCCAAGGCCGATGGCAGCCAGTCGCTTGATCTGCAGAAGGATGCCTTGAACGCGGCCGATGTACCGGAAAGCCAAACCTGTTCCGATCAGGCCTCCGGCAAGAAAGATGACCGCCCAGGATTGGAGGCCTGCCTGAAAGCCCTGCGGGCCGGCGATATCCTGGTGGTCTGGAAACTCGATCGGCCCGGGCGCAGCCTGCACCATCTGGTCAAGACCGTCACAGGGCTGACCGAACGCGGTATCGGTCTGAAAGTGCTGACGGGTCAGGGCGCTGCGATCGACACGACAACTGCTGCAGGCCGCCTGTCCTTTGGCATCTTTGCGGCACTGGCCGAGTTTGAAAGCGAACTGATCCACGAACGCACAATGGCCGGGCTGCAAGCGGCCCGCGCCAGAGGCCGAACCGGCGGCCGGAAATTCGCGCTCACCAAAGCCCAGGTCCGCCTCGCCCAGGCCGCCATGGCAAATCGCGACACATCGGTCGCCGAACTCTGCAAAGAACTCAAAATCCGCCCCGTTACGCTCCACCGATACGTCGATCCAAACGGGAACCTGCGGGACTATGGGAAACGGGTCCTGGGCGCTTAACGCAGGATTTCACACTCAGCCGGAGCAGACCTCTACCTGAACACGAGATTGTGGGCGTTCTGACCGATGCTTCGGTCAAGCAACAGGCGGCCACAGTGGACGATACGGTCGGAGCGCATGCCGACCGCGAAATTCACAAGGCGGTGGCCGCACTGATCAACAATATCATCGCAGGCGGGAATTCGGTGCGCAGGATAGAGTCCCAACCCCCATGCAAGGAACGTGGGGGGCAATCGGGGGGGCTTGCATGCGGTTCAGCGCCTTGATCTGGCTCTCCTCTGGCGGCACAATCGTTCGAAAGCAGGTCGGACAGTCGGCCTTAAGTGGGTTCAGGATCGTGTCACTGGGAAAAACCGGGCCTCAAGTCCACTTCGGGATTGGGTTGCAGCGGTTCGAGTGGTGCATCTGGCGGGTGTCGGTCTTGACATGGGCGGGTTGATCGCCGGTGTTGGCGTTGTGCGCGAAAGGATCATCGGGCCCCTCATCGTCGGGTGGGGTGCCCCTTGGCTTCGGCAGGAAGCTCTTCATCGACGCCCAAACCTGCGCAATGTGCCATCGACCCGTGCCCCCGATTGCCAAGACCTCGCAAAGCCAAGGATCCAGCCTGATGGAGTCGCTGCTCGCAAGAGGCCCTGACGAGGGACCAGGTTTCGGTGTGGCACTATGCCCGGAACCTGCGGGCCGATAATGCCATCATGTGACCGACATCCCGCCGGGTCAGGTAGTTCTGACACCCCGGATCAATACGGAGGCGAGTTGATCCAGACGATGCGAGCCACCTCGGTGCCGATATTGCGGTAGCTGTGCGGCAAGGTAGAGGAAAAGTAGAATGAGGCCCCCGCCCCAAGCAGCGAGACTTTGCCATCCACCGTCAGTTCGATAAAACCCTCAACGACAAAGCCAACCTCCTCACCTCGATGCACCAAAGTGCCGCTGGACCCGCCGCCGGGTGGCACGACATGGACATTGCCGTTCAGCAATCGCCCGTCGGCCAGTGGTACAAGGCGCTGCAAAATCGTAGGGGCCGCATTGGCCGACCTGCCACCGACCTCTATCGTCGGGCGCTCGCCGTTTTGGTAGACGACGACGCCCATGCTTTCAGCTTCGCTGAAAAGGGCCGCGACCGATGCTTTCAGCGTCTCGGCCAGACGAGCCAGCAGGTCAAGCCCCGGCGCTACCCGGCCCGTTTCAATCTTGGACAACATGCTTTCCGAACAGCCGACACGGTCTGCCACCGCTTTCAGAGTCAGATTCTGTTGGCGACGGGCATGGCGCAGCTTTTCGCCCACTGCACGTCTTGTGTCGTGCATGTTGACCGGGCTTTGCGCATTCAACTGCTCACTCATCGGGCAAAGCTTCCTTGGCGTAAATTTCTGACCGGCCATCTGCAAAAGCTGGATTGACTGATCCAGAAACTGTCATATGCTTCAAGTTCATTCAAGTTATCGTTCACAGGGCTTGCCGCCCGACACTCAGGGAGATTTCGTATGGCCACCGCCACCGGACAGAGACTGAACATGCGCAAATCAACCCTTGGCCGCCGCGCCTTCCTTGTGTCGGGCACGGCGATGGCCATGTTGCCCGCAATGGGTTTCCAGTTGCGCGCACAAGACATGACGCCGGTTGACGGTGGCATTCTGCGGCTGGCTTTCTCGGCAGATCCGGCGGGTATGGACCCAGCACTTGGGCCGTCGGGCATGTCGCATGTCGTCATTGAGCAAATCTACTCCACACTGATGTCACTCGATCCCGACGCGCAGCCCTACCCCGACCTTGCCGAAAGCTTCGAGGTCAGCGGCGACGGGATGCAATACACCTTTATGCTGCGCAAGGGTGTAAAGTTTCACAACGGCGATGACCTGACAGCCGACGATGTGAAATTCACCTTTGACCGTCTGCGCGCACCGGATTCGGGCTATGCCTACGATTCGCAAGTGGCCACGATCAAGGACGTCACGGCGGTTGATCCGCATACCGTGCGCTTTGACCTGACTGCCCCAACCGGCCCCTTCCTGACCTATATGGCCTTTCCCGGATCTTCGATCGTGCCGAAAAAACTGCTGGAGGGCGGCCATGATCTGAACGCGCAGCCCATCGGCAGCGGGCCGTTCAAGTTCATATCCTATCAGCCCCGGTCCATGATCACCTTCGAAAAGAACGCCGAATTCTATGAAGCGGGCAAGCCGCATTTCGACGGAATCGAGATGCACCTGATCGCGGATGTGACGGCCCTTACGAATGCGGTTTTGTCGGGCACCGTCAACTTCTCGAACGAAATCCCGCCCAAAGACTGGCAGATGGTTATCGCCACTCCCGGCCTTAGCGGCCAAACGCTTGAAGGGTCGCGCTTCTACTGGCTTTTGCCGAACCATGACCGCGCGCCCATGGACAACCAAAAGGTGCGGCAGGCCATCGCTTATGCAATCGACCGCACGGCCATTGTTGCGGGCACATTCTTTGGTCAGGCTACCCCGATCCTTGGGGGTGTAATCCCCGAATGGAACTGGGCTTATGCCAATCTGGACTATTTCGCCCCGCGCGGCGATGTGGAAAAGGCCAAGGCCCTGTTGGCCGAGGCAGGCTTCCCCGACGGGTTCGAGACATCGCTGACCATGGCCTCATCCTTTCCGGCGATGGTGTCTATGGCCCCGATCATTCAGGCCAATCTCGCCGCCATCGGCATCAAGGCGACAATCGACACGATGGAAATCCCGCGCTATTGGGATGAAATCTGGGCACCCAGCAAGTTTGACATGACGGCGATGTATTGGGTCAGCCCGCTGGCCGATCCGGATGACTTCGTCTACAACAACTATCACAGCGGAACCGCGTTGAACGTGCAGAAAAGCAGCGATGCGGCGATGGATGAAATTCTTGTCAAAGCCAAAAGCGGCACCAGCCAAGAGGCGCGCAAGCAGGATTATCTGGAACAACAAGAGATGTCGCTGGAGCAGATGCCGATTGTGCCGCTGGTCAATGCGTGGCTGTTGATTGCCCATACCGACAAGCTGAAGAACTATAAACCCATGCGCAGCGGTTTTCTGAAAACCATCAAGGATGCCTGGCTAGAGGCCTGACCAAAGCGCCGCCGGGACTTGCACCGCAACCCCGGCGGCCCGTCTATGCATCGCAGACTGGAACACCATGGGCAGACTGATCGCCACACGGCTCGCCGCGTTCGTCCTGACGCTGTTCGCGGCATCTGTGGTATTGTTCGTGACCATCAGCGTCCTGCCGGGTTCCGCCGCCAAATCGGCGCTGGGCATGGAGGCCACCCCACAGGCCATTGCCCGGTTTGAGGCGCAGCGCGGTCTCGACCGCCCGCTTGTCGTGCAATATGGCGAGTGGCTGACCAAAACACTGTCGGGTGATTTCGGCATCAGTTTTCAAAACTCGGTTCCCGTTGGCCCGGAACTGGTGAAACGCATTCCTGTCACGCTGGAACTTGCCACCCTTGCGTTCCTGATCGCCAATCTGGTCGCGATCCCGCTGGGGATTCTGGCCGCTGCACGCCACACAAAACGCAGCGACAAGACGACGACATTCGCCGCAACTCTGCTCGGCGCCGTTCCCAACTTCTGGCTGGCGACGCTATTGATCATGGTGTTTTCGCTTAACCTGCGCTGGTTGCCGCCGGGTGGGTTCACGCCGTTCTTTCAAGATCCGATACAGAACCTGAAACAGATGATCATGCCGGCGCTGTCCCTGGGGTTGGTATCGTCGGCCCTGCTGATACGCATCATGCGCGCGTCGATGATCGAGGTTTTGTCGAGTGATTATATCCGAACCGCCCATGCCAAAGGGGCTGCCGAAACCATCGTGATCCGCAGGCACGCGCTACGCAACAGTCTGATCCCCTATATGAATGTGGCGGCGGTGGAATTCGGGTTCCTGTTCGGGTCTGCCGTGGTGATCGAGGATATCTTTCGGCTGCCGGGCGTGGGGTCGCTGGTGCTGGTCGGCATCATCAACCGTGATTTTCCGGTTCTGCTGGCATCGGCCCTGACGATCACGGTGTTCGTTCTGATCGTCAACCTGATCGTCGATCTGGCCGTCGGCCTGCTGGACCCCCGCCGGATCACGGGAAGTCGCGCATGAACCTTTCCTTACGAGACTTTGATTGGCACCGCTGGCGTCTGGTGATCCTTGGCGGGGCGATCATCGCGAGCATCCTTCTTTGCGCGATTTTTGCGCCGTGGATTGCCCCCTACTCGCCCTATGATCTGGACGTTGTGGCCATGTTGCAAAGCCCGTCGGGGGCGCATCTGCTGGGCACGGATGAACTGGGCCGTGATCTCTTGTCGCGCACCATTTATGCAGCGCGGATCTCGATGCAGGTGGCCTTTATCGCGGCCGGGGTCGGGCTGGTTTTTGGCACATTGATCGGCGTTGCGGCGGCCTATTTCGGCGGTCTGGTCGACCTGGTGCTGATGCGTTTCATGGAGCTTTTGTTCTCATTTCCCGCGATCTTGCTTGCCGTGGTGCTGATGGCCAGCCTTGGCACTTCAATCCTGAACGCGATGATTGCCATTGGCATTGTGTTCATCCCCGGCTTTTCCCGCCTTGCCCGTGCCGCGACCGAAGTGGTCTTGCGTGAGCAATATGTCGAATCCGCCCGTGCCATCGGTATGAGCCATGGCCGAATTGTTTTTGTTGAAATCCTGCCCAACATTCTGGCGCCCCTGCTGGTCGAGGCGGCGGTGGCGTTTTCCTATGCGATCTTGCTGGAATCGGCACTGTCGTTTCTTGGACTGGGCGCGCAACCGCCCGAGCCGTCATGGGGCAATATGCTGAACACCGGGCGGGGGTTCATGGCGCAGGCACCTTGGCTTAGCATCGTGCCCGGCGCCGCGATTTTCCTGAGCGTTCTGGGCTTCAATCTGATCGGTGACGGGCTGCGCGATGTGCTGGACCCACACATGAAGGAATGACATGACCGAACCCCGCCCGCACGCCTTGCCAGGCGGTTTGCCAACCCTGCGCATCCGCGATCTGTCGATCGAATTTGAGCGGCGGCGCGGCCCCCCCCTGCGCGTGGTCGACCGGGTGTCGATTGACATCTGGCCGGGTGAAATCGTGGGCGTCATCGGCGAATCCGGTAGTGGCAAGACGCTGACCTCGCTCGCCACGCTGCGGATACTGCCGAAACGCGCGGGAATTGCCGGGGGCATGATCCACCTTGGCGACACGCCGCTGCATGATCGCAGCGAAAAAGACATGCGCGCGTTGCGGGGCGACCGAATCGCGCTGATCCCGCAAGATGCCATGCAATCGCTGAACCCGACTATGCGTATCGGGCGGCAGGTGGGCGAGCCGTTGGAACTGCACAGCGGCTTGGCCCCGCACCGCGCCCGTGAGGCCGCGCGCAAGCTGTTGGAGGCTGTCCATATCCGCGAGCCGGAAAAGCGGGTGCAGGAATATCCACACCAGTTTTCCGGCGGCATGCAGCAACGCGCCATGATTGCAATGGGTCTGGCACTGAACCCGCAACTGCTTATTGCGGATGAGCCGACAACCGCGCTGGATGTGACCGTGCAGGCGCAGGTTCTGAAGCTGTTGCGTGAGATCAGGGACGACAAGGGCGCATCGATCATGTTCATCACCCATGATCTGGGCATCGTGGCCGAGCTTTGTGATTGGGTCTATGTCATGCGCAACGGCCAGATTGTTGAAAACGGGCCAGTGCGCCGTATTTTCACAGCACCGCAGTCCGATTATACCCGCATGTTGCTGGACGCCACGCCAAGCATTCATGCCAAGCCGTTGGTGGCGCAATGATCACCCTATCGGGCGTTGGCAAGGTCTTTGGACAAAAGCACCTGTTCGGCGGCAGCAGCGAATTTGCCGCCGTTTCAGACGTGTCCTTGTCAGTGGCAAAAGGTCAGACCCTGGGCATCGTCGGCGAATCCGGTTCGGGCAAATCAACCCTGCTGCGCATTGTGCTTGGGTTGATCAGGCCCACGACCGGCACCATCACCATTGACGGACAGGACATCGCCACCCTGCCACGCCGCGACGAAAAGGCGTTTCGGCGCAAGGTGCAGCCGATATTTCAAAACCCCGCCTCATCGTTCAACCCGCGCCAAAGCATCGGCGCGATCCTGCGTGCGCCACTGGAGGTGCATGGCATCGGCACCCGCCAAAGCCGCCCCGAACGTGTAGCTGAACTCTTGGAACGGGTGGGCCTGCCTGCCGATTATGCCAGCCGCTATCCGCATCAACTGTCGGGCGGCCAAAAACAGCGCGTCGCCATTGCCCGAGCCATTATTCTAGAGCCGTCCATCGTGCTGGCGGATGAGCCTACCTCGGCGCTTGACGTGTCTGTGCAGGCGCAAGTGCTGGACCTGTTTCGTGAGACGCGTGAGGCGATGGGCCTTACCTCGATCTTTGTCAGCCACAATCTGGCGGTGATTCGGCAGGTCAGTGACACGGTGGCGGTCATGCGTCTGGGCCGCATTGTCGAGATGGGCCGCGTTGATGATATCTTTGCCAATCCGCAGCATGACTATACCCGCGCCCTGATCGACGCGGTTCCCGATCACGCGGCCATCATGGCCCGCCCCTGAAGGACAGACCACCATGATCGAACTGAACACGTTTTCCATCGCCGCCCGCTGTGACCGCACCGGAATGCTGGGTGTCGCCGTTTCAACCGCCGTGCCCGCCGTGGGTGCGATCTGTCCGTATGTCAAAGCGGGTGTCGGCGCGATTGCCACGCAATCCTGGGTCAATCCCTATCTTGGCATCGACGGGTTGAAGCTGCTGGAGCAGGGCATGTCGGCGCAAGAGGCTCTGGACAGTCTGATCGCCGCCGATCCGGGCCGCGACGACCGCCAATTGGGCATTGTCGATGCCAAGGGGCGCGCTGCCGCCTATACCGGCGCATCCTGCGTCAACTGGGCCGGGCATGAGATCGCGCAAGGGTTCAGCGTTCAGGGCAATATGCTGGTGAGTGCCGCGACAATTGCGCAAATGGCCAAGGGCGCCGAACACAGCCGACCGCTTGATCTGCCAGAACGGCTGATGCTGGTGCTGGAGGCGGGGCAGATTGCGGGTGGCGACAAGCGGGGCAAGCAATCGGCCGCCCTGAAAGTCTTTCATGTCGAAGACTATCCCTGGCTCGATCTGCGGGTGGATGAGCACCGTAGCCCCGTGGCCGAACTGCGCCGCATTCTTGGCGTGGCGCGCCATCAGCTTTTGCCGTTTGTGGGCGGAATGCCGACGCGCAAGAACCCGCTGGGCGGCATCCCGTCCGAGGTGACAGATATGCTCATGACCCCGCCATCCTTTCGCCCCGGTGGCAACGGCGGCGCCTGACCGGCACCGCCAACCTGCAAGAACGCGCGCCCGGGTCAGACCTGCCCGGCGCGCGACAGCATGGCGTGCAACAGCACTTCGCATCCTGCCGCCAGATCTTCGGGCGCGGCAAATTCGGCCACATTATGGCTGATGCCATCGCGGCAGGGCACAAAGATCATCGTCGTCGGCGCAATGGCCGCAATGTTTGACGCATCATGCAATGCGCCGCTGGCAATTTTCATGTTGCGAAACCCCAGATGGTCGGCAGCGGTCTGCACTGCCGCAATGCAATCGGCATCGAAATCGCGGGGCGGCACGGCCAGTCGGCGCGACACCTGGGCCGTGCAGCCATAGTCTGTGGCGGTCTTCTCGCAAATGTCGGTGCAGGTGGCTTGCAATTGGTCCAGCACGGAATCCACCGGATGGCGGATGTCGATCACGAAACGCGTTGTCCCGACGATTGTGCTGGGCCCGTCTGTCGCCGGGATGAAGCGACCAACGCTGACCCGCGCCTCGGGCCCTGCCGCGCGCCCAGCCTTGTTGATCGCCACCAGCATCGCCGCCGCCGCCAACAGCGCATCCTTGCGCGCATCAAGCGGGGTGGTGCCGGCATGGCCATCCATCCCTTCAACCAAAGCATCCAGCCAGCGCAGCCCCTGAACCGAAGTCACAACCCCGATCTGCGCCCCTGCCCTTTCCAGAATCGGGCCCTGTTCGATGTGCAGCTCAAAAAACGAATCCAGTGCCAAATCACCGGGCCGCATCGTGCCGCGCCAGCCTGTCCTTTGAGCCTCATCGGCAAAACGTGCACCATCAGGCGCGCGGATGTCATCCAGCGCTGCATCGTCAACCGCGCCCACGAACCAGTTGGACCCTAGCAACCCGGGCGCAAACCGCACGCCTTCCTCATTCGTCCAGTTGATCACCGCCAGCGATGCTTCGGTTTGCACGCCCGCGTCATTCAGCGCCTCGACCACCTCAAGCGCCGCCAGCACGCCCGATATGCCATCAAAGCGTCCGCCATGAGGCTGCGTGTCCAGATGGCTGCCTGCGGCCACGGCGGCCCGGTTCGGGTCACGCCCCTTGCGCACCCCGAACATATTGCCAGCCCGGTCACTTTGCAGGGCCAGACCCGCCGCGCGACACCAGCCGGCAAACAGATTGCGCGCCGCCGCATCTTCGTCCGACAGGGCCAGACGGCAACTGCCCGTCTGCCCGATGGCACCGATCTGGGCCAGTTCCATATGCCTAGCCCACAATCGGTCTGCATTGATCCTGACGGTATTCAATCGGTTCATAACCCACGCTCCTTGCGGCCTGGCACCAGTTGCGACACCATCACGGCAAGCACAAGGGCACCTCCATAAAACAGATCCTGCACAAAGGTGCGGAACCCCAGAACCGACAATCCATTGATGCCGGTCGCCAGAAAATAAACGGTGATCACCGACCCCCACGGATTGAAGCGTCCGGGCTTGATGCAGGTGGCCCCAAGGAATGCCGCCGCAAAGGCCGGAAGCAAAAGGAACGTGCCAGAACTCGGGTTGGCCGAGCCGGTTGTTCAGGTATAAAGAATACCCGCAACCGCCCCCATCACCCCCGACAGCACAAAGGCGGTCAGCCGCACCCGGCCCACGGCCACGCCGGTCAGGCGCCCCACCTCTCGGCCACGCCCGGTGAACAGCAATTGCTGGCCGAATGCGGTAAAACTGAGCATATAACAGTTCATCGCCGCCAGCAGCATGGCGTAGTAGAATGCAATAGGAATGCCCCGGAACCGTTGGATGATCACCCATTCCATCAATGAAGGAGACACGCCGGAAATCGTCTGCGAATTGCCGATCCAAAGGGTGATCCCGTGCAGGAACGTGCCCACCCCTAGCGTCACAATCAGGGAGTAAACCCGGAAATACAGGGTGATGACCCCGTTTATCAACCCGATCAGCGCGCCAAGGGCCAGAACGATGGGAATGACCAGAACAAGCGGCACATCCATCTGCGCGTTCAGAATGGCGGTGGCCATCGACACCAGCGTCAGAACCTGCGCGATTGACAGATCGAAATCACCCGCTGTCAGCGGAATGATCAGGCCAAGCGTGACGATGATCAGAACCGCCTCGGAGCCGAAGATGGTCGAGAAATTGGACCATGTCAGAAACGCATCCGGCCGCACGAACCCGAACAGGGCGATGAACACAAGCCAGACGAAGACCAGACCAAAGCGTTCCAACTGATGGGTCAGATCATTCTGCCGCATGGTTCCGCGCCCCTTCATAACAGGCCTGTGCAATGGATGCTTTGGTCACGTCGTCACCATTCAGTTCGGCCTTGATCCGGCCACGGTCAAAGACCAGCACACGGTGGGCAATCGTTTCCAACTGCTCGAATTCCGACGTTGCACAGATCACCGCGCCACCGTTGGCACAGACCTCGGCCAGCCGATCATAAATTTCCTGCCGCGCGCCCACGTCGATGCCTTGCGTCGGTTCATCCAGCAAAACCAGTTGGGGGCCCAGTTGCAGCCATTTGCCCAGGACCAGCTTTTGCTGATTGCCGCCCGAAAGCTCGGATGCGGGCTGTTCGGCGGCGTCGGCCTTGACCGCGAACCGCCGCATAAGATCAGCGGTGGCTTGGTGCAGCTTGCCGTGGTTCAACAACGCAGCGCGCCCCAGCTTTGGCAGCATCGCATTTTCCGTCAGTGACAGATCGGGCGCAATCCCCAGGCGTTGCCGGTCGGCGGGAATAAAGGCGATGCGCGCGGCGATGGCCCCTGCCGGGCGCAGGCGCGCAAGGTCAATCGCGCGCCCATCCAGCGTCAATGTGCCAGTCTGCGCCTGTCCGGCACCTGACAGCAGCAACGGCACCTCATCATGCCCCGAGCCGACAAGGCCCGTCAGGCCCAAAATCTCACCGGGGCGCACCGACAGGGCAATGTCGCGCAGTATAGTGCCCGTCAACCCTGTGACAGTGGCAATCGGCGGCGCATCACGCAGCGCCGACACCCGGCGATCCACCGATACCGCACGGCCCACAATGGCACGCACCAACGTATCGCGGTCTGCATTTGCCGCATCATAAGTGCCGATCACCTTGCCATCGCGCAGAACGGTCGAGCGGTCGGTCACCGCAAGAACTTCGTCAATGTCATGGCTTACAAAGATGATCGCCACGCCGCTGGCTTTCAGCCGACGCATGATCGCGAACAGCTTGGCCACATTGTCTTGGGGTAGGAACGGGGTCGGCTCGTCCAGCACCAGAACACCCGGCGCGCCGTGACGGCGATGCTTGCGCACCCGGTCGGCGGCCCGCACAATGGCAAGCTGCGCGCGCTGAACCTGTGACAGATCGCCCACGATCTGATCGGGCCGCTGATGGAGGTCATATTCATCGAGCAAGGCCCGGGCCCGCACGCCTTCCGCCCGCCAGTTGATCCACCAAGGGTTCAGCCGCTCGTGATCGCCCGCAAGCAGGTTCTCCAGAACACTCGCCTCATACAGCAAGCCAGGGTTTTGATGCACAAAGGCAAGACCATGCCCCTCGCTGCGCCCCAGAGGCATTGGCAGGGCAACAGGCCGACCGTCGATTTCAAGCGTCCCCGCGTCTGGTGCATGAAACCCCGACAGGATTTTGATCAGCGTCGATTTGCCGGACCCGTTGGTGCCCAACAGATCGTGCACCTCGCCCGGCCTTATGGAAAGGTCCACGCTGTCAAGCGCATGGACCCCCCGAAGGTTTTGGTTATGCCCCGCAGATCAAGGCGGGGGGCATCCCCTTTTGTCACTTTGCCATCTTCCAAAGGGTGCGATAGCCCTCAACGTAAGCGTCGCCATAGCCCATCGACGCATCGGCAGGGTTGCCAACTTCGGAGATGTTGTCGGCGGTAAGAACGCGCAGCGGTACCTTGCTGTCGGTGATCGGGGGCATGTCACACAAAAGCCGCATCTCGGCGTCCAGCATCGCATGGGCAATCCACTCAAGGTTTTCGCCAATGTCCATCTCGACCGTGCCGTCACGGATCAGGTACAGCACAAAGGGCGTGCGCGAAAGCGCCGTCCTCGGCCTTTCGCCTGTCATCCGTTCCGGCCGACCGGCACAACGCGCCGACATTGGGTCGGCAATCGCAAAATGGCGTATCAAGAGGATCGCGACGTTCAAGCCCTCAGCGGCTTTCCGACACGTCAAGGAATAGCTTCACCAACGCCACGTTGATGAAATAGTTGCTCTTTCCAGACCTGTGTTTCTCGATGAACCCGTGTTCCGCCAGCGTGTCCAGATACTTGGCTGCGGTTTGTCGGCTGAGGCCCAGATCGTTCTGGACGTATTCGATCCGGGTGTAGGGGTGGCGAAACAGGTTATTCAGCAACTCCTGACTGTAGATCTTTGGCAGTTCGGCCCGCATGCGATGCTTTACTGCGGCCATCTGATCCCTGATGCCGGTAACGATTTCCACCGTCGTGGCGGATGTCTCGGCGACGGCGTCAAGCATGTAGACGACCCAGTCCTCCCAAGCGCCGTCGTCGCGCACAGCTTGGAGGTGGCGATAGTAGTCCGCCTTATTGCGGGTAATGAACCGCGACAAGTAGAGCACCGGGATGTCCAGCAGCCCGGTACGGGTGAGGTAAAGTACGTTCAGGATGCGACCGATACGGCCATTGCCGTCGGGAAACGGGTGAATGCTTTCAAACTGGTGATGGATCAGCGCGATCTTGATCAGCGGGTCAAGGGTACAAAGATCGTCATCGTTGATGAAGCTTTCCAGCGCTGACATATGGGCCACGATGTCGCGCGCATCCTGCGGTGGAACGAACACAATCGCGCCGGTCTGTTCGTTCTCCAGTGCTGTCCCGGGCGTGACCCGAAACCCGTCATCGCGCCCTTTCAACAAGCGAAACATGTCGATCAGCGCCGAATTCGGGATCAATCCGCCGGTGTCGCGCAAACGCGCGTAGCCGAGACGCAGGGCGTCCCGGTAGAGGGCTACCTCCTTGGCGGCGGGCGACTGCGGGTCGTCTGGAAAAAGGTCGGCCTGAAACAACTCGTCTTGGGTTGTGACGATATTCTCAACCTCAGAGGAAGCCTTGGCTTCCTGAAGGGCAAGCGTGTCGATCAAGATGCCTTGGTTCGGAATGGTCTTGGCTTGGCCTTTCAGATCAGCCAAGGCGCAGCTGGCTCTTGTTAATGCTTTGAGCACGCGCACGGTTTCAATGTCGATCATTGGCGGCAGGCTGGGGATTGCTTAGGTCGGCTTTAACATATCGCCCGTTACGTGTTACGAAAGCTGCACTTTGCTAACACGACTGACGCTTCATGTCAGCAAAATCCTGTTTTCTTCACACATGAACTCGAGAAAGCAAGCAGCAGGACTGACTCAGGCGATCGCCAGATCCTCGGGTGTTTTGCCTACGTCCAGGGCTGTCACAAACCACAGCGGTTTACGCCCACGGCCGGACCAGGTGAGGCTAGGGTTTTCAGGGTGACGGTATTTCGCGGTGGCGGGCGCACGGGTGGGTTTCACCTCGGTGCCGACCAGGTCGGCCAGGGAATAGCCCATTTCTTTGGCGATCGCGTCCAGCTTGGCGCGGGCTTCGGCTTTGTGACGGTCCTCGTAGCTGGAAATCGCCTTGGCGAGGTCCCTTTGCAATTGCCGCAGTTCCTTCAGCGATAGCGCCTCGAGATTGAAATCAGCCATGCGAGCCTCGTACCTTCAATGATCGATCCGGGATAGCCGTCCAGTCGTAGCATCGCATCTTCCATCAGTCAGGGGCGCTTGGAAGGGCAGGGTGCAGGGAAATCTACCGCAGGGTTGCATTTCGGAGGGACGGCTTCTGCCCACTTGCTTCGGCAAGGAAGGCCTTCGATCTGCAAAGGCCCCAGCTCGCTCCTATCCCCGGTGCCATTCCTTCGACTGACAATCCCCTAAGCCTGTTCTGGCTCAATCGCGCAACCCCGCGTCAGTCCGGGCCGTGTTGCCCCTTTGGGGGCTGCCCGCTCCACCCCGGCCCTCTGGGGGTTTCCGGTGGCCAAGCGCCACCGTGCACGCCTCACCCGACAGGCTTCTTTCGGGTCTTGTCGAAGGGACGGTCCCAGAGACAGGAAACCCAGGAGCTACAAAATGCAGAACATCGTCATCCTCGCCGGCAACATCGGTCAAAAGCCTGAGGTCCGCAGCACCCAAAGCGGCACCAAGATCACCAACTTCACCCTCGCCACCTCGCGCCCCCGCCTGTCGGAAGGTCGCGTGTTGCGCGACGATAACGGCTACCGGGTCATGGACACGGAGTGGCACCGCATCACCTGCTTCAACGGTCTCGGCAAGACGGTCGCAGAGCACTGCGAAAAGGGCATGAAGGTCCTCGTCCACGGCCGCATCCACTACACCAAGTGGACCGACGCCACCGGCACCGACCGCTACGGCTGCGAGATCATCGCCGAGAAGGTCGACTTCCTGAGCCGCCCGAAATCGGCCGAGGCTGAAAACCCCCAACTGGTCGACCGCGACGACGAGATCCCGTTCTGAGGAACGGGGCCTCCCCCAAGGCCCGGCGGGGAAACCCGCCGGGTTTTGGGCCCCTAGCGGCACGCGGTACGGTTGCCAAGATAGAAGGGAGGGTCGACGTACTCGGCCCTTATCCGCCGTTCAGCCTTGCACCCATAACCTTGAAGGACCGGTCGCCGTTCACCACTTCGAAATCGGTAAGTTTTGAAGTTCCAGATCGCGCTAGACTTTGCGCAGCCAATCGGCATGGGCGGGAAGGTTGTTTCAGGTCACCGAAACGCAAACAATGAGATGGGTCATGGCAACGCTCCTTGTGGGGTTTTCCGATGATCTCCCTCTTGGACCGGCGGAGCAGACGGGACTGCCACGGCGGCCGGAAGGATGCCGGGCAGTATGCTGTCGGTGGCCACGAAATGGTTGGGCGCCACTTCGACCATCCGGGAAGGCTGCCGGGGCGTGCCGCGCGGGAATATATTGCTGGGGCGGGGAAGCTCTGCGGCAAGGCGCGCGCGCGGTCGCGTGGGATCTGGCACAGGCACGGCGACCAACAGGTGGCGGGTATAGGGATGCACCGGGCGGCCCAGCACATCGCTGGCAGGCCCCGTCTCGACAATTCTGCCCGCCCGCATCACCGCAATGCGGTGGGCGACACGTTCCACAACGGCGATATCATGGCTGATGAACAGAAAGCTGAGGCCCTCGTCCACCTGCAACTGCGTCATCAGATCGGTAATCTGCCGGCCGACCGAGACATCCAGCGCCGACACCGCCTCATCCGCCACGATCAGCGCCGGGCGCAGCGACAACGCGCGGGCGATGCACAGCCGTTGGCGCTGGCCGCCGGAAAACTCGTGCGGATACCGTGTCATCGCGTCGGCGGACAGACCGACCTTGGCCAGCAGGTCGGCGGCGAGTTCGGCCCGGCCCTTGCGCGTCACGGTGCCGTGGATCAGCGCGGGCTCGGTGATCAGGTCCAGCACGGGCAGGCGGGGGTTCAGGCTGGCCATCGGATCCTGAAACACGATCTGCGCCGCCCGGCGCATCTGGCGCAGATCGTGCGGGCCAAGCTGCGTGATGTCGGTGCCCGCCAGTATGATGCGGCCGGCGTCAGGCTCGATCAGCCGCAGGCAGGCCCGCGCCAGCGTGGACTTGCCGCAGCCCGACTCGCCCACCAGACCCAGCGTTTCCCCCCGGCCCACCGTCAGGCTCACGTCGCT
>Ga0105049_10004885_pt1 | contig 15672 bp, 14 predicted proteins | sample MAT06_FD_78087 | JGI IMG/M metagenome (GOLD analysis project Ga0105049, IMG submission 78087) | Freshwater microbial communities from Lake Fryxell liftoff mats and glacier meltwater in Antarctica - MAT-06 | ecosystem: Environmental > Aquatic > Freshwater > Ice > Liftoff microbial mat | place... | reverse complement strand
TGGATTGGATAAGCATAAGCCCATGCTGGAAGCCATCTTGCGATGGCAACTACCAACTTCGCCGAAGTTGGATTCGTCTGAACCAACCGGCCATACTTTTTGCGCTACTTAACCCCATTTTTTTACTTCAACTTCGGAATTCGGGTTGAAACGGCCCGAATGGATTTCTACTTTTACAAGTTCCAATAAATTGTATACATTGTTACATTGACCGTTTCCGCGCATGAAAACACCCTGGCATTCTCTCGAAAACAAAACCGTCTGGGTCGCTGGCGGGGCCGGGTATCTTGGTTCGGTCATCACACTTGATCTCGACGTCCAGGCAGAAAAAGTGATCTGCCTCGACATCGCAGGCCGGCCGGAAGCCTTTGTCAGCGAGCATGGACTGAGCCACACAGTCGGGCGCACGCTGGATGTGAGCGATGTCGACGGAGCGCCGGGGCGATTAACGCCTTGATTGATTTCCCAAACTCCGAAATGAAAATGATGAAAGACAAACTTAAGAAAAAACGCGCGGCCTGGTCCCTCTTCCTTCTTCCTCTGATGATGGTTTTTCCCATGGGTCTGGCGTTTCCTGCCGACGAGCTTTTTGACGAAACCAAGGTCATCACGCTTTTCGGGTTCGATCAGGGCTCGATTCCCTTCACTGAGAACCTGAGCATTAAAATGCGCCAACCGGTCAAGTATCCGAAGAATCCCGTAGTGCCGCGGGGGCCGGCGGGTTCTCCGGATTCCTGGGCGGTACAGTTTTATGGTTCGGTCGTTCGTGATAACGGAAAATTCCGCATGTGGTATGTGGCGGCGGGCGATGATCGGCTTGATCGTTCTGGCCCGCGCTCGGCCCCCTGGCGCGTGGCCTACGCGGAAAGCGCGGATGGCGTGACTTGGACCAAGCCCAACCTTGGCTTGGTCGAATACATGGGGAGCAAAGAGAATAATCTTGTGAAGGTGGATCCGAGTCCGCTCGGCATCCTCAATGTGAAGGTGCTCCATGAGCCGGAGGCGAGGCCGGCCGAACGCTACAAGATGTCGGCCCATGTGTGGTTTAAAAAAGGAGCGAAGGGAGCCCGCTTTGGCACGCTGGCACTTTTTCTTAGCCCGGACGGTTTGGACTGGACGTCGGTTAGTGGAGTCAAACCCGTCGAGGCCGAATTGACCCGGGAGGATATGGTTCTTCCTTGGGCGCACTATGAGCCCGCCGGTGGCCTCTACAAATGGGATGGTCTCTATTATACATCGGGCCAAAACGCGTATGCGGCAGCCCTTCCCTACCACGGCCGGGTGGTCCGCTCGTTTGTTTCGGGAGATTTCAAAAATTGGGAACCGGCCAGCGCGGTGGGATTCGTTCGCACGGCCCAACACGATCTTTTGGGCGCTGGCAAGAGCCGGGATGGCGAGCAGACCCACGAAGGAATCAGCGTGTGGGACCGGAAAAATGTCCTCCTCGGAGTTTATGGAATCTGGCACGGCGATTTGGAGTGGAAAGGCGTGACCATCGATCTGGGATTCGTTGTCAGCACGGACGGTGTCAATTTTCGGGAACCTTCCCACGACTGGCACTTCATTCGAATCGGCAACGACAAGGAGTGGGATCAGGGTGGACTCCTTCAGGGGCAGGGATTTGAAAACGTCGGAGACCAGACTTATGTATATTACGGCGCATGGGATCCCCGTGGATGGAAAGGTTCCCCACCCCGTGGTGGCGTGGGCATCGTGACGCTTCCCCGTGATCGCTTTGGTGATCTCGTCGTGGAGAAAAACTCCATCGGGATGGGTGAATATCAAGTTCCCGATCTGGCCGCGTCCTTCGTTACGGCTGATGTTTCTTTGAAAAGGAAATCGCCTCAACGTTTTTACGTGAACGCGGAGGGACTTGGGCCGCAGGCGGGATTGGAGATCGAATTACTTGGCGCCGATCTGCAACCGCTCCCGGGATACTCTGGAACGGATGCCGCCATGGTTCGGGAGAACGGATTCCAAACGCCGGTTTCATGGAAAGGTAAAACGCAAGTCGAGGGCCTGCCCGAGCGTATCCGAATCCGGGTAACTTATGAAGGAGAAAGCATGACGGACATCCGGTTCTGCGCTCTTTACATCAAAGACGCCGCCACGCCTTAATGGAAACGAGCACATCGATGAAACGCTACCCTGCCGCCATCATGGGAACCTGCTTGGTGCCCTGGACCGAGAGCTACGATTTCGACGAGAAAGCTTTTCGTGAACAGGTGCGTCGGCTTGGTCAAAATCTCTCTCCGTATTTGTATGTCTTCGGAACTGCGGGAGAAGGGTATGCCGTTACCGACTCGCAATTCGAAGCGATAACCCGCTCGTTTCTCGACGAAGCCGGGGCGTGCGGAGTCGAAGCCACCATCGGGATTATCAGTCTTTCGCTGCCGATCATCGTCGAGCGGATTGAAAAGGCTCGTAGCTGGGGCGCGAGCCGGTTCCAGCTGTCCCTTCCATCGTGGGCAGCTCTCAGTGACGAGGAAGTTGAGGTTTTTTTCCGCGAGACCTGCGGGCGTTTCCGGGACTGTCAATTCATGCATTACAATCTGATGCGAACGAAGAGGTTGGTCACGCCAGCCGAGTATGGGCGGCTTGCGGCGGAGCACGCAAATTTTGTTGCCACCAAGAACACGAAGGACGACGAAAATTTTCTGAGCGAGTTGATGACGCTTGCTCCCCAGCTCCAGCATTTTCTGGGAGAATCCGGTTTCACGCGCATGCGGGATCGCTTCGAGTGCGGACTCCTTATTTCCCTCTCCAGCACGAACCATGAACGGGCGAAGAAGTTCTTTGCAGCACGGGGCGAAGAACTCACCGGCTTGAATGCGGAGTTGCGTCACGCCCTTGCTGCGCTGAAGGAGGCTTTCGGTCCGGAGCCTCTCATCGATGGTGCATACGACAAACTGATTTACAAACTGGGCGTGCCGGCATTTCCATTGCGACTCCTCCCGCCCTACTCGACCGCGGATGAATCTTCCGCGCCCGCTCGTTACCGTGAGGCGATGGCTCGACTGGCTCCAGCCTGGTTGCCGGAGTGAATGTGAACTGCGGGAAAGCGACGACGGCTTTCGAGCGGGCGGCGAGTCTGTGAGACCGTCGGCGGCTTCAGTATGGGCGCCCGAGAACTTCGTCTGGATCGAAGGTTGGGGAGAGTGTGTCGCGTCGGACGATTCAGGGGGGCAGGGTCGAACCCATGGAATCGTCTGCCTGAAGAACGGGGACGTCATGGTCTTCCGTCAGGCCGTTCCATCCGTTCTACGATTTGACTCAGCGGGGCGACTGCTGGATTGCTGGGGTGACTATCGCGGCGCGCATGGGATGACGTTGGTCGAAGAGGATGGAGTCGAAATGCTTTGGTTGACTGATGAATTCTCCGGCCGGGTCGAGCAGGTATCGCTCACTGGAGAGCTGTTGCGCAGCGTGAACTGCCCACGGCACCCGGCTTACGAGGCGCATCTATTTATTCCGACGTGGGTTGCTGTGGACGAGCGCCGGAATGGTGGGAAAGGCGGAATCTGGGTTGCGGACGGCTATGGAGCGAAGCTGGTTCATCAGTTCGAAGAATCCGGGGAATACCTGCGGACGCTCGATGGAACCGACGGCGCGGGGCGTTTTTCGTGTCCGCACGGGCTGGGCTTCGATACGCGCCCGGGTAGGGAGCGAGCGCTTTACGTGGCGGATCGGGGGAACGCCAGGTTTCAGGTGTTTTCGCCTGAGGGTCGCTATCTGCGCTCGACCGGCGCGGGGTCACTCACGAGCCCGGACACGTTTTTGTGCGCGAGCGAAGTCGCTGTGATTCCAGAGCTATTCGGGCGGGTGACCGTTATGGATTCGGACGACAAGGTTGTGGCCTGTCTCGGGAGGAACGACGATTTGCGGCACGATGTGGCGGGTTGGGCAAATCGCGCGCCGGTAGTCGCGGGGCGGTTCAACAGCCCGCACGCGTGTGCCGTCGATCTCGATAACAATCTCTACGTCGTCGAATGGCGGATCGGCGGAAGAGTTGTGAAGTTAGAGCGGCAATCGGCGACGGCCAGGTCGCAAGCCTCGGCAAGATGGCTTCAAACGAGAGCCGCGTGAAGGATCTCGACCGGGTGGAGAGCCCGGCATCCGGTGGCGTCTTTGATTTGATGGCGGCAGCTCGTGCCCGGCGCGGCGATGAGTGAATCGGCGGATGACGATCTCACGGCAGGAAAGAGGACGAGTTCACCGATCTGCTGAGAGAGCGCGTAGTGCTCTGACTCGTAGCCGAACGAGCCTGCCATGCCGCAGCAACCGGACGGGATGACCTCGACTTTGTGGCCCGCCGGGAGTTCGAGCAATTTGATCGTCGGGCTAAGGGAAGAGAGGGCTTTCTGGTGACAATGGCCGTGCAGGCGGATGGACTTTTCGTTGGAACGGAACGATGCACTGGAAATTCGACCCGCATCGATTTCGCGTCCGATAAATTCGTCGATCAGCAAGGCGTTTGCAGCCAGCGCGAGCGCGGGCGCCTTGAGGTGAGGAGGCATCAAGTCGGGATATTCGTCGCGGAAAGAAAGAATGGCGGAAGGCTCGATTCCGATCAGTGACGTTTCCTCGGAAATGATGGGGGCAAGAAGCTCGACGTTGCGGATGGCGAACTTTTGCGCTTCTCGCACAAGGCCTTTAGAAAAGTGCGCCCTTGCGCTCTCGACGTGTTTGGGAATGATGACTTCGTAGCCGAGGCAGTTTAGCAACTCGACCGCTTTGATCCCCACGTCGGTGTCGTTATAGTTCGTAAACTCGTCGCAAAAGAGATAAACGCGACCGTTGGGAAAAGACGCTCCACCTTGATTGGCGTGTTTGGCATGCCACGCGGAAAGCGTAGTTGAATGGAGCTTCGGCAGGCTGCGCGCCGGAGCAAAACCGGCGATCTTCTTGATCCAATGCGAGACGAAGCGCGAGGTCGCGGCCCAATTGTAAAGAGGTGGCACTAGCGAAGCCAGACGCATCGATTGCGAAAATCCCGCGACCAGGCGTGAACGAAATGGCACGCCGTGGGTGTCGTAATAATGTTGGGTCCACTCCGCCTTGAGACGGGCCACATCGACATTAGCCGGACACTCAGACTTGCAGCCCTTGCAGGAAAGGCACAGATCCATGACTCCTTTGACTTCCTCGCTGTCCCACGGATTGTCGACGTCGCGCGGATGAGTGAGGACGTGGCGGAGCATGTTGGCCCGGGCGCGGGTGGTATCCTGTTCATTGCGAGTGGCCATGTAGCTCGGGCACATCGTGCCGCCTGCGAGTTGCGTCTTACGGCATTCGCCAACGCCGGTGCATTTTTCGGAAGCACCCAAAACGCCTTTGGAGGAGCTGAAATCAAAGATCGTTTTATACTCCGGACGGGCGTGCTCCGGGGAATGCCGCAGCGCGGTATCCATCGGCGGGGTGGCGATAATCTTGCCAGGGTTAAAGATGGCGTGCGGGTCAAACATCTCCTTCGCCTCGCGCATCATTTTGTAGCAATCCGGTCCGACCATGAAGGGGATGAATTCCCCGCGCAAGCGGCCGTCGCCGTGTTCGCCGGACAGAGAGCCGCGATATTTTTTCACCAGCGCCGCGACGTCAGTTGCGATATCGCGAAACATTTTTAAACCCTCTGGCGTGCTGAGGTCGAAAAGCGGGCGGGTGTGCAGTTCGCCAGCGCCGGCGTGCGCGTAGTAGACACTGCTGACCCCGTGTTTCTCGCGCATAAGGATATCGAACTCGGCGATATAATCCGGAAGATCTTCGATCGCCACGGCTGTATCCTCAACGACTTCGCGCGGCTTCGCGTCGCCTTCCACATTGTTCATCAAGCCTTGCCCGGCCCGGCGCAGTTCCCAGACCCGTTGGCAGTCCGCGCCCCAAAGTATAGGGAAGGCGTAGCCGAGTCCGGCGGCGCGAAGTTCGTTTTCAAGAATGGCCATCTCGGCCTCAATCTCGGCGCGATCCGTCCGGCGAATTTCCACGACGAGCACAGCTCCGGGATCTCCCTGCACAAAAAAGCGGTTCTTGGCGTGCTCGAGATTTTTTTTGGTGCACTCGAGGATGTGACGATCGATGAGTTCGCAGCCGAAGGGTTTGCGCCGCATGGCGACAATGGCGGCCTTTAGCGATTCATGAAGCGTGGTAAAATGCGCGCACATGAGCGCCCCCGGCGGTGGCAGGGGCTCGCAGTTGAGTTCGAATTCAACTCCGAAAAACAAAGTGCCTTCCGATCCCGCGATTAACTGGCAGAGGTTAAAGGGCTTTTCCGAAGCCGGATCGAATACAGAACAATCCATCAGCTGGTCAAACGCGTAGCCGGTATTTCGGCGCGTTACCGTAGGTTTTGGATAATTCTCGCGGATCAGTTCCCGGTTGGCGGCGTTTGACAAGACGTCGCGGACAAAACGATAGATGCTTGTCTCGAGCGAATCAGCGCCCTCGCATTTGGTGGTGAATTCCGCCGGGGTGAGCGGGCCGAAAGTCACTTCCGAGCCGTCGCTGAGGAACCCTCTAGCAGAAACAAGATGTTCGCGGGTACTGCCGTAAACGATAGAATTCGCTCCGCACGAATTGTTGCCCACCATACCGCCGATCATAGCGCGGTTGGCAGTGGATGTTTCCGGCGTGAAAAATAGGCCGTGCGGCTGAAGGAACGCGTTCAGTTCGTTGCGCACGACACCTGGCTGGACGCGGACGCGCCGTGCTCCGGCGTCGAGTGAGAGCACGCGATTCATGTCGCGCCCGAGGTCAACCACAATGCCGGAGCCAACGACTTGTCCGGCCAGCGATGTTCCGGCTGTGCGGGGGATCAGTCCGACGTTTCGGTGATTCGCGTAAGCGATCAGCTCGCGCACGTCGTTTTCAACGATGGGAAGCGCGACAGCCAGCGGCATTTCCTGATACTCCGAGGCGTCCGTCGCATAGAGCGTTCGCATCGAGTGATCGAAATGGAGTTCACCCGAGAGCCGGGCTGCGAGCTGCGACAAATCTAACGATGAGCTGGTGGTGGTCATGAATATCCCGATGATCGGTCCGGGGCTATTTGGCGGTGTAACCACCGTCGACGGGAAGATTAATACCCGTTATGTAAGTGGATGCATCGCTGAGAAGAAAAACTGTCGCGCCCCCGATTTCGGAAGCGTGCGCCATGCGGCCGAGCATGGTCATGGGATTGTAACGCTCAAGGAATTCATCCGCCTGGCGTTTCTCCGGATTGTAGATTCCTCCGGGCGAGACCACGTTGACCCGCACGCCTTGGCGCCCATAGTGCGATGCGAGATAGCGGGTGAGATTAATCATTCCGCCCTTGTGGAAAAAGTAGTCTGGTGACGGGCTGACGCCCTTTTCGCCGTAAAGCCATGGGTTCATCCCGACCATTCCCATCATCGATGCGATATTGACAATGCTGCCGCCGCGCTGCGCCGCCATCACGTCGCCAAAGGTTCGCACGGTGGCGAAAAATCCGGTCGCGTTGGTCACCATCGAGGTCTCCCAAGATGACAGTTTGTCGCCAAAGCCTTTCATTGTTCGGTTGACCGCGTTGAAAACGATGCCATCCACCCGGCCGTGTTGAGCCAACACCCGATCGCGAAGATGATGGATCGAAGTTTCGGAACTGATGTCCACCGCTTCGATCTGGAAGTCTTTTGCCGCAGAGCCCTCGCTTTTGGAAAGCGCTCCCATCGATTCGCGGTTGCGCGAGGCGACGACCAAGGTGGCTCCCGCCTGAGCCAAGGCGAGCACTAGGGACCGTCCGAGCAGGCCGGTGCCACCGAACTGGATGACGACTTTTCCTCCGAGAGAAAAGGGGCTTATTTCAGACATAGGGCGAGCGAATCGGCGGCTGAAATTCGGTGGGTAGAGCGTCGATGTGACCCCGAACCAGCTGGAGACGCTGTTTGATATAGCTGCTGATCGCGACGACATCCGCGCCAACGCCGAAGACTTGATACCCTTCCGCGACCAGTTCGGAAAATTCGGCAATGAGGCCGGCGGTCATGGCAAACTTGCCATTCTTCAGGGCGGCAGCCGCAACGCGTTTGCGGGCGGCCACGACCTCGGGGATACTGAGCTGACCAACCCGTCCGACTCGGTGGCTGAAGTCGCCCGGACCGAAGAGCAATCCGTCAAATCCTGGCACGGCGGCGATTTTTTCCACCTCAACCAAGGCTTCGGGAGATTCGATCTGGAGAATGACGAGCCGCTCCTCGTTGGAATGCTTCACATAGTCGACGGACGACATAAGGCAGAAGTTGCCGTCAATATTTCCGCCATCGAGCGCGCGTTTGCCAATGGGATGAAAGCGAACCCATTCCACGATCTGGCGGGCCTCCTCCTCGCTGGCCACGTGCGGCACGATGATGCCGGTGGCCCCGGCCTCGAACGGGCGGATGTAATCGCTGTAGCTTCCCCGGCCCACACGCACGAGCGTGTCGACTCCGTGGACGCGGGCGGCGCGAATCTGGTTCTCCAGGTTGAGCCAGTCGTTGGGCACGTGTTCTGTGCACAACCACACGGCGTCGATGCCGCAGAGGCCGGCGATTTCAATGATTCGCGGGTCCGAGAGATTGATCTTCAGAACAGTGGGAAGCTGGCCATCGCTCAGGAGCGCTTTAATTCGGCTGGTTTGCATTTTCATAACTTAGAGTGACGATGTGATTTCGGAGATTTCGACGCGGCGGGAGTGTTCTGCGCGGCTGCGGAGGCCGGCAATGAGGACGGCCATAAGTTCGATCGTTTCTGTGAACGGATACGACCGCACGTTGGAGCGAACGAATTCGATGAAACTGTTCATCTGACGGCGAAAGTTGGTGTAGGTGTTTTTAAACTTCAACCCGGTTTGTGCGGTGGTTCCGCAGATCTGGATCATACCGAAGGACGGGCCGCCGTCGTAAATCACTGGCACAGTGAGTTGGGTTCCGCTGCGATGAATCAGATGCGCGACCTCCATCCCGGGCTGCGATTCCAGACGGATGGAAAGAAATCCCGGGCCGACGATGCGCATGAGCGGTTCGAGCATGTGGATTCCATACCGCTCCCACGTTTTGACGGTAATGCCGGAGATCCAGCGCAGGCTGCCGAGCTCAGGGAGATTCGGCAGGCATTCATCAAGTTCCGGTGCGAAACGCAGGCTGGCTGAAGAGAGGATCCGGGCACCAGCCTTTTCCCATTCAATAAAGGTTCGCAGGTCCTCGAGCGAGGTGGCCAGTGGTTTGTCGACGAAAACGGGCAGCCCGGCTTCGATGAAAGGCCGCGCCCGGCGCACATGGTCGAAACCGTCGTCTGTGGTGATGACAACGGCCTCGACGTGACCGATCACCTCTGTAGGCGTTTGCATGACGTTTGGAATGAAGGAGGCTCGCGCGACGTCGTCGGCGTCTTCCGGATTGTCCGTCCAGATATGAGTGACGTTCGCGGTCGGAATACGGACAGATTCGAGGGGTTGGTTGCCCAGATAGACCGGGATCACTGGATAGGGGCAGGATGCCATGGCGACCGGATCGTAACCGTTGATGATGGCGGACCAGGAATACGGGTGACCGTTGCCTTCGATCATGCCCAGCATGGCGAGGCGCAGCGGGGGGTCGGTGGGTGCGTTAGATGGGAGGTCAGTTCCCGAGGTCATGGCAGAAAACACGTTTGCCGCTTTCGGCTGAAGCGAGAGCAGCGAGGTTGAAACGAAGACTTTGTTCGGCGGCGGCGAGGGAGCAAAGGCGGGAAGGTTCCCCCTCGATCTGATCCAAAAAAGCGTGGGCTTGCGCGAGAAAATGGGCGTCGGCGTCGCTGACCGGGGCATCGTGCCAGTCCCAATCGGTCGAGTCTTCTTGAAACACTCCCCAGCGCTGCCGGTGAAGTTCGATTTTCACGCTGCCTTCCTTCGCGTTGAACTGGATTGTGTTCTCCGGTGGTGCTTGAAATTGATTGAGGGTAAAATTGGTGAGGACGTCGCCATGCCGGGCGTTGAGATGAACCGTGTCTTCCACCTTGACGTCGGGCAGCACTTGATGGGCGCAGTCGCAGAGGACACTTTCGGCAGGACCGAGGACGCTTTCCAGCCAGTTGGCGGAGTGGGTGAGGGCATCTTGAATCGCGCCGCCGCCGCTTTGTCGGTCCCGGTAGTAGCTTTTGGCGTAGTCTGGGCGATATTTGTAGAACGGCTGGCCCGCTGTTACCGTGGCTTGCTTGACCGGACCGAGGGCACCGCTGCGGATGTATTCACGAGCCTGGCTCAAGACCGGGTAGACATTCATCACATAAGCCACCGCCGTCTGGCACAGGGAGTGCTTGCTTGCAGACAGTAATCTATCCACGTTAGCGAGGGAATGCGACAGCGGTTTTTCAATGAGCGTATGGACCTGATGTTCCAATGCAAACAAGGCCATCGGAACGTGCAGCGGAGCCGGGGTGCAGATGACCACGGCCTGAAAATCCTTGCTCGCGAGAGCTGCCTTCCAATCGCTCGTGGCGGCCGCGCCATACTTTTCGCTCGTCAACGCAAGCAGGGAACTGTCTGTATCACACGCCGTTACGTTTACCCTTTCGGTCTTGGTGAAACACCGGATGTGGCGTTCTCCAATGCTCCCGCAACCGATAACCAGAATTGTATGCTTTTCGGCGTTTTTCGGTGAATCGAAATTTTTTATAGCCACGAATTTAAAAATAAAACTAAATTATACACGAGTATTTCTTGTTTCTTTATGAAAAGTGTCAACTCCGATATCGCCTACGAATTTATCCGTAAAAGGATACTTAATGGCACGTTCCCGCCCGGGTATCCGCTGATGACTCAGGACCTCTCGGCGGATATCGGAGTGAGCCGGACGCCCATCCGCGACGGGCTGAGGCAGTTGGAGAACGATGGGCTGGTCGTCATTCGCACCCGGATGGGAGCGAGCGTCAAAGCGATGGACGCAAAAGAGTATCGCGAGATGTGCGGGCTGCGTCTGGCTCTCGAGACCTACGCCGCTGGCCTTGCCGCGGAGAAGAGGAATGTCGAAGAGTTGCATGAAATGGAAGACGCCCTCGAAGCCATGCGGCGATTGACCGAGACTTCCGCGCAATCCGAAGACGAGGGCGAGGAACTCATTAAGGCGTTGAGGCGCGAGGACGTGCGGTTTCACGTTGCGATTATCTCCTCGGCTCAGAGCGATCTTTTGAAGAAAGAGGTTCTCCGGCTGCATATCATCAACCGCGTGGTTTCCGGCCTGGAATCGGCGAAAACGGCCGCATCGAAGACCAAGCAGGAAAACGATGAGCACCGCCGGCAAGTTCAGGCCAGCCACGAGGAAATCTATCGGCAAATCGCCAAGAGGGATTCTGCCGGCGCGAAAATAGCCATGGATAATCACATCCGCGATATCATCGACTCGGTGATTCGTGCGATGTTGCGCGCTGAGCGCGTGTCCATTCCACGAAATCTTACGGACGACGAGCTGAGTTATATGGCGTGACCGGGGGTTCCGGTGAACGGGGGTGGTCCCCCCTCCAAGGGGTCGATATCCCGACGTCAAAGCAAAATATTTCCTGCCAGCCGACCGGGTTTTTCGGATAGACTGTCGGGCTGAAAAATCCCGGAAAAGCATCGACATAGCCCCTCAGATATAGTTTTGTATACAAAATGTCAAATTTATTGCTTCTTGCTCGGTACGGACGAAATTTTTGCCTAATGCTCCCAAGTTTGGTCTTCGCGGTTTCCGCCGCGGCCCAATCGCCAATCGACATTGGCTCGCGCCGGGAACTGTTTGTCGATAACCTCTTGATCGAAAAATTAAATGATGTGACCCTGCGGCTGCACACGCCGACGAAAGCTCCACGGGCTAAATCGCCCCTTCCGGTGCGGCATATGATGACGGTCATTAAGGACGGGGAGTTGTATCGTGCATGGTATCGGGGGAAAAATCCCGACTACACGGGTGAGACCTACACTGGTGACGCCGGCGATACGTTGGAATACGCAGAGAGCCGGGACGGTCACGAGTGGGAGTTTCCAAATTTGGGCCTTACAGAGATCGGTGGCACGAAAGACAACAATGTCGTGCTGGCGAACCTGCCGCCGTTTTTGTCGGACTTCATGATCTTTCTCGACACCCGTGACGGAGTCGATCTTGCTGAACGATACAAGGCGGTCGGCGGCTATCCCGGTAAAGGAGATAAGCGCGGAACCGAAAAGGAGGGCATTGGTTTGTTCGGATTCGTGTCGTCGGACGGAGTTCATTGGAAAAAACAGAGCGAGATCATTCCCTATCGCCCTGAGTGGCGACACGCGTTCGATTCACCGAATATTGCGTTTTGGTCCGAGGCAGAGCAGCTTTACGTCTGCTATTTTCGGACATGGATCGAGCCGAGGCGACTTCGGAGCATGAGTCGGGCGACGTCGCCGGACTTCGTGAAATGGAGCGATCCGGTCGCGCTGAATCCCAACCTTCCCGGAGAACACCTCTACTCAAACTTCACCCAACCCTACGAACGGGCGCCTCACATCTACCTTTCCTTTCCCACTCGGTTCCTCCCGTCTGACGCAGACTCGGCTGAGATCGTAATGCCGAATCGCACGGACGTGCTCTTCATGTCGACACGGGCTGGATCCGAGCACTACGACCGACCGTTCACCGAAGCGTTTATCCGCCCGGGACTCGACCCGCGCCAATGGACAAACCGCGCCAATTTCGTTGCCCAAAACGTGATTCAAACAGCTCCCGATGAACTGTCCATCTACCACCGGAGCGGGAATCGCTACGTGCTGCGCCTGGACGGCTTCATTTCCGCCCACGCCGGTTCCGTCGAGGGGAGCCTGTCGACCAAGCCACTCCAATTTGAAGGCGCCGAGCTGGAGTTGAACTTGTCCACCTCCGCGGCGGGATTCGTGCGCGTTGAGATTTTGAATGAGCAGGGCAATGTGCTGGCGACGAGTCGACCGATGATCGGTGACTTCATTTCGCAAGCCGTCCCTTGGGAAAGTGACGTCAATCTCGCTGATTTGGCTAAAAAGCCGGTGCGCCTCAAATTCTCGATGAAAGAAGCCGATCTGTATTCGTTTCGCTTTGGGAGCAAGGCGCAAGGCGGCGAGAAAGTCGCTCCTTGACGAAGCCTCAAAACTTAAGGAGCGGCGAGACTCGATTTATTTTGGGAGATCCTGCTGCACGGCGGCGGCCACGGGTGGTTTGAGGAGGAACTGAATGCCTTCCTGACGCCAGCGGGTGTTGAGGGAGTGGTCGACGGAGTCATCGACCATGAGGTAGCGCACGGAGGATGTTTTCAGGCTGCGCGCTTTCTCGGCGTCGTTGACCGAGAGGATGAACTGGGTGCAGGCGTCTGTGCCCACGCGACTGTCGGCGTTCCCGATCGCAACGTAAAAACGCTTTCCAGCCAGTTTTTCGGCGAAATTCGTGAGCGCCAGAGCTTTCACCTCGGGCAGGTTCTGGCTCTGCGTAAATTCCTTTAGAACGGCCCAGTCGGTCACCGGGGACAGGGCCGATGTCGCGGCGATGCGGTCGTCGGCGGCGGCCAGGCGCAGCGCGCAATATCCCGCGCGCGACACCCCGCAAACTACTATTCGACCGCTTTTGGCCAGCCCCCGCTTGATGAGTGAGTCGATGACGGCTTTCCCGTCTTCGACGAATGCCTCAAACGGTTTTTGGCCCGCGACCACGCTGGCAGCCATTCCCGCGATGCCGGAGCCCAGTTCATCAATCCGATCGCCGTGGGCCGGCAGGTCGAAGCTGACAACGCGATGACCTTGCTCGAGAAAAGGCCGGACGATGGATCCGTATTTGCCATCGACCATGGAAGATTTGCGATCCGCGGTGAAATTGAGGAGCACAAGGGGATCGTCGGCTAGTGGCTTGCCCGCCGCCGTTTGCATCGCGACAGTGAGTTTTCCGTGAGGTCGATCGATCGTGAATTCTTCCGAAGTCGTTTCGATGTCCGCACAAGTGGATGTGGCGGCGGTGAGCATAAGACCCAAGACCACAGATCTCACGAAGGATTTTGAGAAAGGGTTTGTGATGAAGGTGTTCATTGGCGTGAAAGTTGGGTCATTGAATGTAAATCGCGAAAAGACGGGTATCCTCCGTGTCGCGTTCGGTGAAGTTCACACGCACGCCGGATGGCATCTTTTGTCGATCCGAGGTTGGTTTTTCCGCTCTAGGAAATCGGAACGCGCAACCCCGTCTTTTCTTTGATCGGCGTCCAGTGCCTGACACTATAGTAAGGAAGGAGGCGGAATTTTTCATCAAGAATTTCCACCGCAAGTTGCGATTCCTCCGCGAGGCCGCTCCCGTTCAGGTAAACTTGCGTGGCAGTCTGCGGCGGTGTGATGGGCGCGGATTTGCAGCGCTCTGGGGGGTGGTCGGGTTCCACGCGAAAGTAACCGAGCCGGTCCCGCCGCCAGACTGCAAGACGCACGCCGGTCGGACCATCGCGTTCCACCTCGGTCCAGATTCCATAATAAAAAATGGTGAGTTCCCCGATGTTTTCGAAAGCTTGACCCTGTACCAGCCTGGATTCCGCGCGGTCGGATTCCTCAAACGATGGGATAATCTTGAAGCTCATGTGCACCACTTCCGCCCAGTTCTCAAAATCCGCGGAGACGAATGTTTGCACCGTCCGCTTGCTCGCTCCTCCCACCGGATGCCGGGCCGCTCCCGCGTGGGCATTGAGGTAAAAAAGCCCATCGTGTTTGATTAGACCGCTAGGCTCGCCCTTCACGACAAACCTGTCGTTGGCCGCGCGTTCCCAATTCAATCCATCGGAGCAGAAGGCGACCTTGACGGAGTTATTAGGATTCATTCTCTTTTTAAAAGGGATGGCGTTGTCATCAAACGGAAATAGCACAATTTCAGGGGAAGGATTTTTCTCTTGGGCGCAGGAGGGGCGCGGTCAGTGCCACGCAGCCCACGCTCAAAGCCAACGCACCAACGATTTCAGTTCGTGCGCCAGACAGCGTAGATTTCATGGTCTTATTTTCTGGTCGGCTGCACGTCGAACTCGCTGAAGCGTATACCTTTTTTATTCGTGCCATCAAAGGTGGTCGTAATCAGATTGCCTCCGTTTCTCCTCAGGCGGTCGCAGGTTGTGGGGCCGATTTTTGGTCGCGCTGCCGGGCTCGTTCGATGTCGCGGCCAAGGAAAGTCCAGTAGGCCAGCAACATGAGGCAGCCTGCGATGACATAAATGAAGGACGAGGCCCCGAAGATGACGCTCAACCCGAGATCTTTTTTGAAAATGCCAGCCAGCAGAACGCCGACGCCGCCCGCCGCCGAGCCGCAGGTGTTGAAGATGCCGACGGCCGTCGAACGGAACTTTTCCGGAATAACCTCGCAGATGAGAGGATGTTCGCTGGGCAATTCGATCGCACGGATGCCGGAGGAGAGCACCATGGCCATGGCCACGACGTAAAAAAGCGGGCGATTCCATGAAAAGAAACGGGAAGGGGGCGCTAACGATGAAGGAACGTCCTTTGATCAAACCCCGTGCGCCGATTTTGCGTGCGGCGACCTTTCGGAGTCGAACCTCCACATTTTCGGAAATTCTGATGTAGCGTTTACCTGTCGTGTTGGCGAGACCGCAGACGCTATACACTTTCGATAAAAGTGGTTGCGGGGGTAGGATTTGAACCTACGACCTTCAGGTTATGAGCCTGACGAGCTACCGGGCTGCTCCACCCCGCGATTAG
>Ga0105049_10004882_pt1 | contig 15689 bp, 12 predicted proteins | sample MAT06_FD_78087 | JGI IMG/M metagenome (GOLD analysis project Ga0105049, IMG submission 78087) | Freshwater microbial communities from Lake Fryxell liftoff mats and glacier meltwater in Antarctica - MAT-06 | ecosystem: Environmental > Aquatic > Freshwater > Ice > Liftoff microbial mat | place... | reverse complement strand
TAGCGGCGGGAGAGCTCTTTGCGGATGTCAGGGTAGTGGCGGACCCAGAAACCGGCTAAGTCCTGGGTAACTTGGACGGGGCGTTGATTGGGGGCGAGTAAGTGGACCACTAAGTTAACTGGCCCAACGCGGGGTGTTTCGCGAAGGCCGAAGAAATCCTGTAAACGCGAGGCGACCCAGGGGGTTTGCCCTTGCACATAGCGGATGCGGGCTTGACGGCCAGTAGGGAGTTGGACGCGGGGCGGGGCGAGGCGTTCCAGCGTGCCGTGGTTAGACACGAGCGCCCGTTCGAGGCCACCGTTTTTGGTGGCGGCTTCGAGCTCGGCAAAGCTGACTAAGCCTTCAGCAAGCTCGGCAATCTTCGCTTCGACGTCCACTTCGCCGAGGCCGGCGAAGGCGAGGCGGGCTTGGAGTTCAGCGAGGTCGTCGGGGTCGATGAAGCGGTGTAACTGTTCTTTCGCTTTGCTGGCGAGTAAGTGGGCGGCGGGCGCTAAATCAGTGGGCCGGCCACGCGTTTCGTCGATGACTAAGGCGCCATAGCGAAGTTGAGTGACCGCTTCGATGCGGCTGCCGTCGCGGTGCCAGAGTAACTCCTGGCGCTCCTCAATTTCGGGCATTTCGAGTAGCCAGTCGGGCTCAATCGGCACAAAGTCGCGCACCATGGGCAGACCCTGTTCGCGGCGCTCCTCGATGTCGATGCAGACGAGCCATTTGGGAACGACTTTGCCGCGCATAACCCGAGCCGAGCCGCCACCGGCGAGGCGAACTTCGTCGTCGCGGTGGTGTTTGGCGACGCGATCCGGGAAGGCAGCGAGCAAGGCTTTATCGAGGCCTTCGGGATCGGGAGGACGGTGAGGGCCTTGGAGCGCGCGGTCGATTTGACGACTCACTTGGCGGGCCAGACCGCTGAGGTCTCCGGATTCGCCGAGGCTCAGTTGGGCGGCGGCGTCACAGGCGGCGCGGCGGACACCGCGGGCGACGCCTTCGAGCACCAGACGCCCGAGGCGTGGATGCAAGGGTAAGTGGGCCATGGCGTTGGCGCGCGGGCCTTCCGCACCGAGGCGTTTGAGGAGGGCTCGGGCGGCATCAATGGCCGGGGCAGGGGGAGCGTCGAGCCAGGGTAAGTCGGCCGGTTGAGTAACTCCCATGGCGAGTAAGTCCAGGACTAACTGACTCAGTTCGCGGCGGAGTAACTCGGGAGCATCCTGGGCGGGGCGGCGGTGTAAGTCGTCGGGAGAATAGAGCCGGACGACAATACCGGGGCCGGTGCGGGCGGCGCGGCCAGCGCGTTGCGTGGCGGAGGCTTGGCTGATGCGTTTGACGGTAAGGGACGGCAAGCCAGTGAAAGGCGAGTCCTCGGCAATGCGAGCGAGGCCGGAGTCGACGACCACGCGGACACCGGGGATGGTGACGGAGCTTTCGGCGATGTTAGTCGAGAAAATGACTTTGGGCTGGGCGCCGGTCTCAACGGCTCGGTCCTGTTCTTCGGGAGTCAGGTCGCCGTAGAGGGGGAGGGCGAGGATGCCTTTGGTGCGGAGCCAATCCGAGGAAGTGTCCATGGCGCGGCGGATTTCGCGGGTTCCGGGGAGGAAGACTAAGACGTCGCCGGGGAGGCCTTCGGCGATTAGCTTTTGGAGGGCGGCTTTGACTTGCTCTTCGAGGGGGGCGCTGGACGCGGGTAGATATCGTAAGTCGGTTTCGAATAACTTACCGGGGGAGCGGACGATGGGGCAGTTACCTAAGTGTTGGGCGATATGGCCAGCGTCGAGGGTGGCGGACATCACTAAGAGCCGTAAGTCGGGACGGGTGGTGCGCTGGAGGCGGAGTAATAGGGCAAGGGCTAAGTCTCCGTCGAGGTGGCGTTCGTGGAATTCGTCGAGGACGACGGTGTCGATGCCCTTTAAGTCAGGGTCAGTTAGTAGGCGCCGAGTAAGAATGCCTTCGGTGAGGAAGCGGAGGCGGGTGCGGTTACCGGCGGTTTCGTCGAAACGGACTTGGTAGCCGACAGTTTCGCCCACTAACTCTCCCATTTCCTGGGCGACTCGCTTGGCGGCGAGGCGGGCGGCGAGGCGGCGGGGCTCGAGGACTAGGAGGGGTCCGAATGGTAAGAGCGCCGGGGGCACGCGAGTAGTTTTGCCAGCTCCGGGTGGGGCTTCTAGGACTAAGTTTTTATTGGTGCGAAGAAGGTTAACTAGCTCGGGGACGACTTGGTCTACGGGGAGGTGGATCATAGTGTCGCCCTGGGTGCCCCACCGCTTGCGCGGTGGGCTAGAGGAGTTTCATGTCCTTGATGGCGGAGGCGGGGAGTAACCCAGCTTTAGCGTAGACGAAGAGTTTGTCGCGGGAGTCGGTGATGTCGAGGTTGCGCATCGTAAGTTGGCCGATGCGGTCGAGCGGACCGAAGGCACCTTCGCCTTTTTCCATAGTAAGGCGTTCGGGGTGGTAAGTGAGATTTTCACTCTTGGTGTCGAGTAAGGAGTAGTCGTTGCCGCGACGTAACTCCAAAGTAACTTCGCCGGTGATAGCCTTGGCGACCCAGCGCTGTAGGGTTTCACGTAACATCAGGGCTTGCGGATCGAACCAGCGGCCTTCGTAGAGTAAGCGCCCGAGACGGCGGCCCATGTCGCGGTATTGTTCCATGGTGCCTTCGTTGTGGATGCCGGTGAGGAGGCGCTCGTAAGCGATGAAGAGCAGGGCCATGGCGGGGGCTTCGTAGATGCCGCGGCTTTTGGCTTCGATGATCCTGTTTTCGATCTGATCGGACATGCCGAGACCATGGCGACCGCCGATGCGGTTGGCTTCCATGACTAACTCGACCGGGTCAGCGTAGTTAGTGCCATTGATGGCGACGGGCAGGCCACGGTCGAAGGTGAGGGTAACTACCTCGGGTTCGACTTCGACATCTTTCTTCCAGAAGGCGACGCCCATGATGGGGTCAACGATTTTGATACCGGTATTTAATTGCTCGAGGTCTTTGGCTTCGTGGGTGGCGCCCCAGATATTCGAATCCGTCGAGTAAGCTTTTTCCTTCGACATACGGAAGGGTAAGTTAGCTTTTTCGAGTAACTCGGACATTTCCTTACGGCCGCCGAGTTCGGCGATGAATTGTTCGTCGAGCCAGGGCTTGTAAATGCGGAGGTCCGGATTGACCATCAGGCCGTAGCGATAGAAACGCTCGATGTCGTTACCTTTGTAAGTGGAGCCATCACCCCAAATATCCACCCCGTCTTCGCGCATGGCGGCGACTAACTTGGTACCGGTGACGGCGCGGCCGAGAGGCGTGGTGTTGAAATAAGGGACACCAGCGGTGGTGATGTGGAAGGCACCGCACTGGAGGGCGTTTAAGCCTTCGCGAACGAGTTCCTCGCGGCAATCGATGAGGCGGGCTTTTTCGGAGCCGTACATCAGAGCGCGCTTGGGGATGTCGTCGTAATCCGGCTCGTCGGGTTGACCGAGGTGCGCGGTGTAGGAATAGGGAAGCGCGCCCTTCTGGCGCATCCAATAGATGGCGGCACTGGTGTCGAGGCCGCCGGAGAAGGCGATGCCGACGCGTTGTCCAATCGGGAGGGAAGTAAGAATGTTGCCCATGCGTGAACCTCTAGTTTAGCCTTGTCTGATGAATTCTTTTTTGCGGCATACGGTAGCGACGTTGGCCTTTCGGTTTCGAAAGGCGATAAAGGACGCGCCGGAAGGCTTCGGCGACGTGTCGGCGGGGCCGGGCTGCCGGACGGCGGCGGAGACGCTGGCCCACATGAGCGACCTTTTCGACTGGGGCTTGAAGCTGTGCGATGGGGTGCATGAGTGGAACGATTCGAAGCCATTGGCCTGGGAGGCGGAGTACGAGCGATTTTTGGCGACGCTGGCGGCGTTCGACCGGCGCCTGGAGTCGGCGTTGCAGTGCGAGGGGGAGCGGCTGTTTCAGGGTCCGGTGGCGGATGCGTTGACCCATGTGGGGCAATTGGGGACGCTTCGCCGATTGGCGGGGCATCCGGCAGGGCCGAAGAATTACTTCAAGGCCGAGATCGCGGCGGGGTCGATTTGACGAAACGAACCCGGGACTTATTGATTCCATTAGGTTTGATGTTTTTACCCAAGATCGGGGCGAAACGGGGCGAGCTGCGATCACGATTGGAGGATCGCACACACGAGGGGTGGCCGAAGTGACGGCCAGCCGGGGTGGACGCGGTGGAAGGTTTTCTGATTCAGGGGTTTGCGGGAAGTGAGGGGGCGCGTTTTTTGTTGTGAACGGCAAGGGCGAAAGCAAGAAATAGGCTTAAGTTTCTTGTTTTCATTCGGTTACTGGGAAAACCAGGGATGCGCGTGGATGCCCCCGATCAGGGGGAAGAGGCTTGTTTTCTTCTGGTTATGGGAAAAGTGAGGCAACCTGGCGAATATGGACGAAGTAGTATTGTATTCGATTTGTTATCAAAACGTGACGTTCTAACATTTCTAATTCGCTACGATGGGCGGCAGAATGCCGACCTTACTGCAGCAGGCGAAGAGGATTCAAACCCGCATCGTGCACAGTGCGCATGATGAGCTTTTCACGCGTGTCCACACGAGCCGCTTGATTTACAACACCTGTTGGGAGGATCCGCGGCTGGACCGGGAGATGCTCGACTTTCAGCCCGACAGCCGGGTGGTGATGATTACGAGCGCGGGTTGCAATGCGCTCGATTATCTACTGGACGATCCGGCGGAGATTCACGCGGTGGACATGAATCCGCGGCAGAATGCGCTACTGGAACTGAAGATGGCCGTGATTCAGCACGGGGACTACGACGAATTATTTAACATGTTCGGCAACGGGTTGCGTCCGGGCTTTCAACACTTTATGGGTCAGCTCGATCTGCCGGCGTATGCGCAGTGGTTTTGGACGGAGAAGAAACACTATTTTGAACGGACGCCGTTAAACCCTTCCTTTTATTACCGGGGCACGGCGGGACAGGTGGCATGGCTGGTGCTGCAAGGGCTAGTGAAAAGCAATTCGCGGGTGCGCGAGTTTGTGGATCGTCTGCTGGAGGCGCGGAGCCTGGAAGAGCAGCGGGCTCTATACGAGAATGTGAAGCCGGCATTGTGGAATGCCTTCAATGGGTGGCTGATGAAGCAGCCGCTGATTATGGCGATGCTGGGGGTGCCGCGGCCGCAGATCCGGCTGATTGAGAATCAATTTCCGGGCGGGATTATCGGCTACATCCAGCGCAAGGTAGAAGACGTGTTGACGCTGCTGCCGATGCAGGACAATTACTTCTGGCGCGTGTATGCGACGGGGCGCTATACGGCGGAGTGCTGCCCGAACTATCTGCGGCGGGAGAATCAGGCCGCGCTGCGGGAGCGGACGAAGCGCGTGAAGACGCACTCGACCACCGTGGCGAAGTTCCTTGAGGAGAATCCGGGCGAGTATTCGCACTATGTGCTGCTGGACCATCAGGATTGGCTGGCTTCGCACAATGTACCGGGGCTCGAAGAAGAGTGGGACTTGATTCTGGAGAATAGCCGACCGGGGACGAAGATCCTGATGCGGTCCGCGGGGACGTCGATTGACTTCATCCCGTCGGCGGCCCGCAAGCGGCTGCGGTTGTTCCCGGAAGTGGCCGAGCGGATGCATCGGCTAGACCGGGTGGGGACTTACGGGAGCACGCTGCTGGCCGAAGTGGTATGAGTGCGCTGGAAGGCTATTATCGCTGGCACGCGCACATTTACGATGCGACGAGATGGGCGTTTCTCTTCGGGCGTACGGGGCTGATCCGGCACGCTGCGGAGCGCTTGCAGCCGCGGCGTATTTTGGAGATTGGCTGTGGGACGGGGAAGAATCTGGCCGAGTTGGAGCGGCGATTTCCCGCGGCCGAGATTGTCGGCGTGGACTTGTCGGCCGACATGCTGGCGAAGGCACGGGTCAAGGTGGGCGAGCGGGTTAAGTTGAAGCAGGGGGCCTACATCGCGCCGGTGGGAGATGGGCGGCCGTTTGACCTGATCGTGATTTCCTACTGCCTGACGATGATCAACCCGGGCTATGACGCGGTGCTCAGGACGTGCCTGGCGGACTTGAGTGAGGGAGGCGAGATTGCGGTAGTCGATTTTCATGAGAGCGATGTGGCAGCGTTCCGGCGGTGGATGGGCGTGAACCATGTGCGGATGGAGGGGCAGGTGCTTTCGTGGTTTTCGGGAAGCGGGTTGCGGGTGGATTCGCAGGTGACGTCGGCCTATGGGGGGCTTTGGCGGTGGGTGGAGTGCTTCGCGGGGCGGGGCGCGATGGAGGTAGTATCCTGAAACTCTAATGGCGCGCCAAATCGACCTATTGACGGGGGAGTTTCGCACAGCGCAACCGGCCAACCCACTCTACTGTCATCAGGATTTTTTGGACAAGCTGGCGGCGCAGCAGACGAGTCCTTTGGGCAAGCGGGCCAGCCTGTTGCTGCAGCGCTTGGCGATCGACGAGCGGCGGATCTACTTTAAGGCGACGCGGGGAGAGAATCGGGGCTGGCGCCGGAGCCGGTTGGGCGGGAACCAGGGTTCGCATTTCTATGCGTGGTGGGCGCCGAAGATGGCGACGCCGCTGCGCGACGCACCAGGGATGAGCGAACTGCCTGACGGGGCGATTGTGCTGCGCGACATCCGGCACCATGATGACCATTCGCCGTGCCTGGCGCAGGATTTGGGGGAGCACTACCTGCCCTTCGGCGTGCCGGACTTGCGATCGGCCGAGTACGCGCCGCCGCCGTGGACGGGGCCGCAAGCGAAGTTCGCGTCGGCACGGCAGACGGTACGAATTCTGAAGGGGTATCCGGGTTCGGGCAAGACGACGGCGCTGCTGCACGCCGCGGATTCGATTCCGGCGCAGCGCATTCTGTATTTGACGTTCTCGCGGGATTTGGCGAATTTGGCGCGCCAGTACTTTGACCGCTACTGCTCGCGCGACAAACATTTTCACGTGGCGGTGTTTCCGAACTTGGTGCGCGAGTTGGTGCGGCAACCGGAGGCCACCGCGACGCCGGACCGCGATTTGCGGGCCAAGTTCCGGATGGATCTTTCTCCCTATCAGCGATCATTGGGGGCGTGGAGCGATCAGTATCCCGCGCTGTTCGATGAATTTCATGCGCACCTGGTGGGCGCGGCCCTGCCGTTTGCGGCGGGGCGCTTTAACGCGGCCAAGCAGGCGCGAGTGGGGGATGCGAACTTTCGCGCGGCGCGCGGCCGGTACCTGGGAAATCAGGCGATCCAGACGGCGCTGGACGCGGCGGGGCGGCTGGAGCGGAATGGGGCGTTGGCGGATCGCTACTTTCCGGAGTTAGGCCTGGCGTGGCGGGCATTGTCGAGCTTGGCGGAGGGCGGGCGCGACGTGCCGCCGGAGTTGCTGGACTTTGACTGCATCGCGGTGGACGAATGCCAGGACCTGACGCCGATGGAAGCAAGCGTGGTGATCGAACTGGCGGCGCAGATTGGCAAGCGCCGGAAATCGCCGGTGCCGCTGTTAATGGCCGGGGACGAAGCACAGACGGTGCGGCCGACGGACTTTGAGTTTCGCTGGCTGAACGACCTGCTGCATCATCGGCTGGGGACGCCGACCGAGTTCCGACTGTCGGCGAACTTGCGCAGCCCGCGGCAGATCGCGATGCTGGTGAACCGCGTTTGGGACCTTTACGACGAGATCGACAAGAAGGACCGGCCGAGCGGCAGTGGTCTAGCCGAGATTGACGACGATTCCACCGATCAGGTGCTCTACTGTGTCGCGTCGCCAGGTGCCGAATTGAACGAACTTTTGGCGACGCTGGCGGCGCGGGAAGGGCTGGCGCTGATGTCGCTGGACGACCAGTTGCCAGGTTGGGTGCCGAGTGAACTACGCGACCAAGTGCTGACGGCGCGCGAGGTGAAGGGGCTCGACTTCGACACGGTGTGCGTGCTGGACGCGGGACGTCAACTTGAGCGCATCGGCCGCTTTGAGCAGCATCGGCGCAGTGGGACGGGCGAGATTGAAGGGCTGCGCAAGCGGCTGGCGATTGACCAGTTGCGCGTGGCGCTCAGCCGTCCGACGGGCCGCTTGATCTGGATCGATATCAACCCGACCAGCTTGATCAGCCAGGCGGCGAGCACTTTCATGAACGACCATCAGGTGAGCCCGAGTGTTCTGCCGGCGATGCCTTCGGCGATCCAGAAGGGGTTGGAAGAGGAAGAGCTGGATGTGGAAGAGCGCATCCAGCGGGCGATGGCCGATGCGCGGCAATACCTGGAGGTGCGGCCGGGCTTGGCATGGTCGCGGGCGAATCAAGCGGTGGGTCTGCTGGGGCCGCTGACTCAGACGGGGGCGGTGCAGGATGTGTCGCTGCGCAATCAGGTTTACTCGGGCTTGATTGAGATTGCCGTGACGTTGGCTTTGCGGGGAGCGAGGTTGCCGCCCGAGTTTGGGATGGTGGACCTGTGGGACGTGGGAACTAAGGCTTGCTCTGACGCAAGAATCCATCTGCTGCCGGCGCTGTTGCGCACCATGCGGGAGGCGCTGAACGTGACGGGGCCGGGCCGGGTGGCGGCGGTGGCGATGTTTGCGGACCGCGTGCGGCTATACCCCGAGATGTTGACGGCTTGGATGCGCACGGAACTAGCGGGGCAGCTAACGAAGTGGACCGAGGAAATGGAAGCAGCGGCCTTGCGGCCGGAGTTTGCCAACGACATGATCGCCGTTCTGCCAGGCTTCTACGATGCGTTGCATTTGCCAGACGCCGAGGCGCGCAAGGTGGGCTTGCGGCAGCGCACGGTGGGCGCGTTGCTGAAGGCGAAGCGCCATGCCGAGGCGCTGGCCGTGCTGATGCAGTTGCCGGAACGGGACCCGGCTCTTGAGGCCGAGTGTCATTCGGAGTTGGGCCGGTTTGCCGAGGCGGCCGAGCTCTACCGGCAGGTGGGCAATGCGAAGGCGGCGCTCGATTGCTATCGCCGCGTGCCGGACTTTGAGAATGCGGCGGCGTTGATCCGAGAGGTGGGTGAGCACTCGGCTGGTGAGTCCTATGAGTGGCTGTTGCGGTTCCGGCAGTTGGTGGCGGAGCGGCCGGCGAACTTCAATCGCGTGATGATTGAGCCGGAGAAAAAGGTGCTGGAGCAGATGCTGGAAGAGGCGCTGGGGGTGGCGCGGAAGAAGCCGGGGGCGAAGAAGGCGGCGAAGAAGACGGTCTCGAAGAGCGCGGTGAAGAAGGCGGCGGCTCCGCGTAGTAATCGGTTTTTCTAATGCTAGGGAGGTCCGATGAAACGAGCTTACATGGTCGGCGTGCTGGTGGCATTCGCTGTCGGCCCCATCCGGGCGCAGCCTGAACGCTATCTTCGAGGCGTTGGAACGCGAGTTGAATCCCGTATGGGAGAAGCTGTGCAAGCTGCCGGAGCGATGGACTTGGTCGAGGCGGCGGCGCACTTGGCGGGGACCGACAAGCAGGGGCAAGCAGGCGCAAGCAGGGGCTGCTTTGCCTTGACCGGTGGCGCGAGCTTTTCGGGGATCCTCCCCGTATGGTTGAACAATGGCAGGATTACTTCGATGCCCCTATCGTCAGGGCCAAGGCCAATGCGGCACGGATTCGGACTTGGACCGGGTCGGTGCACAATCGGCCGCAGGGGTGTCCCGTAGCCGTGCAGATCTCCCGTTATCCCTGACTGGTGTGTCCGGTCTTAGCGACCGTCCGGCTGCTTTGCTCCCTCCTGCTATTTTCGCAGATGTAGTCTTTTGTCTACACTCACTCTCCCAAACCATGCCTGGCATAAGCAGGCGCGACATACGCGGAATTCGGTAAACACCTAAGCCCACTGCTGTCGAGCATACTCCCGATCTGGCCGCGCCACTTCCTCGTAACCTTTAGCAACTCTGAAGATGACCAAGTCAAAGTAAGTCGCCATGGCGCGCAGTAACTCAAGCTCATCGTAGATTTCCAGGGGCGTGAGGCTGTAGTTCTGGTCGCTCGCATAGGTATGGATGGCGCGCTTGAGTACCGTCAGTTTCAGCAGCACCTCGTGCAAGGGCATGCCTTCCATAAAACGCCGGCGGCCCAGTTGTTCGAAGTGCTCGACGGAGCGTGCCTCGTCTGGATTCGCCATCCAGCGGGCGAGATTCGTGGTGAGGTCCCGGACGCGAGAGCGAATTTCGTCCTCGGAGAGGTTCTTGTAGTGGGGTAGTTCCGGGTCCTGCTTGCGGGCACGGATCACCGCCAGGGCAATCTGCTCCCAGTTGGTTTCGATTCTCTGCAAGAGACGGGCGGCAATCATAGGTCCGAGTCCTCCGTTAGTTTGTCGCGGCGCTCTGCCTGGGAATCGCGGAGCATCTCTTCGGCGCGATGCCAGTGACGCAACTGCCGGTCGTCCGGTTGGCCTTCGGCCTCCCAGATTTCGTGCGCTAGCTTGCGGATGCTCGCTTCGGAGAGGGTGAGTTGGGGATGGGGATGAGACATAGTGTTCCTGAAAAGAACCGGCCACGCGGCGCGAGAAGGGGCGCCGGAAAATGGCTAGAAGACGGGCCCTCGTTGCAGCTTCGCAGTCGATCGACGCAGCAGTTTGGCTCGCCAGGCAGGCGGCGGACTGCGAAAACTCCGCATAATCCTCATGCTTTCGATCTCCTTCGATCTTTTTGGATCCGGTGACGGGCTCGCGCTCACACCTCCAAGCTAAGCCCGGATGAAGAATTTGTCCAATAGATGTTTTCGCCTAAAACGATCTGGATAACCGATGAATTCTAGGAGGGAAAGAGTCGATCGCGCGCGGCTTCGCGCAAGGCCAATACGGCGGGATGCTTGAGGCGCCGTTCGACGGAGACGGCGTAGTAGCTCTCCCGGACCGCCTCGATGTGGCCCACGACACGCGCGCCATACAACGAGTGGACCTCTTTTTCGATCGCGCTGGCGGCGACGAACAAACCTGCGCCGCCTCCGCCAAATGTCTTCATCAAGGCACTGTCTTTGAATTCGCCGACCACTCGAGGATGAATGCCACGGGTGTCGAACCATTGATCCAAAGACTGGCGCAGGCTGGATCCGGCGATTGGTAACAGGAAGGGAGCGCCGTCGAGACCGGCGGGGAAGCGGCTACGGTACTTCGCCGCCAGGGCCGGCGCACCAAACAGCGTCACGCCGCAACTGCCAAGCAAATGGTTGTAAGCCCGGCCACGCGCCAACGGGGTGATGGGCACTTCGGAGAGAACGACGTCCAGCCGGTGCTGGGCCAAGTCGCCGAGCAAATGCTGGGGCGAGCCTTCCTCGCAGATGATTTGCACGGGTTCAGGCAAGGCCAGCAGCGGCTGCAGCACGCGATAGGCGATCAGCTTCGGCACCATGTCGGAAATGCCCACCAGCAGGCGTTGCGCGCGGCCGCGCGGTCGGCCCTTTAAGACGTCCTGCAACTCTCGCCCCAGTCCGAAGATATCCTCGGCGTATTGAAAAACCACTTGGCCTACTTCGGTGAGCGCGAGGCCCCGGCCGGCCTTGACGAAGAGTTTCTCGCCCAACGTTTGTTCCAATAGCCGGAGCTGACCGCTAATGGTGGGTTGGGCCAGTCGCAGCCTCTCGCAAGCCTTGACGATACTGCCCTCCTTGGCAACGGTCCAGAAGTAGAGCAGGTGGTGATAATTGAGCCATTCCATGAGGCGAGTCTGTCTGCCTAATGTACCTTATCCCGTAATCCTGATCGGGTTGGGCCGCGACGGCAGCCCCGGACAATGCCGGGCACGATCCTTTACGATGATCCCTGGCACGATCCTTTTTTGCCCTCATGCATTCTGGATCTAGCTCCTTCATTCCAGGCGCAACAATGCCGCCGGGTCAACCCGCAACGCCCTGCTTATGGGTCCCCATGATGCGAGACAAACCACCAGCAAAGCCAGCCCTGCCGCCCCGGCATAACTTGCCGGGTCTGAGCTCTCAATTCCATACAGCAGGCTCGACAACCCTCGGGCTCCAACGAAGGCGACCCCGGCCCGGCACATACACTCGCGTCCTCCAACTCGATTCGAAAGGCACTGAGTGTACCGCCCCCGCACTCCTCACCCCTGGCAGTTCCAGGCTTCGCCCCACCACTCGATCAAGCATCGCCGTCGATTGGAGCCGCACCACCAGAATCTCCTCCAGCGCGAGACCCGGCTCAAGCCGGTACACTTCGTTCAGACTCCTGACCAGCAGCCCGGCACCAACCAGCAACACCGTCGTGAATGCCACCTGCGTCCCGGCCAGGGCTCCACGCAGCCACCCTCGTTTGTGGGGCTCGCTGCCGTGGCGTAAACTCCAACTGTTCCTTGTGCTTACCGCTTCCCAACCCAGCGCCATCCCGCTGATCAGTCCCGCAAGGCCAACCGCCAATGCCGCTACCGCCAACGCCGACCATCCCAATTCAAAATCGGCCACTTCCGCAAAAGGCAAGAGCCAGGCCGCGACTACTGGTGACACCAGATAAGCCAACGCCAATGCAAAAACTCCACCGGCTACCGCAATCAACATTCCTTCCATGGCGGATTGCCGTAGAATTCTCGTAAAGGATGCCCCCAATGCTAGCTGCACCACTCTTTCTCTTCTGGCTCGCACCGCCCGTGCCAGCAGAATCTGCGCCACATTCGCGCAGCCAATCACCAACACGATCAAACTCAACGCCGCCAGCCAAAGCGTCAGGCTGACTTCTTTCGGGGCTTTGGGTCCTCGCAGCACAGAGTAAGGCCCCAGTTGCATGACTTCTTTTTCCTGCTTCACTCCGTCCGCTCGCCAGCCGCGCAAATTCGCGGCGTTGGCCTGGCGATCCGCCACCGCCATCGGCACCCCGTCCGCCAGGCGCGCCACTAGATGCACCGCGCCAAAGTTACCCCGGTCGCGCGGCAGCTCACCCAGGCCTGTCCACAACTCAACCGGCATGTCGTCAAAGCCCCGAAACGCGCCAGCACAAACGCCAATCACCCGATACACCTTGCGTCCCAAACGCAATTCCTTGCCAATCGCCTGCTCCACCCCGCCCCATTCACGCCGCGCAAATCCCTCGGCGACTACCAATGCGTCCTCCCCCAGCCTCGTCCCATCGAATCCTCCCTTCGCGGGCCTGGCTCTTGCCACCTGAAAGTAGCCGGCACTGACTGCGTTCACCCTCTGCTTGCGACCCTGAACCAGAACTTCGTAGCGCTGATATGCGGCCACGGCTTCGAGGCCTTCCACTCCTTCACGCAGGTCCAGATAGTCCGGATACGATCGCGTCATCGCAGTCCAGTAATCTTTGCCGTAAACACGCACCACTCGCTCCGGCTCGTTGATGCCAATTCCTGGCCGTATCAGCAATCCATCCACCAGCGTGAATAAGCTGATGTTGATGCCAATGGCCATCCCGAGCGTCAGAATGATTGCTCCGCTGACTAAGGCTTCGTTCTTGGCCTTGCTGCCAGGCGTGGCGCAGGTCGTCCGCCAAAAGCCGGCCATGCTCCAGCGGGGCCTCCCTCACCATGCCCCAAACACTCTCGAGCAGACTCCAAAGGACGGGCCCCTCACGCAGACGGTCTTCAAACGCAAGCTGTATCTCACGTCCATACTCTTCGCGAAATTCCTTCGGGTACATCCGCAGCAAGAGTCGATGCAAACGTTTCATACCCGTCCCCGCCCCTCGCTCAAGAGCCCCATGGCGCGCGCGTCAGCCAATAATCGCTCGAGACGCTTGGCCTCCGCCTTGGCTACTGCCCAGCCCATTGCGCTGAGCCGGTAGTAGCGCCGCCGTTCGTCATCGTGCTCGGGGTCTGGTCTTTCGCTGAGTTCCTCAATCAAACCGCTTTCGAGCAACTTCCGGATTGCCCCGTAAAGTGTGCTGGCGCTGATCCGCACGGCACCGTCACTGCGCGCCGCGATGTCCTGCATGATCGAATAGCCATGCCGATCCTGATCCGCCAGCGACACCAGAATATGGAAATTCTCTTTGTGCAGGGGCAGAAACGCGCTTAGCGCCGCCTCATCCAATCGTTCCGGCTTTGCCATCCTGCAACTATATCAAAATTCGCTATAGTTAGGATCGGAATAGTGACGCGGGCCTGACGGGGGTCGAGCTTTTCGAGTTGGTCTAGCGCCGCGTCCAGGGCCACCAGGTCGGTACCTTCGGGCGGCGCGGCCACACCGGCGGCTTCCGACAGCGAGACGCGCAAGACATCGCCGCCCCGCTTCTGCGATTGGCGTTCCCGGGCGAACTGCACCAGGATCCGGCGCATCAGGGTGGCTGACACGCCGAAGAACTGCGCCCGGCTCTGCCACTGGTCGGGCTGCCACTCCATCAGAGCGCACAAAGGCCTCGTTCACCAGGGCGGTGGGCTGCAGCAAGTGTCGAGGACGCTCGCCGGCCAGGTAGACCTGGGCCAGACGGTGGTGCAGTTCGCCGTAGACCAGCGACGTCAGGCGCGCCAGCGCTTCGGGGTCACCTTCGCGCCAAGCGGCGAGGATGCGGATGATGTCGGAGGTGGCAGGCGATTCCATATTTTTGAACACTTTGGCGATGAGAGGACTTTATTTTTCTCCATGGTGAACACTTTTCGAGCCAGCTTCCCCCTTATTCTAGTAGAGGGAAGAGTCTTGACACGCCGCCTCACCCAGGCGAGTGGCATGCCGACACCCTCTCGAAAGGACTTTACTATGGCTTTTTACCTACGCCTGTTTTTCGCCAGCCTGCTGGCCGCCGCCTCACTGGGGGCGCAGACCGACTACACCTTCTCCGACGGCGGCCGACCCGTACCCTACCGCATGACCGCCGACGAGGTCTTCAGCCGCGCGGGCCGCGGCGTCCGTTCCACGGCGGGCAGCCAGGAATGGGGTGGCGGGCGGATTCTGAAGCTGGGCGCGGGCGAATCTTCGCGCAAGCTGGCGAAGTCGAACTGGGCGCAGGACCGCAAATCGCTCGCCCCCGTCTTCTATTACACCGGCGACCTGCCGACGGCCGGGAAATTGGCCGCCCTCTCCGCCGACGCCCGCGACAAGCGCCTCGCCAACTCCCGCCGCGTGATGACCGAAAAGTTGCTGGTGCATCTCGAAAAGAGCGAAAGCGACCGGCTCGCCTCTACCCAGCCGCTGGGCTTTGAAAATTCGTTGATCCCGGGTTGGGTGCTGGTCTCCTACGCTGACGCCTTCACCGCGCTCGATGCTGTCGATTGGATGACCCAGCAAGGAGGCTTTGAATTCTCGCCCGTCTTCTCCCGCACCATGGGCAAGCGGCAAGCGCTCAGCCGCACGGTGAACGATCCGCTATTCTTCCGGCAGTGGCACCTGCTCAGTTCGGCGGCCTTTAACCTCAACATGCGTAACTCGTGGGACTCGGTAACCGGGAAGAACATCAACATGACCATCGTCGACGATGGCCTGGAAGTGAAGCACGAGGACCTGGCAGCCAACGTGCTGCCCCTGGGCCAGGGCCGCCACGCCAACTTTAACGACGGCGACCCCAACGACCCTTCGCCGATCGACCCCAAGGACAACCACGGCACCAACTGCGCGGGCATCGCCGGCGCGGTGGGCTTTAATACCCTGGGCGTGATCGGCGTGGCCCCCGAAGTGCGTCTGATGGGCCTGCGGCTGATCGCCGGCGACGCCCCCGAGCACGCGACCGGACGCGCCATGGCCTGGCAGCCCGCGGGCCTGATCACCCACATTTCGAGCAACAGCTGGGGCCCGCCCGACGATGGCGAAAGCGATGGCCGCATCAGTTCCTTGCAACTGGCGGGCATCGAG
>Ga0105049_10004879_pt1 | contig 15696 bp, 12 predicted proteins | sample MAT06_FD_78087 | JGI IMG/M metagenome (GOLD analysis project Ga0105049, IMG submission 78087) | Freshwater microbial communities from Lake Fryxell liftoff mats and glacier meltwater in Antarctica - MAT-06 | ecosystem: Environmental > Aquatic > Freshwater > Ice > Liftoff microbial mat | place... | reverse complement strand
TGGAATCGCGCATTTCGCCGATGCAGATGACCTGCGGCGCCTGGCGAAGGGTGTTCTTGAGGGCCTCGTGGAAACTTAGCGTGTCGATGCCGACCTCGCGCTGTGTCACGATCGAGCGACGATGCCGGTAGATGAACTCCACCGGATCCTCGATGGTCACGATGTGGCCGCTTCGGATGTGGTTGCGGTAGTCCAGGATCGACGCCAGAGTCGTGGACTTGCCCGATCCCGTGGAGCCGGTGACGAGGACGATGCCGCGTTCCTCCAGAGCGATCTTGCGGAACACTGTCGGCAGGCCAAGCGAACGCATCGTGGGGATATTCATCACCACTCGCCGGCAGACCATCGCCACCGAGCCGCGCTGCCAGAAGATGTTCACGCGGAATCGGCCGGCGCTCTGGGTCATGTACGCCAGATTGCACTCCAGCGTGTCCTCGAGTTCCTTCCACTGCTTTTCCGTCGTGGCGGACTTGGCGAGCCGGAGCATGTCATCCGCGCTCAGTCGCTGACCCGCAGCCACGGCCAATGGCCTCAGCATTCCCTCGACAGCCATCGCAGGGATTGCACCCGCCGCCAGATAGACGTCCGATGCACTGGCTTGTGCGCCTTCCTTCAGCAGATCATCAAGGGTCACGTCATCCATGTCGACTCCTGGCATTCGGTCAAAAGTTCACTTGTCTCCCAAGAATGTGGCCATTCCTCGCCGGTCGCAAGGGATTATGTGGACGCTCGCGTGCCTCGCCGCCTCGGTCCCGGCCCAGGACGCCCCAACCACCTCCGGACTACGTCTGGGCGACGTCTTCGTCACCGGCCCCGGGCGCGGTGGATTCGTCGTCGCGGCCCCGCGCTTCGATCCCGCCGGGCCGGTACTCCTCATTCCCGACACCTCCGCCTGGCGTCTGCCGCCAACGCCGGTGCCCCCCACTCCGGCACCGACTCCCGACCCCGCCGTCCTCGCCATGATGCCTTCCGTCCCTCGCCTCGTACTCGGTGCCGACGCCGATTCGGGCAAGATGGGCCGCACCGCCCTGCGCCCGCGCGGGCAGACGATGCAGCCCCCGGCACCGGGGCACGCCGTCCTTACCTTCAAGACCGGATTCAATCAGGTCCGGTCCGAATTCTGCCTCCACGCCGGCTCCGAGATATCCGAAAACCGCGAGCCTTGGCTCAAATTCCTGCACGGCCCGGGCACCATCGAGTCCTTCGCCGTCCCCGAGGGTACCTACGTGTTGGAACGTCGCCTTTGGCGGATCGACATGCCCGGCGTGGTCATTCGGGAATTCTATTCCCCCCAATCGCTCGTGTCCCGTGGGCTTTACGAGTTCGAAACCGGCGACAACGACGAGGCGGATATCCTGGCGGGACTTCGTTCCCGGGCGGACCGTCAACGCAGGGCACGGTGAATTATTGGCGAAGCTTCGACTTTGCCATTGCAGACGCGACGCCGCCCCCGTTGACTCCCCTAAATCGGTCGCAGCCCGCGCCGTTTTTTGGCATTGGCGGGTCCCGGTTGGATGACTTCACAATCCCCCATGTGGCTTCGTTCCACGGTCGCAGCCCGATTTTGAATCCGACTAACACCACAGAGACTCCCCGCCCCCGCCAGCAGATGGCAGCTCCCCTCCGCGCCCCCGGCGCCAGAGGCCGAAGCGCCCCGGCTCTCGGAACCGCGGGGTCTCCCCAAAGGCCTACAACACATCATGTCCTGTCGCATCCTCATCAATCGCGAGGAGTGCGAAGTTCGCGTCGCTTTTCTGGAAAATCAGGAACTCGTCGAGCTTCACACGGAAAAATTTGACGACCAGACGATCGTAAACAACGTCTATCGCGGAAAAGTTCAGGACGTCGTCCCCGGTCTTCAGGCCGCCTTCATCGACGTGGGCTTGGAGCGGAACATGTTCCTCCACTTCATGGACATCCGTCCCGAGTCCCTCGTCCTCGGCGAAGAGAACCAGCTCGAAGCCATCCGTGGCGCCGCTCAGGAAGTCATTCCCGGTCGTATCGAGCAGCGTGGCCGCCGCCCCCGCCAAGACCCCAACGCGCCGCAAGCCGCCGCCCCCGTCAAGAAGGGCGACTACATCGTGGTCCAAGTCGTGAAGGACGAGATCGGCGGCAAGGCGCCCCGCGTCACCGCTAACATCTCCATCGCTGGCCGCTACCTTGTCATGCTTCCCTTCCCCAGTCAGGAAGGCGGCGTCTCCCGCAAGATTGCCATCGGTCAGGACCGCTTCCGTCTCAAGAAGCTCCTCTCCGGCCTGCGCACCGACGACTACTCCTTCATCGTCCGCACCGCTGGCATCGACCAGCCCGAGGAGGCCATCCACCGCGACGCGGAGAACCTTCTGCGCTCTTGGGATACGATCCTCACGCGCTACAAGGCGTTGAAGGGCCCCGGGCTCCTCCTCAACGACCACGACCTCGTCGAGCGCCTGGTCCGCGACGCCTTCCCCTCCGATTTCGAGGAGGTCCTCTGCGACACTGCGGATGACGTGGAAAGCGTCCGCCGCGCCCTCGCCGATGTGATGCCCGACAAAATTGATCGCGTGAAGGCTTACGAGGGATGGGAAAACATCTTCGAGCAGCACGGCGTGGACAAGCAGATCGAAAAGTCCATGGCCCCCAAGTACTGGCTCAAGAGCGGCGGCTACCTGATCATCGACGAGAACGAGGCCCTGACCGCCATCGATGTCAACACGGGCCGCTTCATCGGAAAGAAGGACCAGGAAAAGACCAGCCTGAAGACCAACATGGAAGCCGCCGAGGCCGTCGCGAAGCAAATCCGCCTGCGCGACATCGGCGGCATCATTGTGGTGGACTTCATCGACATGCTCTCCCGCGCCCATCAGGAGCGCGTCTCCGAGGAGCTCCGCAATCACATCAAGCATGATCGTGCCAAGACCGCTATCGGACGCATCGGCGACTTCGGCCTGATGGTCCTGACGCGCAAGCGCCAGCGCATGAGCCTCCAGAGCCTCATCCACGACGAATGCCCCTATTGCAAGGGCACCGGAATGGTCCGCCAGCCCGACGAGATTTTCCGCCGCGTGAAGTATGACATACGCCGCGTCATCGCCCAGGACAGCTCCGTCAACACCGTTGTCATCACCGCCCACCAGCGCCTGATCGACGGCCTCACGTCGCGGTTCCGGGTCTTCTTCGACCAGCTCCTGTCCCAGCACAAGGTCACGGCGATCTTTCGCCCCGACCCCGAAATCCACGTCGAGGACTTCCACGTCACCCCGATCCGCACCGCCCAGGCGGGCGCGCTGATGGTGCCCCGCGAGCGCGTCGAATCGGAGCACCGGCTCCGCATCGGCGACCCGCCCCGCGTCATCGAACCCGCTTCGGACGAGGAGTCTGAGTACGAGCCCATTGAACTCGCCTACGACGTCGCGCCCGCTGCTCCTGTCGCCACCGATACTCCCGTGCCCGCCGAGGCGCCAGAAGCCGAGCGCCCCTCGCGCCGCGGCCGCCGTCGCCGCGGTGGACGTGGCGCAGACCGCGACCGCGAGGCCGTGCCAGCCACGCCGCAGGCTGCGCCCGCCCAAAAGCCCGCGCCCGTCGCCCCGCCCAGGCATCAACCCGCTGCTGCTTCAAAGCCCCCCGTCGCGGCGCCCCCCGCGCGCGCAGCCTTTTCGCTCGCCGCGCTTACCCGCCCAAGCTCCGAACTACCACCCCCGTCACCCACCGATGAATCCATGGACGACGATCTTGCGGAAGTGCTGGATACACCAGCAGCCGCCGTTGCTCCCGCCGAGGAACAGGCCGGCGATCAACCCCGCAAGCGCACCCGCCGCGGCCGCCGCGGTGGTCGTGGACGCCGACGCAATCGCGACGGCAGCCCTGTGGTCGAAGGCGCACTCGTCGCCGGTGAGCCATTGCTGGACGGAGACGACGACGAAGGCGATTTCGAGCAGGAGGAGACTCCGGTCGCCATCCAGCAGCCGACAGCCCCGCCGCCCGCCGCAAAGGCTCCCCAACCGGTGCCCGTCGCAAAGTATCCGGTCCCCGTTGCGAAGCCAGCCCCCGCCACGTCGCTTCCTCCCGCGGAACGCCCCAAGCTGACGCTCGCGCTTCCCAAGAAGCCCGTGGCCGCGATCCTCGACTCCGTCCTCGACGAAATCGAAAAGCAGCTCGAAACCATCAAGGAAGTCCTCGCCCCCGCGCTCGAGCCAGCCAAGGCACCGGAAGCACCCGCAGCGGCAAAGGAAGCGACCCCCGCGCGTAAGAAGCGTCCGGCCCGTGTTCCTGCGAAGATGCCGGTTGCGGCAAAGCCCGTCGCTCAAGTCGCCAAGCCCGCGCCGGTTCCCGCCCCCCCCGCGCCAGCACCAACCAAACCCCGGCCCGCCGCAAAGCCGGCTCCGGCCAAGAAACCCATCGTCAAGAAAGCCGAGCCAGCCGCGAAGCCAGCGGCCAAGACCGCGCCGAAAAAGAAGCCAGCGGCCAAGCCCCCCGCGAAGGCAACGAAGCCCGCGCCCGCCAAGAAGCCCGCCCGCGCCAAGGCCAAGAAAGGCTAGTCCATGACAACGACAGAAGAAGACAAGGGACCGGACACAGAACTCGACCGCCGCGCCCGAGTCGCATCCACCGCAATGAACGTGTCATTTGCCATCGGGCTTGTGCTTGCCATCGTCTCGCTGTTCTTTCTCGTCGTCACCAAGCTCTGACCCAGGAGCCGCCATGCAAGCGACCCCGCCAGCCGCCGAGAAGCACAGGACCGTTTCCGCGGCGCGGCGGGTGCTTGTGGTGGGGCGCGGGTCGGAGGCCATGCACGAGGAAGTCCGCGCCCACGGATTCGAAGTCGTCGCCAACCCCGCCGACGCCGACTTCGTGCTGAGCTACGGCGGAGACGGCTCCCTCCTCGGAGCCGACCGCGACTACCCCAACCTTCCCAAGCTTCCGCTTCGCCGCGACAGCCAGTACATCAAGTGCCCGCGCCATACCAAGGACGCGGTTCTTGAGCGGGTCTTCGCGGGGAACCAGGCCGTCTCGCTGCTGACGCGCATCTCCGCCGAGGCACGCGGGCGTAAAATTCTCGCCATCAACGACATCGTCTTCCACAACGCGCGCGCGGTTTCCGCCGTGCGCTACCGGCTCATCATCGACGGACTTCCCTACAGTGGAGAGGTCGTCGGCGACGGCGTTGTCCTCGCCACGCCGTTTGGCTCCTCCGCCTACTATCGCTCCATCACCAACTCGATTTTCCGGGTGGGGATCGGTCTCGCGTTCAACAACTCGACGGAGGCCACCAACCATCTCGTGCTCGCGGAAAGCTCCGTCGTCGAGATCCACGTCACGCGCGGCCCCGCCATCGTGGTGGGCGACAATATCGAGGACCCCCTTCCCGTGGAGGCGGGCGATGTCATCCGCGTCTCCTTCACGTCGCAGAGGGCGATGATCTGGGAACTTGAGACGCTGCTCTGCAAGGAGTGCCTCGAAAGCGACACGCGCAGGCCAGCGGGGTGGCGGCATGTATAGAGGGGGAATCCAGAATCGTGAATGGGGAACGGTTGTGCTCCGCCGCTTGAGCTTGAGCCTCTTGGTACTTGGGGGGCTGGTGCTCGGCGGTTGCGCGGCAAGGCCCCATATCGAACCGGAGGCGACGATGGCATCACGGCTGGAGTCCTTCAGCGAGAGGATCGCCGCCCGCGTGGCGGCGCAGGAGCAGAAGCACAACTGCCGCATCGGCTTCGCTTTCCGAGACCCCGCGATGGACATCGCAGTCTCTCACCGCGGCGACGAGTTGTTTCACGCCGCCAGCACCATGAAGGTCCCCGTCATGGCCGAGGTCTTTCGGCAGGCGGGGGAGGGTCGCTTTGCCGTGGGCGACACCATTCCGGTGTCCACCACATTCGCCAGCATGATCGACGGCTCGCCGTATGAATGCGGGGGCAGCAAGGCCGTCATGGAATACGTCGGCAAGGGAGCCACCATCCTCTTCCTCACGGAGCAGATGATGGTCGTCAGCGACAACCTGGCGACCAACCTGCTGATCCAACTTCTCACCGCCCAGAAGGTCACCGCCACTTTTCGCCGCCTCGGCGCAACGCGGAGCTTTGTCCTGCGCGGCGTCATGGACGAGGAAGCCTATCAGGCCGGACTCTCAAACCGCGTCACGCCCGACGACCTGAACGCCCTGCTCCAATCCATCGAGGAAGGGCGGGCCGGGACACCCGAAGCCACGGCGGAGATGAAGCGCATCCTCCTGGCGCAGGAGTTCAACGACATGATTCCCGCGCAGCTTCCCGAGGGCGTCCGCGTCGGGCACAAGACCGGGTCCATCACCCGCATCTTCCACGACACCGCCATCGTCTATGCTCCAGAGGGAACCTACTACCTGACCATCCTGACCGACGGCATCGAGGCGGCTGACGAGGCTAAGCCGATGATCGCCGCTCTCGCCCGCGAAGTCCACGACGAATGGGTCGCCCTCTCCCCATAAACTGGCCCGAAATTCGATACTCCGTAGCGGTTGGGAGCATAGTCTGGCACTAGGCGAATTTCTGTTTGATATGCCTAATCTTCATTTGACCCGCCCCGCCAGAATCCCCACTCTCACACCCGTAGAGGCGTGGAAGCAGGATCATCACCAGCGCGATGGCGCGACCCGGGGCCGAATAGCATGTCGCTTGTCCGAGAGAGACGGAAAAAGGGATTCACACTGATCGAGCTCCTGATCGTCGTGGCAATTATCGCCGTCCTCGCCGCGATCGCCGTTCCCAATTTCCTGGAGGCCCAGACGCGCAGCAAGGTCTCCCGCGTGAAATCCGATCTGCGCACGCTAACCACCGCCCTTGAAGTCTACGTGGTGGACTGGAATCGATACCCGCCCACGGCGGGGACGTTCGCCCCGAGTTTCGAGGATCGCCTCCGTCACCTCACCTCGCCGATTGCCTATCAGGCATCGCTCCCCGCCGATCCGTTCTCGAGACGCGAAAGCCAGTGGCGCGGAGCTCTCGCACTGACGGACCGGATTGACATGTACTGCTACAATACCGGCGTTGCGTCCGCGGGGTTCGGTGGATCGGATCCCAACGATCCCGCGCAGATGCAGTGGTCCCTCGCGAGCGGTGGTCCCGACGGCGTGATCGGCTACCCGTACTACGCCTTCACCGAAAACCGCGTTCGCACGGGTCGCTATGCCGACTTCGTCTATGACCCCACGAATGGAACCATCAGCGATGGTGACATCTTCCGCCGCGGCGGCAAGATCGTCATGCCCACGCCAGACTACTAACAAAACGGCCATCGCGCCACCTATTGCAGAAAGGAAGTTCCCATGTCGCCGAAGCACCCCGTGTCATTCCTTGCCCTTGTCGTTGTGGCAACTCTCTCCTCTCCGATCGCCGCCGCAACCGTGACGGGCACGATCAAGAACGATTGCTGGCACTATCCGTTCAACGCCACCCCGGCGACGCGCGCCATCGCGCCGCTGTTTATCACCAACGACCCGAGCTTCACCGAGTTCGAAGTGCGCGACGGTGTCGCCGTCATTCAGTGGAACGTGGCCCTTCCCCCCGCTCTCATTGGCGAAACGCTGCAAGTGACCAGCGCCACCATCGTTTACTACGACGAGAAGGAAGCCGACTGGGCATTTGGCTCGAACAACACTTTCGGCGTCCCCGAGGCCATCCAGGTGTTCGCGGCCGGATTCGGCGCCGTCCACACTGAGGCGTCCTGGACAGCCTCCTGGGCTCCCGTATTCACCCCCCAGCCCCCTGCGGAGAGCGGTCGTTTCCAGGGAGGATGGATCATTCCGCCGTCTACGGTCTCCACGCGCAGCCGCGACCCATTCCCCCGTGATCTGGTCACCGATGTGAATGTTCAGGACACCGTGGTCGGCGCCACCTCCTGGGGTACTTCCACAGCTGGGACGATCACCGCTCCTTATGTTCCCGGCGCGATGACGGATGCCTTCCCGGTGACGCTCGCGCTCAATGTCGCCGATCCGACGGTTCAGGCCGAACTGGTTGCCGATCTCACCAGCGGCGTCAGTAGCTGGGTCGTCACTTCCACGTTCGACCTCGCCGCCGGCAGCATGGGGCCCGCCGAGTCCGTCACTAATGCGCCCCAGCTCATCATGAGCGAGGGCGTTGGCAATACGACCTACGGCACGTCCCAGCTCGCCCCGTCGCTCGTCATCGAAGTCGTCGCCGTCCTCCCCTCCTCCGCCCAGAACTGGCAGATGTTCGAGTAACGGGCGCGCCATTCCCAGTTGCACCCGCGAGGCACAGTCATCGGACTGTGCCTCGCGCCTTTTGGGGAGAGAACCCGCATGGCAATGGTGTGGCTGGATGAGCTGGAACTCGGCGTCGTGCGCCAGGGGTGGGGAGTTGCCATGCCCCGCAAGAGTGTGGGCGGCAATCCCCTGACCGTGGCCGGGCGGGAATACCAGCGCGGCGTCGGCACCCACGCCATCGCGGAGTTCAAGATCCGGCTCGACGGCTGCGCCTCGCGCTTCGCATTCGGGTTTGGCATCGACAGCGAGGTGGGCGCCGCCGGAGCCGCGCGCGTCGAGGCGCTGGTGGACCGGAGCTCTGTCTATACATCGCCGAAATTCCGCGGAGGCGAACCGGTGGCGACGGCCGCCGTTGATCTCGCGGGCGCCCGCGAACTCGTCATCATCGTCCACGAAGTCGGCGGCATGGACATGGCCCACGTGGACCTTGTGGACGCGGCGTTCGAGATAGCGGAGGGCGCCGTCGGGCGGCCCGCCATCGAGGAGATCATCCACCCCGACCCCCGCATCGCCACCACCGACCGCAACGCCTGTGGAATTCACGGGCCGCGCGTCGTCGGGCTCACGCCGTGGCGCGATTTCCTCTACCGCGTTCCCGCATCCGGGCTTGGCCCGTTGACTTATGCGGCGCGTGGCCTCCCCGATGGCCTTTCCATCGACCCGCAAACAGGAATCATCTGCGGAAGGGCTGGGCGCGCCGGCGAGTTCGACGCATTGCTGGAAGTCACCGGACATGCTGGACGCGCCGAGCGCCCGATGCGATTCAGGGTCGGCACGGGCAAGCTCGCGCTGACGCCGCCGATGGGATGGAATTCGTGGAACTGCTGGGGAAAGAATCTGGACGCGGCCAAGGTCCGCGACGCCGCCCGCGCGATGGTCGATTCCGGGCTCGCCGATTTTGGATATCAATATATCAATCTAGACGACGGTTGGCAGGGCGCCCGCGATCCCGAGGGGCACATCCACGGACACTCCGCCTTCCCCGACATGAAGGCTGTCGCCGACGATATTCACGCCCTCGGGCTTCGCGCCGGAATCTACTCCTCGCCCGGACCCAAGACGTGCGCCGGGTTCGAGGGAAGTCTCGGCCACGAGGTCGCCGACGCCCGCCGCTACGCGGAGTGGGGCTACGACTACCTCAAGTACGACTACTGCACCTACAGCGAAGTCTGCCCCGAGGACACACTCGCCGCCCACAAGAAGCCCTATTTGATCATGGGCGATGCGCTTCGCCAGAGCGGGCGGGACATCGTTTTCGCCATCTGCACCGAGGGAAACTTCGAGCCTTGGAACTGGGCCACCGAAGCCCACGCCCACCTGTGGCGGACGACGCCGGACATCGTGGATTCCTGGGGGAGCGTCGCCGGCATCGCCTTCAACCAGGAGCCCCTCGCCGACCGCGCCAAGCCGGGGCGCTGGAACGATCCCGACATGCTGGTCGTCGGCACAGTGGGCTGGGGCGACTCGCCTCGCGCCACGCGCCTGACGCGCAACGAACAGGTCACCCATGTCACCCTTTGGGCCATGCTGGCGGCACCGATGCTGCTTGGCTGCGACTTGACGCGACTCGACGAATTCACTTTCAACCTGCTTAGCAACACCGAGGTCATCGACTTGAATCAGGACGCCCTTGGGGTCCAGGGCCGACTCCTGCTCGTGCGCGGTTTCACCGAGGTTTGGACGCGGCCACTGGTTGGAGGTCTCGTGGCGATGGCGATCTTCAATCGGGGGCCATTCGACGAGGAGCCGATCATCGAGGCGGAGCATATCCCCATGTCCTCCCTGGGCCCCATCCGCGACCTGTGGTCGCGCGAGGACCTCGGTCCATTCGGGGCTGCGCGGCCGTTCCGGCTTGGCCCGCATCAGTCGCTGCTCTTTGCCCTGGGCCGCGCCCGATAACCCGGCGTTGACAGCTTCGGGAGCCGACGGAAAGCATCGACCCATGAAGCGCGATCCCTACTCCACCGTGGCACCGTACTTCGGCTGGGTGGTCATCGGCGCCCTTGCCGCGGGTCCTGCCATTGACCGCGCCGACTACCAGGATCGCCTGCGCGCCATGTGGCTGGGCAAGGCCATCGCCAACTGGACGGGCCTTCGCACGGAAATCCAGTTCAACAATCCGCCGTTTCCCACCGACGCATCATGGGGCGGATCCACCGCGCGCGGAAAAATCGAGTTCGTCCTCGATCAGGACCCCTGGCTCGCCGACGACGACACCGACATCGAGTACGTCCTCCTCCACCTCATCAATCAGCACGGCACGCCCTTCCTGACCGCCCAGCAATTGCGAGGCGGATGGATATCCCACATCAACCGCGAGATCTGGGTCTCGAACCAGCGGGCCAGAAACCTGATGAATCGCGGCATCGCGCCTCCAGCCACGGGGATGGGGGTGGCCAATTCCGACTACCTGATGATTGATGCGCAACTTGTCACGGAGGTCCTTGGCGCGCTCGCCCCCGGCATGCCGGAACAGGCCCTGCGCATCAGCGACCTCCCCATCCGCACGTCATCCGCGGGATACGCAACCCACGCCGCGCAGTTCCACGTTCTGCTCTACTCCCATGCGCCGATGGTTGATCGCGGCATGAGTGGCAGGGAGAAGGTCCTGGCGCTCGTCGATCGCGCGCGGGCCTTCATTCCCGACTCCTCCAAGACTGCCGACATCGTGGATTTCGTGCGCGCGGACTATCTTGCCAATCCCGACCGCGAGGACTGGGAGCGCACGCGCGACCGCATATACATCCGCTATCATCGCGACGCGGCCGGCAACGGATTCCGCTATCGCGGAGAGTTCGAATCCTCCGTCAACTTCGCCACGGGCATCATGGCGCTGCTCTATGGAGAGGGCGACTACCCGCGCACGATCCGCATTGGAGCGCTGAGCGGCTGGGACTCCGACAATCCCACCGCCACCATGGGCGGAGTGGTGGCGCTTACGCTCGGGTACGAGGGCCTGCGCGCGCAGTTCGGCGGACGCGGCTTCTCCGACCGATTCGACATCTATCGCACGCGCGACTCCCTTCCGGACTATCTCCCCGGCGACGCCGCGGCGCAGGACACCTTCACGCTCATGGCCGCCCGCATGATGCCGATGGTGGACCAAGTGATCGTTGCCGCGGGCGGGCGTATAGACAGTGGCACCTTCGTGCTTCCTCCGCCACGCGGCGGCAACCCACTCTTCCTGAACCCGACCTATCGCGATTACCTCCGCAGCGCCAACAATCGCGTCGTCGCCGCAGGTGGCACCGTCAATGCATTCAGTTCCAGCGGGCTGGCCACTGCCAGCCTCGTCGCCGACGGCGCGGAACTCGACTTCTCCGGACGCGAGGACGACGACTCGCGGCATCGCGCCTTTTCGACCCAGGCCGCCCCGATCAAGGGTGACATCGAATGGATCGCCGTCTCCTACGACCGGCCCATCGCGGTCCACACGGTTCGGTTTATCGAGGGCGACCACACGTCCACGGGCGGCTGGTTCGATCCGGTCCTCGCGGTCCGATTGCTCATCGATGGAGAGTGGCGCCAGACCGAGGGCACGCTCGCCATCAGCGAACAGCAGGACGCCGGGCAGCCGTTCCAAACCATCGACTTCGTCCTGGCAGCGCCCGTCTCGGCCTTGGGCGTTTGGATCGAGGGGCGCCCCGGCGGTTCCGGGCGCTTCGTCACCTGCGCCGAGCTCGACGCGCTCGCCCCGCCCTGAATCGAATCGCCCCGGGAGAACCAGCTTGCGCCAAGGTTCCCGCCCCTCCACAACTACCCGCGTCAGCCAGCCCACACGCGACGTGCCCCGCGCTCCACGATGACCTCCGCCGAGAAACGAAAAGCCACGGAGTCGATCGAGGCATGGCTGTATCTTGCCCCCGCCCTCGCGATTCTCTGTACCTTCTGGTTCCTGCCCATCATCATTTCGCTGCTGATGAGCTTCGGCAACATCACGGCGCTCAAGCCCATGGACCAGATGGCGTTCGTGGGCGTTCGCCAGTACACCGACGCCCTCCGCAGTTCGGAATTTCATCAGTCGCTCTGGAATACGGTGAACTACGCCCTCTATGCGGTCCCCGTCACGATCACTCTCGCGATGCTGATTGCGATGACGCTGAACGGACGCATGAAGGGGCGCGGCATCTTCCGGACGATCTTCTTTCTGCCCTACATCACCACCTGGGTCGCCGTCTCGATCGTGTTCAAGTACCTCTTCGACCGCGAGTACGGAATTGGCAACTGGCTCCTCGAAGTGATTTCTCTCGATATCCTCGGCATGGAATCCGCCTACCGCCTCAACTGGCTCGCGGAACCCCGCGGCATCTGGGAGCTTTTCCTTCTCAATCCCCTCGGCATTCAAGTCGGCCGCATGCCTCTGGGAATCGACAATCTGGTCAAGGGGCCGTCCCTCTCGCTGGCCTGCGTGATTGCGACAAGCGTGTGGCGAGACGTGGGCTATGCGATGGTGATCATACTGGCAGGACTCCAGAACATCGACCGCAGCCTCTATGAGGCGGCCTCCATCGACGGCGCGGGCCCGTTGCAGAAGTTCCGGGCGATCACCTTCCCGCTCCTGAGCCCCGTCACGTTCTTCATCCTCACCATTTCGATGATTGGCGCCTTCAAGGTGTTCATCCCCCAGTTCATGATGACGCCCACCGGGGGGCCCGACAACACCACCACCCCGATGGTGATGTACCTTTATGAACAGGGCTTTACCGGCGAGTGGAAGCTCAGCTATGCCGCCGCCGTCGCGTATATCCTCACGCTCATCATTCTCGCGCTCACGCTGTTCCAGAATCGGCTCCTGGGCAAGCGCGTGGAGTACGGCCACTGATGGGCGCCCTGATCCTCGCACAAGCTCCGGCAACGGGCGGCAACCCGCTGCTTCAGGCGGTGGTGGCGCTGGTGATCCTCGCCAACTTCGCGGCGATCGTGGTGCTCTACCTCTGCTCGACAAGTCGCGCCAGCGATTCGCCGACCCAGAAGCGGGGGAGCATCGCGGGAGCGTTCCTCAAGTACGAGGTGCTCCTGTTCGGCGCCGTCGTGATGCTGCTGCCGTTCTATTGGATGATCGTCACGGCGTTCAAGGATGGCCAGACCGCCGCCGCGTTTCCGCCCGTCTGGACTCCGTCACGCATCGCGACCAAAGCCCCTGATCCCAAGACCGGCGAGATGATCCGCGTGGTTCCCCTCGGCACGGCGCAACGCACCGGCGAACAGGTCCGCGTCGTACCCTATGACAACATGGTCTTTCGCCGCGTGCAGGAATCCGACTTTAGCGTGACGAAGGAAATCCCCGACCCGGATTTCGTGTTTCTCTCCGATCCCGCGCTCTTCCAGACAGATTCGGTAATCAGCCTGGACCTGAAGAACTTCCGCCGCGCGTGGTATCGGCCCGAGGAATCGAGCCGCGGCCAAGTCAACTTTCAGACCTACTTCGCCGTCTCGATCATCAGCAGCCTGCTGGCGACCGTCGGCACGCTGATCACCTCCGCTCTCGCGGCGTTCGCGTTTGCCCGGCTCGTTTTCTGGGGAAAGACCTATCTCTTCTACATCGTCCTCGCCACGATGATGGTGCCGGGCCAGGTGCTCCTGATTCCAAACTTCCTCATTCTTTCCAGCATCGGCTGGCTGGATACCTGGGCCGCGCTGGTGGTACCGTGGCTGGCTTCCGTCTTCACGATCTTCCTGATGCGCCAGTTTTTCATGACGATCCCGGAGGACCTCTGGGACGCGGCGCGGATCGACGGCGCCTCGCGATTCCGATATCTGTGGCAGGTGGTGGTTCCGCTTAGCCGCCCCGTGTTCGTCACGGCGGGAATCTTCGACTTCCTGAACAACTGGAACTCGCTCCTGTGGCCGTTGATCGTGACAAGCACGCCGCGTATGAGGACGCTGATGGTGGGGTTGCAGAACCTGAACGACGACGCCGGCGCGGAGTTCCACATCCTGATGGCGGCGAGCTGTTTCGCTGTGCTCCCGGTGGTCCTCGTCTTCTTTTTCCTTCAGCGATTCTTCATCGAGGGCATCGCCCGCACGGGACTCAAGTAGCGCGCGCGATTTCTGTCTGCGCCATCTCCTGGATGATCGAGTCCAGGCTCCGCTCCAGCCGCCAGCCCGGATAGTCCCGCCGGAATTTCGTCAAGTCGCTGATGTAGCAGATGTGATCGCCCACTCGGTTGCGATCGACGTAGGTGTGGCGGATCGGCTTGCCGACGATCTCGCCGATGCGCGCGATTGCCTCCAGCATCGACACGCTGTTTGCCCGCCCCCCGCCCAGATTGTACACCTCGCCCGGGCGCGGGCTTGATCGATACGCCTCGAAGGCCCCGATCACGTCGGCACTGTGGATGTTGTCGCGGACCTGCTTTCCCTTGTACCCAAAGATCGTGTACTCCTCGCCACGCACCGCCACGCGCACGAGGTAGTTCAGGAAGCCGTGAAGCTGCACCCCGCTGTGCGATGGCCCCGTCAGGCAGCCGCCGCGGAAGATGCCCACCTTCAGGCCGAAATAGCGGCCATACTCCTGGGCCATGATGTCGGCGGAGAGCTTCGACGCCCCCATGATCGAATGCGTGGACTGGTCGATGCGGCACGATTCGGCGATGCCGTCGCGATCCGCGGGCCGCGCGTAGTCCCAGCGCGTTTCCAACTCCGCCAGCGGAACCTCGTTGGGGGCGTCTCCATACACCTTGTTGGTGCTCATGTGGATGAACACCGCGCCGGGGGCGTGGAGGCGCGTCGCCTCCAGCAGGTTCAGCGTCCCCATCGCGTTGACCTCGAAGTCCAGCAGCGGAATCTCCCGCGCCTTGTCGTGGGAGGGCTGCGCCGCGCAGTGGATCACAAGCTCGGGCTGGAACTCGGCGAAGTGCGCGAACACATGCCCGCGATCCCGGATGTCGATCGCGTGATGCTGGAAGCGCGTCGTGCGATCCCTCAACCGTCGCAGGTTCCAGATCGTGTCGCCCGCCGCGCCGAAAAACTCCGCGCGCATGTTGTTGTCGATCCCCGACACCTCGTCGCCGCGCGCGTCATAGAACAGCACCGCCTCGGAGCCGATCAGACCATTGCAGCCAGTGACGAGCACGCGCATCGAGTCATCCTTTTACCTGAGTTCGTTCCGACAGAAGCCACGAGGAGAATGGGAAACGGGGAAAGGGGAATGGAAAAAAAAGGTGGTCGCGCTGGGGAGCACCTTCCGCCTTTTCCGCCGTCTTCATTCCCGATTCCCGATTCCCTTCCTATGCCTGCGAACTTCCACCCTTGGCAACAGCGCCTCCACTTCGGCCCGCGTGCCGATATGCCCCTGGGGTGTGGCGCAGGTCGCCGCCGAAGCGGCGACGCCGAGGGCGAGGGATTCGGGGAAACTCTTCTTCGCGGCGAGGCCGAATAAGAGTCCCGCCGCAAAGGAATCCCCCGCGCCCATGGTACCCTGCACCTCGATCCGGGGGGGCGTCGCGATCCAACAC
>Ga0105049_10004878_pt1 | contig 15697 bp, 9 predicted proteins | sample MAT06_FD_78087 | JGI IMG/M metagenome (GOLD analysis project Ga0105049, IMG submission 78087) | Freshwater microbial communities from Lake Fryxell liftoff mats and glacier meltwater in Antarctica - MAT-06 | ecosystem: Environmental > Aquatic > Freshwater > Ice > Liftoff microbial mat | place... | reverse complement strand
CGGAATCTGGTAACTGTAGCCGATTCCCCATTCCGAAAAACCGAGTGCAGTCGAAGTCTTTGGTCGGTAAAGCAACTGAAAAATGAGGTCTCCGTTGCTTCGGTAAGTTCCGCCAGCCCAGAAACTTTCCACAAACAGAAATTGAAGCCCGGCTTCAGCCAGGTATTCTTCGTTTTCGGTGTAGCGAACCAGACCGGCTGGCCGCAAACCATAACCGTTGCCGTAGCGGATCAGAGCGGCAAGTCCTCCAAAATACTGGCGATCGCTGGCCAGGTCCAGCGCGCTTGCACCGGCCATCAGCCAGTGATTTTGGTAGAGGAAACCAGCACCGGCATTCCAGTCCAAGCGGTCTTCAAGCTCCAAATTGAAAGCGGGATCCCCGCCCAACGCGGCATCAAGGTCCTGGTAAGCCGCATCCTCCAATTGCAACCCACCGTTGATGCCCAGGGCCCAGAAACCTTTTCCCCCGATGCTTCTCCAGGCAAAATGCCCTTGAAGGGCATTGCGTTGCAAGGGGCCAAGCCGATCGTTGGTAAGCTCCATACCCAGCGCCAGGCTGCGGTTCCAGAGCGGGGCGTGCAACGCGATAGAAGTTGTGGAGGGTCCATCGGGAACGTCCATCCACTGGCGGCGGTAAAAAGCGGAGAGACTCACGGCTTCGTGGCTGCCAGCGTACGCCGGGTTCCAGCTCAATCCGTGATCCAGGTAGCTGTTCCATACCGGAAGGTATTGCGCATGAGCCACCCGTGCAGTTAGCGCAATGAAAAACACAAAGAGCACACCATATAAAATGTTATGTTTCTGTTTCATCGCTTGAGAACAATGGATCCACTGAGTTCTATCCCGAAACCGGGCAGGCGAAAACGATAGTAGTAAACGTCTTCGGGCAAGGGTTCGCCGCTCTCTTCGGAGATGCCGTTCCAGGTGTTGGCGTATGCGTCTTGGTTGAGAATCCGGCGGCCCCAGCGGTCAAAAATTTCCAACGCATTGTCGGGATAAGCCAAAATACCGTCGATGGTGTAGGTGTCAAACAGGCCGTCGCCGTTGGGCGAAAAAGAGTCGGGGAGGTAGAGTTCATCGACGCGCACAAACACCCGGGCCTGATCGCAAAGCGGAACTTCTGCAACATCGCAAACCTGGTAGCGGAAACTGTCGATCCCAACGAAAGCAGGGTTGGGCACATAGTTAATTTGCCCAAGTGCGCCCGGGGTAGCGCTACCCTGACCGGGCTGGTCCACCACGGTCGCGCTGCTAAAGCCAGCTCCTTCGGGATCTTCGTCGTTGGTTAGCACCTGAACGCGGACGGAAAAATTGCGAAGGGTAACCACGGTATCCGCGCGGGCGATGGGCGGCAAGTTGGCCGTCAACACCTCCAGGTAAACCTTCGCATCGGCACACAAGATGGGAACACCGCTGTCGCAGACCCGGTACACGAAGCTGTCCGGTCCGCTGTATCCGGGGGCGGGTGTGTACAGGACTGAGCTGAGCGAGGGCGCCAGCGCCGTGCCATGGGCGGGGGGGCTGACCACGAAAACATCCAGCGGATCGCCGTCGGGATCGCTGTCGTTATCCAGGACAAACAACTCGGTGGTCACCCCTTCCAGCACCGTGAAGGAGTCCGCCACGGCCAGCGGCGGGTCGTTCAACACGGCGCGCGTTCCTGCACTTTCGGGCGAAGGGCTTTGCGCTGGGGCGGCAACTGCATTGGGTTGGGTCAGACCGAGCGAAAGGCCGAGCGAAAGGCCAAGCGAAAGGCTCAGGGTTAACACAGGGTGCGCCAGACCCGACCACCATAACAATCCACGTTGGGACATTCTCCAAAATTAGCGGTGGTGATGTCGTTTACCGCCCTCGTTTATGGACAGCAACGTGTGGAGATCGCCTCCGCGCTGGGCAGCGAGCCGGGCAGCGAGCCGGGCAGCGAGCCGGCTCGGCTGCGGGCAGCCACTTACATTGGCAGCGAGCCGGGCTCGGCTGCAGGCAGCGAGCCGGGCTCGGCTGAAGGCAGCCAGTTACATTGGCAGCGAGCCGGGCTCGGCTGAAGGCAGCCAGTTACATTGGCAGCGAGCCGGGCAGCGGGCCGGACTCGGCTGCGGGCAGCCAGTTACATTGGCAGCGGGCCGGGCTCGGCTGCGGGCAGCCGGTTACATTGGCAGCGGGCCGGGCTCGGCTGCAACCGGCCAGTCAGACAAGCTGCCAGCAGTCCTTCTGCGTGCTCCAACCTTTTCTGATCCCTCCACCTAACCCTGATCCGGCTCCAGGAAAGAGTAGTGGTAGTTTTTGGGCGGGAGAAAATTTTCCTTGATGGCGCGGGCACTTACCCAACGGTGCAGGTTGAGCACCGAACCGGCCTTGTCGTTGGTTCCCGAGGCGCGGGCACCGCCGAAAGGCTGTTGCGCCACCACGGCCCCGGTGGGTTTGTCGTTGATGTAGAAGTTGCCGGCGGCGTTGCGCAAGCGGTGGGAAGCCTCGGCGATAACCTGGCGGTCCTGCGCAAAAACAGCACCGGTAAGCGCATAAGGAGACGTAGTATTGACCAGATCCAGCGTCCGCGACCAGTCTTTATCCGGATAAACGTGCAGCGTCAGCACTGGGCCGAAAATCTCTTCGCACATGGTTCGGTAGCGCGCGTCTTTTGCGCGAATCACGGTGGGCTCAATGAAGTACCCTTCCTTGCGGGAGTAATTTCCGCCAGCCAAAATCTCCTGCTTGTCGCGCTTGGCTTTGCTGATGTACCCGGTTATGGACTCATAGGCTTTCTCGTCAATGACGGCGTTGATGAAATTGCCAAAATCCTCCGGCGATCCCATTTTGAACGAGGCCAGGTCTTCGAGCAGGTGTTGCTGCACCGCTTTCCAGAGGTTCGAGGGAATGTAGGCGCGGGAAACGGCGGAACATTTCTGGCCCTGGAACTCAAACGCTCCTCGGCTGAGAGCGGTTGCCACCGCCCGCGGGTCCGCTGACGGATGCGCCCAGACGAAATCCTTTCCCCCGGTTTCTCCGACTATGCGCGGATATGTTTTGTAACGGCCGATGTTTTCGCCGATGGTTCGCCACATTTGCTGGAACGTTCCGGTGGAACCAGTGAAATGGATCCCTGCAAAGTCCGGATGTTGAAAACAAACTTGCCCCACGTCGGGACCGGGAGCGTACACCAGGTTGATCACGCCGTCCGGCAGGCCGGCTTCGCGCAGAATTTGCATGATGACCCAGGCGGAGTAGATCTGGGTGTTGGCCGGTTTCCACACGACGGTGTTGCCCATCATGGCCGGGGCCGTAGGCAGGTTCCCCGCGATGCTGGTAAAATTGAAGGGGGTCACCGCCAGAACAAAGCCTTCAAGCGGTCTGTACTCCATGCGGTTCCAGACCGCAGGCGACGAATCGGGCTGCTCGCTGTAGATGTCCGTCATGAAGCGGACGTTGTAGCGCCAAAAGTCGATCAGTTCACAGGCCGCGTCGATTTCGGCCTGGTACGCGTTTTTGGATTGGGCCAGCATGGTGGCCGCATTCATGGTCATCCGGTAGGGTCCGGCCAGCAATTCAGCGGCTTTCAGGAAAATCGAAGCGCGGTGTTCCCAGGGCATGGCTTCCCAGGCAGGTTTGGCTTTGCCAGCCGCGTCAATAGCTTGCTGCACGTGTTTGGCGCTGCCCTTGCTGAACACACCGAGGGAATGGCCCAGTTCGTGAGGCGGCCGAATTTCTACACGCTCCGGCGTGCGAACTTCTTTGCCACCGATAAACATCGGGATGTTGGCTTTTTTGGATTTAGCAGCCTTCAATGCCGAGCGCAAAGACGCGCGTTCCGGGCTATCCGGGCCATAAGCGTGGACAGATTCATTGAAGGGCTCAGGAACGTAAAAAATTCCCTTAGGCATAACTACTTGATTTTGGGCGGGTTCTGAGGATAATGCGGCAAAATTATGCCTTGTCCAGAGAAATACTAAATCCACAAAATGCACTGTTAATAAGGGAAGCCAGCTTAACGGGAGAAAAAATACTTTTACTGATTCCCCGGAGTCCGTTTTCTGCACACCGGATCACTATTCTCACAGCTCTGCGCAGCGTCAGCATGTCCGTCAATACCAAGCGAAAAATCCCCGTTGAAGCGGAGGTTCCGGAACCCGCGCCCGCCCCTAAAAGGAGGCGCAAATCCTCGCGTAAAGAAGATGACAACACTGCGAAGGTGAGCTCCTCCTACGCGTTTTGGCGGGATCCGCGATTCCGCAAGACCAGCGGTTTGGTTTTGTTGCTGATCGCTGTTTTTCTGTTGATCTCTTTTAGCTCCTACTTTTTTGAGTACACCACAGACCACGACAAAGTTCACGGACGAGGGTTCGGCATGATCTTCGATCAGCAAACCGATGTCAACAACGCGCTGGGTCGTCTTGGAGCCTGGGTAGGGAACCAATTGGTGTACCTGCGCTTTGGCATCAGCGCCTACCTGCTGGTGCTGTTGACCGGGTCAACCGGCGTAAACCTGCTGTACGGAAAAAACACGTTTGCGCTGCGCAAACTTTACGGGTACTGCCTGCTCGCGATGCTGTGGATTTCTACAGCACTGGCTTTTGCATTCGGTGGGTATTCCGATCTGCCTGGAGGCGGGCTTGGCCGATTTAATTCGGAGTGGTTACAGGGATCTGTGGGGGGCATCGGAACGGCATTGACCTTGTCTTTTGCGCTCCTGGTTTTCTCCGTTGTTTTTTTGGATGCCGAGCTGAAACTCCCGCTGAGCGTGCTTTTTGGCTGGCTGCGCAAAAAACCGCAAGGCGAATTGGCGGGTGCAACGTCCGCCGGGCAAGAGGCGTGGGAACTCCGTCGCCAAAGCCCAACGTACTATTCGCCCGATGAAGCGGAATCCGAGTTTTCTGCTGCAAACCGAAACAGAAAACGCAACGGAACGGGAGTGGATGGAATGGAAGACGAAGAAGATTTTGGGGAAGAAATGGAAGAAGATTCCGCTGGAGGTCTTACTTTAGAAGTGTTGCATCCTTTTGACGAATCAGAGGGTGAAAAGACGGACGAAGAAGGCGAGGAATCCGAAGGACAGGACGAGGAAAGCGAAGACGATGGCGAAGAAGAAACGGATGCTGCTGATCAACCCAAACTGGACATCACCGAGCCTGTCCTGGAAAAGACGTTGGCAGAATATGGAAGCCTGGGATCTAACTATGACCCCACCATGGAGCTTCCCGGTTACCAGTACCCCACGCTGGAACTGCTGCAAGACTATGGGTCCAGCGATGTCCGGATCAACACCCAGGAACTCGAGCGGAACAAGGACCAAATTATAGAAACCCTAAACAATTATGGCATCACGATCTCCAAGATCAAAGCCACGATTGGGCCCACTGTAACGCTCTACGAAATTGTTCCGGCCAAAGGCGTCCGGATCTCCAAAATCAAAAACCTGGAGGACGACATCGCCCTCAACCTGGCGGCGCTGGGTATCCGAATTATTGCCCCGATTCCCGGCAAGGGAACCATTGGCATTGAAGTGCCCAACGTGGACAAGACCATCGTGGGCATGAAGACCCAGTTGGGTTCCGAGAAGTTCCTCAACAGCAAAATGGACCTGCCCATCTGTTTGGGCAAAACCATTTCAGGCGAAAACTACGTGGCTGACCTGGCGCGCATGCCGCACTTGCTCATGGCCGGCGCAACCGGACAGGGTAAATCGGTGGGCATCAACGCGCTGCTGGTCAGCCTGTTGTACAAGAAACACCCTTCGGAGCTGAAACTCATTTTGGTCGATCCTAAGAAGGTGGAACTTTCGCTTTTCCAGCGCATCGAAAAACACTTTCTGGCCAAATTGCCCGGCGAAGAAGAGGCCATCGTTACCGATACGCGCAAAGTGGTCAACACCCTCAATGCCCTTTGCATCGAGATGGATAATCGCTACGACCTGCTCAAAAAGGCCCAAACGCGGAACATCACGGAGTACAACCAAAAGTTCCTTATTCGCCGGCTCAACCCCAACAATGGCCACCGCTACCTCCCTTTCATCGTGCTGGTCATCGATGAGTTTGCCGACCTGATCATGACGGCCGGCAAGGAAGTGGAGATGCCGCTGGCTCGTCTGGCCCAGTTGGCTCGTGCCGTGGGTATTCACCTCGTCATTGCAACACAGCGTCCGTCAGTGAACATTATCACCGGTCTGATCAAGGCTAACTTCCCGGCGCGTATCGCATTTAAAGTCACTGCCAAAGTTGACTCCCGCACCATTTTGGATACCGGAGGCGCCGACCAGCTTGTTGGCCGCGGAGACATGCTCCTTTCTATTGGCAGCGACATCATCCGCTTGCAATGTCCCTTCGTGGACACTCCGGAAGTAGAAGAAGTGGCCGACTTCATCTCCCGCCAGCCCGGTCCGGCGGAACCCTTCTACCTGCCGGAGTACATCGACGAAAAAGAAGCCATGGCAGGCGAAGAGTTTGAGGGGGAACGCGACAGTATGTTCCCGGAAGCTGCCCGTCTGATCGTCCAACACCAGCAGGGGTCAACCTCCCTGATCCAGCGCAAAATGCGCCTCGGGTACAACCGCGCCGGTCGATTGATGGACCAATTGGAGTCTGCCGGAATCGTCGGACCCAACCTCGGCAGCAAAGCTCGCGAGGTCTTAATCCGCGATACGGCAGAATTGGAACGGTTATTGGAGGCAACGGTCTAAATCCCCTTTGGGTAGGCCTGAAATAGGCGCTCCCAATGAGGGTTCCCCCTAACTGAGCTCTCCCAAACCGGAAACCTCCTTCCAACCAGGCTTTTCCGCTGTGAAGGCGGTTCAGCCTAATTTTGCGGTCACAAACGCTGAGCCTCCTATGCTTACTGCTCCAACCTCCGTCCTGCGCTTTCTGGCCTTTTCGCTTTTTGCGCTGCTCGGGTCTTCGCTTTACGCTCAAAAGAGCGATCCTGCATCCGTGGCCATTCTCAGGGAGCTGAAAGCCCATTACGCCGCTTACAAATCCATGTCCATGGATTTCGCCCTTCAAATTAAAGACCAGGAGAACACCATGGACGAAACCCGCAAAGGCAGCATGTGGGTGCAGGGCGGCAAGTTTCGCATTCAAATGGGCGAACAGTTCATCATCTCCGATACCAAAAGCATTTGGGTCTACCAGGAGGATGTCAATGAGGTCCAGATCAACAACTACGATGCGGATCAGGAGGACTTTATGAGCCCATCGGAATTGTTCAACCTTACGGAAGCCGATTACCTGGTCCTTTCAGGGGGAACGGTTTCGGAAGGCGGAGCGAGTTTTCAGGTCATTGAACTGAGTCCGCTGGACAAAAGCCTGGACTACCACAAGATCAAATTGTACGTGCCCGCGGGCAGCAAAACACTGAAGAAAGCTGTTTTGCTGGGCAAGGATGGCATCCACTACACCTACCGGATCGAAAAGTTTAGCGCGAACCCTGCCGTTAGCGAAGAGACGTTTCGCTTTTATCCGGAGCGCTACCTGAACATCGAAGTTATTGACCTTCGGGATTGATTCTTTCACCACAACATACTTTATGGTATTTTAACGAAGGTGTGGGTTTGCGATAGCACACCCAGCGGTTCAATGCGCAGCGCATACAGACCGGGCTGCAGGTTCGCTACCGGGATGTCTAAATCCGGGCGCAAGTTCCCGGCGTTAACCAGAATCCCTCGCGCGTCCATAAGTTGCCACGACCCTTCGCTTGAAATTCCTCGCACATGCAGCCATACCCTGACCGGGTTGGGGAATAGTCGATAACGGTCACTCCTATCGATGGCATGATCACCGAGCTGTGGATTATCGGACAAATCTCCAATAAGTGCGTCCTCCAGGTTTGGCAGCGCACGCGACCCGTCATCAACGCCGAGACGCAACACGGACCAATACAAGGGCAAAGGCTCTTCGGCAATTCTGCCGTCATAGGCCCTTAGCACTTGAGCAGCTGCGACACCAACACCGGCTGATTCAGCGACCCAGAATTCCAACTGGGCTATTTCAGCAGGGGAAAGTTCGCGCAGATTCCTTCCTTCTACAGCCACCTGAATCAACAGGTTAAGCAGCGGCGATCGCTCCAACGTGTCCCCTCCCCCAACCCGCAGCAACAAGTCCAGGTTGGCCCATTGCCCATCGGCACTTAGCAAACGCGCCAAACGATCTGGGTCAGCAGCGGCATACTGCACCAAGGAATCCCATGACCCGGTCTCCCAATGGCCTAAAAAACGCCGGGCTTCCCAGCGGTACAGCCGCTTGCGCACCGAAGCAATTCTGGCCCGTAACAGCTCCCGGGTGTTGGGAGCCAGACTCTGCACGGCCAGCAAATCATCGTGAACGCCGGCAGGTAGTACCGCCAAGGCCTGTTCAAGCACTCGCTCGCTGAGCGGTGAATTGGATTCCAGGATATACTGAAAGAACCACGGGGTCACCGCAGGATATCGGTCTATCAGCGCCAGCAGCACCGTATCACTTAAATAGGGATTGGCTTCTGACAGCGCAAATTGCATCACTCCGGCCCCTATGCCCGGTGCCCCAATTAACCGCAGCAGCGCTTCGGTACTGCCGTTGTCAAAGGTGGCTTCTAATTGTTCCACAAGAATCTGGAGAGCCCGAATGCTGTCCATTGCCTGGTTCAGGGGCAAGACGGGTAGAATTGGGCAATCCACTGTTTGAAAGCTGCGGCCGCAGTCTGTGGCGCGGAGCAACATCGGATCGCTTACGCTGGGGGTAAATGGAGGACCGCTGTGGTGAAAGTACCAAGCGGGAACCGCGCTGGGATCCAGCAACCAATGACTACCTTCTGATTCATCGTCGAAGCGGTTGCCTGCTGGTTGATACACGCAATCGCTTTGGTAGCGGGCTACCGAAGGCGGCTCCAGGCCAGGAGCCAGCCAAACATCGGCTTCATTGCCTGAAAACCGGTTGCAGGAAACCTGCATTCCGGAACGCGCATTGCCGTTTGGTCCTAAAACCACCAATCCAGCCAGCAGTCCGGAAAAGCGGCAGGAACTCAATTCTGCCGGATAGGACTCGCCTGCATACGCCAACACCCCAAGCGAGAAGCCACCCAGCCCGCTGAAAGTACTTGCGGCTACCCTCGCATTGCGACAAGCTTCCAGATGAATGCCGTAGGTAGCCATCGGCCAGGAGAGACCACTGGCGGCAGGTACCTGAACATCCAGCGATTGCAGGATCGGTCCGTCCAACCCCCGCAAAAGAATGGATCGGCGGCAATCGCGAAAAGTGGTGTGCTCCAGCACGACCGGCCCTGGGGTAATGCCATAAGCGCTCCAGACTTCTAGCCCTAAATCAAACCCGGTTATTGAGCCTTTAGGCCCGATCAAACAGGGACTGCCCGGACAGGTTCCGGCCTTTAACGTCAACCCGGCACCGGCGGCTTCCAATGCCCGTAATTCAGGCTTGGAAAATGCACTATACCAGGAACACCCTTGAAAAAGAAATCCCGGAACACGGCTTAACCGCGTCAAGGAAGTACCCGCCGCTGGTTCGCGGTCTTGCCAGGAGAAGGTGCAATTGCGCAGGTAACTCCGCACGGGAAACCCGTAGTTTTCCATAACAAACGCAACGGTATTGTCCAGCCACGTTGCCCCCTCCCCCGCGATCAAACCGCCATTCCTTGATAAAACAGCCGTGTCGGCATCGCGCAACACGCTGCCCGGCCGAATGACCAACAAAGCGTGCTGATCCGGTGCATCGGGATAAATACCCCCCGCCAGAAAACCCGGCGGTGGATGCGGCAAGGCGGGGTTCCCTAAAACGCGGATGCCCCCCCACCCGGCACTGCAGCCGGCGAGCAATTCCGCACCGTCTAGTTCCAGCCGAGCACCGGGTTTGAGCACCACCCGGGCTCCCGGTCCGAAATACACCCGCCCGCGAATGGTCAGGCGCGCGCCTGCTTCCAGCACAAGCGACCGCCCGATGCGCTGCGTTTCAGTCCATAACAAATCCTCTCCTGCGAGCAGATGAACGGAATCCCGACCCAGTGCAGCTTCAACCGCAGCCAGCGCATCTACGCGACCGCTGCCCAAGAGGCCAGCATAGAGCGCGTTCTCTGGCAGCGTATCCACCTGATAGGCAGTTGTCTTTAAAATAGTAGAAACCTCCGCCGGGGTCAGGCAGGGATTGGCGCTCCATACCAATGCGGCAATTCCAGCTACCAGCGGAGCGGAAAACGATGTTCCCCAAGCCTCCGCGTAACCCCCGCCGGGCACCGTGGTCAGCAGGCCGTGACCGGGTGCCACCAGGTCAACACTGTCGTTGTGCGTATGCGTTACCGGCGTTTCGCCCAGCGGAAAAAGATCGTGAACGTCGCGCCAATGCCAGGCACCTATAACGGAATCAACAGCCCCGCGCGCGAAGCGATGCCCCACGGAACTGACAGAAAGCACCCCGCCGAGCGAAGCCGGGTAGGACAAGGCATGCCCATCTCCGCAGCCAGCCGAAGGATCGCCGTTCCCCGCAGAGGCAACAACCAGCGCGCCGTAGTTGCGGGCTTCATCATAAAGGACCTGTTGGAGTGGACTGAAACTGCATCGGTTGATCCACGGCACCGCAATGACGCGCGCGCCTTCGCGGGCCAGCTTGACCACGGCACCATCAATGTCGTACACCCATTCGATGGCGAGTTCTGCGCCATGCGAAGCCGAGGCAATGCCTTGGCCGTTGTTGCTTTTGGCGCCGGCAATTCCACTAACGGCCGTTCCGTGCGCACCACCGGTGTTGTTCATATGAACCGATGCAAACTGGCCGCGCAAATCGGGATGGGTGGTATCCGCCCAGGTGTCCACCACGCCAATGCGAACCGGAGCAGGCAAGGCCACGCGTTCCCAAGCTTCCGGAACCCGCACAAACGGCAGTTCGCTTTGCACGGAGCCCAAAAGCCCGCTCAAACCGGGGTCATTGGGCATGCCGCAAAACATCGGGATGGGCACTGGCTCGTGAAAATCCACGCAGGTATCTCCGGACCACGGCGGCGTCTGACCGCGCGACAATCCCGGCAAGCGGTAGGTGTCCCGGAGGTACGGATGGTCCAGTTCGGGAAAAGCGAGCTTGTTGAGCAAGGGTAAGTATTGGGAACGATGCTTGGTCAGCGAATCCAGGGAATTCAGCGGTCCGCTGTGCAGCAGCGCAGTTTGCATCTCGGTTACCGTGCCGCAGCGGGCGCTGTTCCAGTGGACGTAGTGTCCCGGGCTGCTCTGAGCGACGGCCAACATGCGCCCCGGCAGGAGCAAAAAAAGCATTACAAAGTGTACATTATTATATTTCATGACAAGGATGTTGAACCGCAACATTAGCGGTCCAAAAAGCGGGGGCTGAAAAAGAGAGCTTCGGACTGCGGCGATGTGGATAATTTTTGAGTCGCGGCCAGCATGGCGCTTGGCAAAGGGGCTCCCCAGCCCCTCCTTTTCTGCAGATTGACTTACCTTTGCCGACGAAACTTTGGCAGGGTACGGCGGGCGGCACAGGTATCGCTCAGCGAGCCGGAACCCTTCGCCCGAAACCCAGCATACTCTAATTATGGCTTACGATCTTATCGTTTTAGGCAGTGGACCTGGCGGATATGTAGCCGCCATCCGCGCCTCGCAACTCGGCCTGAAAACGGCCATCGTGGAAAAGGAATCCCTGGGCGGCGTTTGCCTGAACTGGGGCTGTATTCCCACCAAAGCGCTGCTGAAAAGCGCCAACGTGTTTGAGTACATCAAGCACGCGGCCGACTACGGCATTTCGGTGAGCGACCCCAAGCCCGAGTTTGACCACATGATCAAGCGCAGCCGCGACATTGCGGACGGCATGAGCAAGGGTGTCCAGTTCCTCATGAAGAAGAACAAAATTGATGTGTTGATGGGCTACGGTCGCTTGCAGCCCGGCAAAAAGGTTGAAGTGACCGATGCCGGTGGAAAGAAGACGGTGCACGAGGCCAAACACGTCATTATCGCTACCGGAGGTCGCTCGCGCGAACTGTCCAACCTGCCGCAAGACGGGCAAAAAGTGTTCGGCTACCGCGAGGCCATGGTGCTGCCCAAGAAGCCCAAGAGCATGGTGGTGGTGGGTGCCGGAGCTATCGGAGTGGAATTTGCGTACTTCTACAACGCCATCGGCACCGAAGTAACCATCGTGGAATTCATGCCCCGCCTGGTGCCGGTTGAAGACGAAGACATCAGCCGCGAGTTGGCCAAGAGCTTCAAGAAGTCCGGCATCAACATTATGACGGATGCTTCTGTGGAAAAAGTGGACACCAGCGGCCAGGGTTGCAAGGTGACCGTAAAAACGAAGAAAGGCGTCGAAGAAATTTCCTGCGATGTCGTGCTTTCAGCGGTAGGCTATTCGCCCAACCTGGAAAACATTGGACTCGAAGCGGTGGGCATCCTGCATGAAAAAGGCAAAGTGACCGTGGATGATTTTTACCGCACCAATGTGCCGGGCTACTACGCTATCGGTGATATTGTTAAAGGCCCGGCGCTGGCGCACGTGGCTTCTGCCGAAGGCATTATTTGCGTGGAGGCCATCGCTGGCCAGCACGTGGAACCTCTTGACTATGGCAATTTGCCCGGTTGCACCTATTGCAGCCCGGAGATTGCCAGCGTGGGCATGACCGAAGCCCAGGCCAAGGAAGCCGGCTATGAAATCAAGGTGGGCAAGTTCCCATTCAGCGCCTCCGGCAAGGCCAGCGCCGCTGGCACCAAGGAGGGTTTTGTCAAAGTAATCTTCGACGCCAAGTACGGCGAGTGGTTAGGCGCGCACATGATCGGCGCCAACGTGACAGAAATGATCGCTGAAGTGGTCACGGCCCGCAAACTGGAAACCACTGGCCACGAGATCATCAAGTCAGTGCACCCCCACCCGACCATGTCAGAAGCGGTCATGGAGGCTGCGGCCGCCGCTTACGGCGAGGTCATCCACTTGTAAGTATTTCAACACATTTCCCGGAGGTTTTTTGCGCTCCCGGGTCTACAGAAACCGCCCTTCAGGGCGGTTTTGTTTTAGGGGGTGCCGGTACGCCGGGGTTCAGACTTTTTAAACAGCGGTTGGTTTACTCCTCTTGCTTTCCGCTTTGGCCCTGGTTACGCTAAGCCCGGTTGCCTCGCAAGCAAGCACGCTGGTGTTGGACAAAGCAGACACCGCCTGGATGATCGTTGCCTCTGCACTCGTGTTGCTTATGACCCCTGGGCTCTCCTTTTTTTACGGGGGAATGGTCAGTGCGCGCAACGTCATTTCTACCATGCTCCGGAGTTTTGTCGCCTTGGGCGTCATCAGCCTGCTCTGGTATGGGGTTGGGTTTAGCCTGGCCTTTGGCGACAGCATCGCTGGAGTGATCGGCAATCCCTTGAGCTACCCTGGATTCAGGGGCGTGAGTCTAGCCCCCCGCCCTGATTTCGGTCCCACCATACCTTTTCTTTTGTTTGCGTTGTTCCAACTCAAATTTGCCATCATCACGCCGGCGCTCATTACGGGCAGTTTTGCGGAGCGCTTGCGCTTTTCCGGATACCTGGTTTTCATGGTGCTCTATTCGCTGTTCATCTATGCCCCATTGGCCCACTGGACCTGGCACCCCGATGGCTTTTTGCGAAGCTGGGGCGTGTTGGACTTTGCTGGCGGAACGGTCGTGCACATGTCCGCGGGCTTTGCAGCACTAGCCGGAACAGAAGTCCTGGGCCCGCGCAACCAACGGCCTACCGTGCATCGCCCTGCAGCCATTCCCTATATTTTGCTCGGCACCGGCTTGTTGTGGCTTGGCTGGTTTGGCTTTAACGCCGGATAAGCGCTGGGCGCCAACGCCGATGCTGTCAAAGCCTTCACAACCACCAACATGGCTTCCGCCGCTGCTGTGGTTGCCTGGCTGCTGTTTGGCGGTTTGCGCGGTCGACGCATCTCCGCTATGGGCGCCTGCATCGGTGCCATCGTGGGTTTGGTGGCCATTACGCCGGCAGCAGGAGTTGTGACCGTAGGCCAGAGCTTGTTCATTGGGGTGTTTTCTGCCCTGGTCAGCAACCTGGCGGTGTGTTCCAAAAACCGCACGGCTCTGGACGATACCCTGGACGTATTTCCATGCCACTACATCGGCGGTATTTGCGGTATGTTGCTCACCGCCGTTTTTGCCCGGGAAGTGGGCCTGTGGTATGGCGAAGGGCATACGTTCCTCATGCACCTCCTGGCCTTGGGCATTGTCGGGGCGCTCTCTTTCGATGGATCCTGGGTCATCTTCAAAATGACCCATACCTTGGTAGGCCTGCAGGTCAGCCCCAAAGAGGAATTGTTGGGTCTGGACCTGAGCCAGCACGAAGAAACCCTGGACCCCGCCTACGAACCCTCCTTGTCGTTGAACAGAAGGGTAATGGGCATAAAAAAACCCGGCGTATACTGCCGGGCTTTGCAGAGCCACCCATCGGACTCGAACCGATGACCTGCTCATTACGAATGAGCTGCTCTACCAGCTGAGCTAGGGTGGCCAAAAAAATGTCGGGCAAAGGTAAGACAGAAACCCATGCCCTGTCAAGAGAATTGTAAAATTGGGGGCATATCGGCAGCCCTTTTGCCGGTGTCCGCCGGCTTAATGCTGAGGCTTTTTTCAGGCCTTTTTTCAGGCCTTTTTTCAGACTTCTGACGGCTGCATGCGCATCAGGGTGACCATGCCCGAAGCACAAAGCTTCTCGCCGCCGACTTCGTCGATCTCCCACACTTCGGCCTGGCAAATGCTGAGCCGTCGCCCGTTGCGAAGTACTTTTCCCCGGCCAAAAATGCGTCCACCTTTGACCGGACGGAGCAAATTGAGCTTGAATTCCACGCTCAAAACCTCTTCGTCTGCCTCAAAAAGCGACAGGGCGGCAAAACCGGCAGAATTGTCAATGAGCGTGGCCACCACGCCGGCGTGGAGAAAGTCGTCCTGCTGGCCGAGTTCGGGCCGAAAACTCAGCTCAATTTCACAAAAACCCGGCTCCACGCGCCGCAGTTTGGCGCCGATATGCGCCATAAAAGGCTGGCGGCGAAAGCAGTTCGCCACTTTTTCGCGGAAGTCAGGGTAAGCAAGTTGGCCGGTCATGGGCGCGAAGATAAACGCGGCGGGCACCAATAAAAAAACCGCTCTCCGGCCGGAGAGCGGTTGCTGCGAGCGGCAGCGGACAATCCATCAGTCAACGTTGTCGTACAGATAGGTATTGGGCTTGGCCTGGACCATGTCCTCACCTTCGCCCAGGTGAAGCCTGGAGATGGCGTGTTCCGACGAATGGGGAACGTCGGTCAAATGGACATTGCGGCGCAGGTAGGCGGGCGTACCTTCCAATTCTTCAATGTTGGCACTCGGCCGAATGCTCATAGAGCGCAGGCGGCGGCGGCGCTCATCCGCGCGGCGCAACAGTTCCTGGCGCTCAGCTTCGCTTAGGGCATCAGCATTTGCCGGATTGACCGGGCTGCTGACGGGAGGCTGGTAAACCGGGGGCTGCTGGGCGACAACGGGTTGCGGCGGAGCAACCGGTGGCTGCTGGGCTACAACGGGTTGCGGCGGAGCAACCGGGGGCTGCTGGGCGACCGGGGGCTGCTGGGCGGCAACGGGTTGCGGCGGAGCAACCGGTGGCTGCTGGGCGACCGGGGGCTGCTGGGCAACCGGGGGCTCAACTGCTCTCGGGGGCACTGCCGGGGGTTTGGCCAGTTCGCCGTCAGGGTAAACCGTCCGCACGAGGAGACCTGGTTTTGCGCCAGGGTACTTGCGGTTT
>Ga0105049_10004876_pt1 | contig 15699 bp, 14 predicted proteins | sample MAT06_FD_78087 | JGI IMG/M metagenome (GOLD analysis project Ga0105049, IMG submission 78087) | Freshwater microbial communities from Lake Fryxell liftoff mats and glacier meltwater in Antarctica - MAT-06 | ecosystem: Environmental > Aquatic > Freshwater > Ice > Liftoff microbial mat | place... | reverse complement strand
GACCCACCGTGGGTCACTCTTGCCGAGAGTGACTTTGCACTGCACTGCTTTCACTTCACGGTCACACCCGGCAGGTGTGACCCACCGTGGGTCACTCTTGCCGAGAGTGACTCTGCACTGCATTGCTTTCACTTCACGGTCACACCCGGCAGGTGTGACCCACCGTGGGTCACACCTGCCGAGAGTGACTCTGCACTGCAAAAGCAGCTCGCCCTCGCTGCCAAGCTCCAGCTTGTCAGCGAGTGCGAATTCGGTGCGAACCGATCGATCGATTTCGCGTCAATCGATTTTCCGTTCGAGCGAATGAGGTCGTGTGATGGCCGAATAGTATTGCGGTCGTCGGTCGGCCCAGCGATCGATGACATGTTCTCTGGGGACGCGAACCAAGCGTTTGTTTCGGGCGGCCATCAAATCGATCTCTGCGGTCAGAATGCACTCGTCCTCATGCGGTGCGTCGGCAAGTGGATTTCCATTGGGGTCGCAGATCCGGCTGTTGCCGATGAAGTGGAAACCTCGTTCGGTTCCAACGCGATTCACACTCATAAAATACACGTTGTTTTCCAAAGCCCTGGCATTGGGGAGATAGCGAGCAAAAGTGTCTGCGCCCGGTGGCCAATTGGTAGGCAAGATAAGCAGATCGGCCCCCTCCAACGCAAGCGCACGCGACGATTCCGGAAACGAGGCATCGTAGCAAATGTGGACACCAATCTTCATTCCGTCCGCGTCGAAAGCGCGATAGGGTTCCGCCCCAATCGTTATAAAACGATCGATACCGAGAAACGGCAGATGGATCTTGCGATAGACGTCGACCAATCCGTTGGGTCCGATCAGGGGACAGCTGTTGTAAACGCTACCATCCTGGCCCGCTTCCAACATGCCGAAAGCGACGAACTGAGAGTGTTTTGCGCACCACTCCGAGATACGTTTGACAGCGGGGCCATCCATAGGCTGAGCGTGCGGTAGTGCCTCTTCCAGGCTTCGGAAACAATAGCCGCTCAGCATGCATTCCGGGAAGACTACCAAATGGCTCTGCGCCAGTTCCGGACGAGCTAGCCAAGTCAGCATCCGTTCCAAATTGGCAGCCGTATCTCCTAAACTGACATGCGACTGAACGCCGCTGACAATGCGTTTGCTGGGAAGCATGGTTGTTCACTTTGGGTGGAATGCACCGAATGCACCGAATGCACCGGGAGTATGGATGGTATTGTTAGGCGATAAACTCCTTTTATAGCAGATTCGCGATGCTTTGGGCCCGGGAACGGTAGTTACCCAGCTTGCGATCGAGTCTTTTGCCTTACTAAGAGCTGTTCGCTCAGCTAGAATACCTATCATGAATGAAAAACCGACGGACCCTGCTAAGACGAACTCCATATGGCCTGATGGTGAGGTCACAGCCGAGTTGCTGATGCATGTACGGGAGGGAGAGGCGTTGGCGGTGGATCAGTTGATGGATCGGCATCGCAATTCGCTTCGGCGCATGATCCAATTGCGACTCGATCAACGACTGATGCAGCGGATGGACGTGAGCGACGTTATCCAGGACGTTCTCATCGAGGCCAATCGGCGACTGACGGACTATCTTGCCAATCCGGTCATGCCCTTCCATCTTTGGATCCGTCAAATCGCAAAAGATCGGATCATCGACGCGCACCGCCGACATCGGGTTTCCGCAAAACGAAGTATAGACCGCGAACAACCGCAACCCGGCAAAGGGGCTTTTGATCAATCGACCATCGAATTGGCCAACCAGTTTCGAGATGGGGCTCTCACGCCCGCCGCGGCGGCCACGCAACGCGAGCTTGCGGAGCAAATCGAATCTGCGGTCCAGCTTTTGCGAGATAACGACCGCGAGATCATTCTCATGCGGCACTACGAACAGCTCAACAATCAGGAGATAGCGCAGTCTCTGGGTTTGACGGAGCCGGCCGCTAGCATGCGCTATTTGAGAGCTTTGAAACGGCTGCGAGAGATCATTGAGGGGATGCCGGCACTTCAGCGAGATCTAGAGGAATGAACGCGGATTTGGACGAGCCGGAGTCCGAAGCAGAAGCCAAACTGGCCGTCATCGTCTCCCAACTGACCGACCGGATGCAACGGGGTGAGCAGATCGATATTCGGACGATTTGCAAACAGCATCCTGAATGTGCGGAGGATCTTATGTTCCTTTGGGGGACAGTTCTGGTTACCGACGCAGTCGGTGGAGCCGAGGCCAAGCTGCTAGGGAACTCAGGGGCAAAAGGCGTTTCCAGCCGTTCAGACACCGGTAAAGCGGACTCGGGCCAATGGCAAATGGGTTTGCCCTGCACTATGGGCGATTACGAGCTGGTGGAGGAGATCGGTCGCGGAGGAATGGGTATCGTTTATCGCGCCCACCAGATCAGTCTTAATCGCGAGGTAGCGATCAAGATGATCCTTCGAGATCGATTGGCCTCCGATCTAGAAAGACAAAGATTCTTTGCGGAAGCCAAGGCCACAGCTCAACTCGACCACGTGGGTATCGTTCCGGTTTTCGACGTCGGTGAGATCGACGGTCGGCCGTATTTTGCGATGAAGTTTATTAAAGGGAAAACCCTTTCGGAATTGATGGCTCTCGGTGGAGTCACGCAACGTCAAGCGGCTGGTTATCTCGAACAGATTAGTCGAGCAGTCCACTTTGCGCATCAGGCCGGCATCGTACATCGAGATATCAAGCCCTCGAATATCCTTATTGATGAGGTCGGACATGCCAAGCTTACTGACTTTGGCCTAGCTAAACGATCGGATAGCGTTGAATCGCTGACACGGACAGGCGTCGTTCTGGGTACGCCAACTTACATGAGTCCTGAACAAGCCAGTGGGCGGATGGGGCCGATTGGGCCAGCGTCGGACTTGTACAGTTTGGGAACCGTGCTTTACCACGCCATTGCTGGCCGGCCGCCCCATGTGGCGAAATCACCCGTGGATTTGCTGCTGAAGATCCTGGAACAGGATCCGCCGTTGCCACGTGTGATAGACCCCAAGGTGGATAGAGATCTGGAGATGATCGTAGTTCGATGTCTGCAAAAGCCACCCGACCTGCGTTACTCCAGCGCTGAATCTTTAGCGGATGACCTCCGCTCGTTTCTCAACGACGAACCGATCGCCGCCAGATCGGGACAGTTTGTTCAGATCATTGCGAGGTGGTTTCGCGAGACCCATCATGCCTCGATCTTGGAAAACTGGGGCCTGCTCTGGATGTGGCATTCGTTGGTGCTGGTGATCGCGTGCTTGCTCACTGAGGCACTGCAATGGAGTTCTGTGGCACTGCAATGGAGTTCTGAAACAAATCGCTGGTCGTACGCGTTGCTTTGGACGGTGGGATTGGGTGCTTGGGCCGCGGTCTTCTGGGCGCTCAGGCGCCGGATGGGGCCGGTCACCTTCGTCGAGCGTCAGATCGCACATGTATGGGGTGCGAGCATGATTGGAATTGGGGCGTTGTTCCCTATCGAATGGGGATTGGATTTGCCACCACTGACACTGACTCCGTTGTTGGCGATCATTACAGGCATGGTCTTTGTCATTAAAGCGGGTATTCTGAGCGGCGTATTTTACGTCCAAGCGTTTTTTTTGTTCGCTGCCAGCGCCTTGATGTTGGCCTTTCCCAAAGTGGCTCATATCATTTTTGGCGTCGTTGCAGGCGGCTGTTTCTTTTTCCCAGGACTAAAATACTACCGGCAGAGTTTGGTCCAGATCGCCTAGACCCCTACGAGCTTGTCCACCTGGGGATTGGCGTGAATGAGGCATCCCAGGTAAAATGGTTGGAATGAAGATGGGCGAAAGAAAATCCTTAAAGAAGATGAACCTAAAAGGTCTGACGACACTGCTCGCTACCCTGATTCTTTCGATGATCGGGACAGGTGTCTTTGCGCAACGAGCGATCAAGAAGCACACGAGAGCGGCCCCGCCGACCTTTCAACCGGACGAGTTCGCCGGTGTTTTCTTCCCCGACCCGCTCAGTCAGTTGCAAGGTGAAAGGCCATCTGGAATCTCAGCCCTAGCATCCGTGACATCGAAGACGCCAGCCACTGGCGACGATAGCTTGTCCGTGGCGACTGAACTTCAGAGTGGAAACGACCTTTGGAAAGAGCTGGTCAGCCCCGGTACGATCGAGGATATGGTCAAAGAGTCGAATAGCCGATTGGATGGCATGATCACCAATCCAGCTAAATTCGCTGGCGGGGGTGTTGTTCAAGCGCGTCGCGAGTTCACGCTGATCGCCTCACTGATGGCTGTCATCGCGGAGTACCCTGGCGAGGTAAAGTGGAAGTCGTCCGCGACCTACGCTCGGCGGATCTTTACCCGCATGGCGATGAATTGCAAGGTTGGGACGCAATCGGTTTTCAAAGAAGCCAAACAGCGCCAAACGGACCTGCAGTCTCTGCTCAAAGGAGCTAAAGTCGAAGGGACAGCGGACGAAGTTGAGTGGGGAGATACCGCCGAAATGGGGCCTACCATGCAACTTCTGGAATGGTCCTTGCGCGACAATTTGACCCCCGCGACGAGCAACGACAAAGAGTTTCGAGAGAAAAAGGACGACGTGCTAAAGTACGCCGAGTTTGTGTCGTTGCTCGGAAATGTCCTGCAACAACCCGGCATGAATTACGCCGATGAAGCCGAGTACAAGCAGTTTGCAAAAGCTATGATGGAGTCTGCGATGGAAGTGGCAAAGGCAACTCGAAACAACGACGCCGAAATTGCGAGGTCGGCTGTGAGTCGGCTCAATCAAGCGTGCACAAGATGCCATGAAGCGTATCGACAGTAGTTTTGCAAAAGGAAGCGTGCGGGATGGGGATTCACTTTGTTTGTCATCATTGCGGCCACGCATTGCATGTAAAAAATTTCCAAGCGGGCAAACGAGGTAAGTGCCCCAGTTGCAACGGTTCTTTTCGCGTCCCAAATGAAGACTCCTCCTATTCGCAAGTATTGGATACGGCGGCTTTGCAAACCATACCGTCCACTGACGTGGCGTCGAACCGAAGCATTCCACAGGAATCCGATAGAGCTCAGGGAATTCCAAACGACCAAGCCTATGATGCCGTCTCGATGGAGGATGAGACCTCAGAGTCTTTTCCATCCAACGCGGGGGGACAGCCAGCAATGCCAGCGGTACTTCAGGAAGCGGGTAATGCAGTTTGGTTCGTTCGACCACCCAGCGGTGGGCAATTCGGTCCAGCAGCCTCTCGGTTGCTCATGAATTGGATTGCAGAGAACCGCGTGACGCCCGATTCCTTGCTGTGGCGGGACGGCTTAACGCAATGGCAACTGGCCAGTGAATTGCTTCCTGATTTGTTTAGGCAAACTGCTCCAACTGGCAATCTGGAAACGGCCGACCAGGCTACGTTGCCGAGCGTTGCTGGCAGCGCTCTCGTACGACGCAGAAATCAGAAACGCAGGCAGCAAGTAGCGATGGTGGCCATTCTGTCGACCGTATCGCTGGTGCTTCTGGGTGTTTTGATCTACGTTTTAGTTTCGCAAGCGGGCTCGTGATACAGTTGTTCTTCGAATAGATTTTGAGTAGAAACCGTTAGGAATTAGATGGCGACAGGCCTATTGTTACTTTTGGATGATATCGCGTCGATTCTGGATGACGTTGCGACGCTAACCAAGGTCTCTGTCCAGAAGACGGCGGGAGTCTTGGGAGATGATCTCGCTCTCAATGCGAATCAAGTCTCAGGGGTTGCATCGAATCGCGAGCTCCCCGTTGTTTGGGCGGTGGCCAAGGGATCGTTGGTCAACAAAGCGATCCTCGTGCCCGGCGCACTACTTTTCGGCAGCGTCGCCCCGTGGGCTATCACTCCGCTTATGATCGCGGGAGGGGCGTTCCTCTGCTACGAAGGCTGCGAAAAGATTGCCCATCGATTCCTCCATTCCCATCAAGACGATAATCTGCACCATGCAAAGCATAAAGAGATCTTGTTGACCGAAGAGATCGATGTAGTGGCTGCGGAGAAAGAAAAGGTGAAAGGGGCGATTCGAACTGATTTTATCTTGTCCGCCGAAATCATCGTTATCTCTCTCGATATCGTCGCCAATTCAACATTCGCCACCCGACTGATGGTCCTCGTGGGAGTGGGGATCTTTATGACAGTAGGCGTTTATGGATTGGTTGCATGTATTGTCAAAATGGATGATCTTGGAATGTATCTGCAAAAGAAGAAAGGGATGGCAAAATCGATCGGACGATTCCTCCTCTTTTCCGCACCCTATCTGATGAAATTCTTGTCGGTAGCAGGAACGATTGCCATGTTCCTCGTCGGTGGCAGCATCATCGTTCACAAGCTGCCAGCCTTGCATCATTGGGTAGAATCTGTTTCACATTGGGTGTCAGCGGTGCCTGGGATTGGGCCTTTTCTAGAGACCGCGACGAGCATGATGCTGGAGGCTGCGGTAGGGGTCGCAGCCGGTGCAATCGTGTTGGTCTGTGTACTGCTAACCAAAAGACTTTGGGGCAATACTCGAGCCATGAATAAAGCTTCGACACAAAGTTAGACGAGCATTGCGGTTGCGCGATGGATGCATTCGTCTACCGACGCGATGGGCTTAGGTTTCCATCGCCGAATGCGGTATTGACACCGAAGACTTGCTCAACAGCAGTAAACTCCGCCCAAATGGGCAAATGATCGGAGATACGAAGCGCTTCTTCCGTTTTGATGCTGAACATGTCGCACAAATCGAGCACTCCACTTCTGCCAGTAAACTCGTTCGTTAGACCTCGATCGAAAAGAATGTTATCGTAGATGCTCTTGCGAATGGTATTGGTAAACTCATTGTCCACGGTCCAGTAGATTTGCGGGATTCGCCCCAACTCTCCAAACTGTTTTGGGCCAGCGTTTAAATCCCCCATCAACAGAACATCGTCTTCCTGTGCGGACATGTACTCGAACTGACGGATCCCCTTAAGGACAGTGTGCATCACAGGCAGCTCCGTTTTCACTTCATCAGGGTCCGTATGAATGTTTACCAACGAAAACGTGAACGGTCGGTAGTTGGGAGGAACCCGAGCCACGAACCTAGCGACTAACGGTTCTCGATGCAGATAGTCTGCATTGTCCTCGATCGTGTAGGATGCGTCCGGACTAGTTACCAGTTTGTTCGTGTCATAGATGTAAGCGTATTGCTCTTTGGATACCGTTCTGCCCAAGCGGGGGCCAATCAGGTAATCGTATCGGCCACCTCTGGCATTCACATGCTGCAAGAGTCGTGGGATCAGGGTTTGGTTTTCTGCACGAACCTCTTGAATCGCGACGACATCAAATTGCTGTATCACCGCGGCGATCCGAGCAACGACCCATGCATCCGCTACTTTCTTTTCACCCAAGGTCTGGATATTGAAGCTAGCGATCAGAATCGTTTGGGGTGAGCGGGCGGGTAGACTCTGCGAACGAGCGCTGACCGGTGCTCCCGCCGAAACAAACTGGCCCGCCGAAACAAACTGGCCAGGAGGAACGGTCTGGCCAGGAGGAACGGTCTGATTGGGAGGTGATGCGTTGAACGCAAGTTCGGATCCGGGTTCGCAACCAGCCAGTAGCACCAATCCGGCGACTGCCGAAGTAGCCAAAAACAATAGTTTTCTTAGATGCATCATTCCCCTCGCCTCCTTGCTCGGGTTTTTTGACGTTATTGCGAGTTAAGGGTATTGCGAGTTAAGGGGTCAGGAGTCAATTGTGCGAAGCACCCGAACGGCCGTTCCGGCAATTGACTCCTGACCCCTTAAATGTCCTTAAAATTTAGTTGCACGACGCTCCGCGTCGTGATTCCTGCGTAGCTGTCTGTCCAGATTGAATTTGGGGACTAAGTCGCCAGTGCTGATTCCAACAACCTTTTCAGCCGAGGCGGAGCATTTCCAATAAGCGATTCCATAGTAGTTCGCAACTCCTTACCTAGACTACCCAGTTCGCCAATTGCCCATGCTGCACGTTCTCGAGCCGACAGGTCCAATTTGCTTCTATTCAATACTTGACCCAGCTCGGCTTGAATGCGGTTCTTATCGATCGTCGAAAATCCTGCAGGGGCGAGTCGGCCCAGCAAAGTACAGGACCAGTAGACTCGATTCGAATTTTCGGAAATAAGTTGTTGGCGTAGAAAAGCCGAATCCTCAAAACGAGGGGGACCGCTGCTTTCCAACGCGTCGGACGCGTTGCCGAGCATCGATTCATCATCGCTTTCGAGCTGAGCAAAGCACTCTTTTAGGTTTTGCGTCGCCATCCATGGGTGTTGTTTGGCTTCGACACTCTTTTCGCTATAGGTCATTGGACTACTTCCTTTCTTCTCAGAACTATCTTCCAGAGGATGGTATCTACAGATTTTTCGATTCTGGCACAATCTGGTTTGCCGAGTACCGTTGCAATCGATTGCAACGCAAACTACGCTTCTCGCCATGCGAATTGACTTAGTCATCACCGAGTTAGAAACTGGCGGAGCCGAGCGGTGTTGCGCCGCATTGGCAATGTTTCTTCAAGATCGTGGCCATGCGGTGAGAATCATCTCGCTCGGCCCTCGACCGATTGAACTTAAGATGTCCGTGGTGCGGTCTTTGGAGCTAGCCAAGATCGAAATCCACTTTTTGAATGGACTGAATTGGCGGGGTTTTCCTAGCGTATTAACCCAGTTGCGAACGCTGATGCGACGGAATCCGCCAACGGTGGTCCAGTCCTTTCTTTGGCATGCCAACTTCGCTACTGCATTGGTAGTTCCTTCGTTGAAAATCCCTCTTTACGGAGGGATACGGGTGGCTGAACGACGGCGATGGATACATCGATTGGATCGATGGTCCGCCTCCCGATCTACCAAGACGATTTGTGTTAGCAATGGAGTCATGGAATGGTGTGTTCGAGTGGAAAAAATGGATGCTTCCAAGCTCGTTGTGATTCCGAATGGAATCTCTATCGCTGGCCAACCGTCTCCCATAGAAGGTCGCACGCATCGTGTTCCTGAAAATGCTCGTATCCTTTTGTTTGTGGGTCGGCTTGACTTGCAAAAGGGGGCTGATATTTTGATAACGCGAGCACCGGCTTTGCTTCGGCAGTTGCCAGCGCATCATTTGGTACTGTTGGGCGATGGCCCGTTGCGCAATGCAGCGAACGCTCTAGGTCGTCTGCCGGAATTTTCTGGCCGCATTCATGCACTCGGACTGCGCGACGACGTTCGAGCCTGGATGGCTCGCTCAGAACGTTTGATTCTGCCGACACGCTTCGAAGGAATGCCGAACGTCATTTTGGAAGCGATGGCTGAAGGATTGCCGATCGTTGTAACGCGGGTTGAGGGAGTGGCGGATTTACTCGGCGAACGGACTGAGGAGCAGTCCGTCGATCGAGACCATTGGGACGGATTCTTCCGATTGGTGGTCGAACAATCGAATGCGGCCAATTCGAAAGACTTAGGGCAGGCCAATCGGGAAAGAGCCCTATCCGAGTTCGAGCTTACCAAGCAGCTGGCCAGCTATGAATCGTACTATCGAGCCAATGAGATGTAGGATCGTCGTTGAAAATCAACCATTGTAGAACGGTACTCCTTGCCGTTTTATCGGCTAGTCTAGGCTGTGATTTTCGCGACTAGTGCTTTAGAACACCAACGATAAAGTTCCTATACGTCTCTTGGTTTCCTCCATCAAAGCATCTTCTTCCGCCTCGTCGTTCGCCTCGTACGTGACGGAAAATCTGAGGAAACTGCCGGCGTCGTCCCACGGAACCGTCACCATGGAATGCTGAGTAATAAAGTACTGGGATGCTTCTTCGGCATTGGCGAATTTCTGTCCACCGGCGATTCCTTGAGGTGATTTTGTGTAGAGGAAATAGCTTCCACCAGGTGCTTCGCACTCAAAACCGCAGCTGCGAAGACAAGCCACCAATTTGTCCAACCGTCGTCGGTACTTGGCATTGATTCGTTTCGGAATAGCGGCTGAGTCCAGTCCGGTAATGGCTGCCCTTTGGACGGCTCCGAACTGGCCACTATCGCAATTGTCCTTGACATCCGCAAAGGCTTGGACGATCTGAGCATTTCCACACACCCAACCGATTCGCCAACCTATCATGTCGAAGCCTTTGCTCATCGAATGAACCTCCACTCCGACATCCATCGCACCCGGCACTTGCAGAAAACTCAGTGGTTTGCCTCGAAACGAGAGCATAATGTGAGCCGCGTCCTGAACGACAATGAAGCTGTGACGATTGGCCAATGCAATCATCTGCTCGTAAAACTCACGAGTTGCCACTTGCCCCGTAGGGCTATTGGGGTAGTTTAGAACCAACATCTTGGTCTTCTGCCAAGTTTCGTCGGTCACTTGGCTAAAGTCCGGGAAGAAATGGTTCTCGGCCAAAAGAGGTAGTCGATAGACGGAACCCCCGTAATACTTGGTGTGAGTTCCTGCAACCGGATAGCCAGGCACGGTCATCATGGTGATGTCCCCTGGATTGATAAAGCATGCCGGCAACATCGAGAGAGCTGTTTTGCTCCCGATGCAATGATTGATTTGGGTGAGCGGGTCCAATTCAACCTCGAACTCCCTTTGCATGAATCGGCTAACGGCCTGTTTGAATTCTACGACACCATTATCCATGTATCCGCGGTTCTCGGCCCGATTGACCTCGATCGCCATCTGGTCGCGAACTTTGTCGTCTGCCATGGAATCGTTTTCGCCAATCCCGAAATCGAGCAGGCCGCGGTCAGGAAAATCGGACATCGCTTTGCGTTTTGCTCTTTTGATTTTCTCAAACTTGTAGATCTCGTTCCCCTTGCCATACGCCACGCCTCCGATGCGTTCGGCAAAAAGATTTTGAAAATAAGGGTCGGGAGAGGCAGCGGGAACGGGTTTGGCAGGTGCAGATGCAGTGGACATAGTGGACTGGGTTGAATGGGTGCAAATTTCTCGGGAGATTCCGCAAGTTATGATAGGGTCGAAGCTCCATCTGGCAATATCAGCCGCTGCAACTTTCTATCGGAGCGGCACACCCTCGATCGCCTGCCCGTTCGTGGTCAAGACGTGCAGTTCGTGAATGCTATGTTTTCCTTCATATTTCCAAACCATCAGCCCAGCTCGGGTCACCTCGAACGCTTTTATTCCTTTCTTTGCTCCATAACTGGCGATGACAGTATTTCCATTCGGGAGCCGTTGGCCCCCGCAAGGGTCTTGAAAAGGGGTCCCATCGACGGTTTCGTTGCTCATCTTCCAAACGACTTTCCCGTTTGCATCGAACTCCACAGTTTTGTTTCCGTGCGTCAAATTGACCAACGTATTGCCGTTGTCTAAGCGAATAGAGGTGAACGGCCAGTTCTCCGCTGCGCGTCCTCCGAGCTCCTCAAGATCGGTTTTGAGGGAACTAATGACTTTGCCCTCGGGTGTGTACTCTTTCACTTGAAACGCCAACAGATGTGGCACCAAATAGTTGCCATTGGGGAGTTTCCTGGCCATACGGGTCTGCATGTGAGCGTTGTCGGTTTCTGGTTGCAGAGCGATTTCAAAGACAATTTTTCCCTGGGTGTCAACCTCGATCAAACGGGGAATCGCACCAAGTTCCGTGACCAAAGTGTTGCTATTCAGAAGTCTCTGGGCCGTACCAATTTCGCTATTGATCGGGGATTTCTTGTAACGAAAGACGACTGACTTGTCCCGCGTTAACTCGATCACTTCGTCGGCCCAGGCGATGAGCGCATTGCCGTTGGGCAAGATGCTGCCGTCGCGGGCACCGGGGCGACCTGCATCCCACACTTCGTTACCCAGTTCATCCAGAATTCCGGTGAAGGTCGGACCGGCGATAAAGAGGGAGTGTTGCACTACAGCTCGGTCCTCTCCCAACACAGGACCAGCGGCGGATACCGCCGAGCAAAAAGCTGTCGTCAGCAGCTTGGCGAAAAAAGTTAGCTTGAAGGTACGCATTAAAAAATCCTGTCATGCAAGAGAGGCGGCGAGCAAGGGTTATTCAGCTTTTTATCGATCGGCTAGTGACCGGTTCTGGACGGCAATCCTATAGACTATACTACGGGAAGTCTGCTTCCTTCTGCTCCTCTAGAGAATTCAGTATGCAAGTTCCATTTTCGTGTGGTTTCGATTTGGGCGGTACCAAGATGCTCTGCGTCGTATTGGACGACAAGCAAAAAATTGTCGCACGCAAACGCAAGAAAACCAAAGGCACGGAAGGTGCGCAGGCCGGCGTATTGAGAATCGCGGAACTGATTCGTGAGACTTTTGCTGAGTCCGGACTGCCTATCGAGGACCTAAAGTCGCTCGGGATAGGTTGTCCGGGACCCGTGGATATGGATCTGGGGGTCGTGAACGTGGCTGTTAATCTCGGGTGGAGGAACGTCTCTTTGGCGGCCATGCTCGAGGATGAAATGGAATGCCCCGTGTCAGTCTTGAATGACGTCGACGCGGGCGTTTATGGAGAGTATTCGTGTGGAGCGGCAGTCGGTGCTCGAAGCGTGGCGGGAATCTTCCCCGGAACCGGGATTGGTGGCGGGTTCGTCTATGAAGGCAAAATTCTCCGCGGCAGACGATCCTCGGCCATGGAGATCGGACATACCCGAATCGCGTCTTCCAATCGCAGCAGCGGTGTGGACATGACCGGAACGCTGGAGAGCGAGGCCAGTCGATTGGCGATCGCGGCCGAATGCGCCAAGCTAGCCTACCGTGGTGAAGCCCCCAATCTGTTGCGAGCTGCCGGTACCGACATTTCTCAAATTCGTAGCAAAGTACTCGCTGCTGCCATTCGCGATGGCGACAAATCAGTCGAACGCATTGTCCGACAAGCGGCTCAGACCGTTGGCTATGCGGTGACCAATTTGGTCCACATGCTTTGTCCGGAAGTGATTATTCTCGGCGGCGGATTAGTAGAAGCTATCAGCGAAATCTTCATGGAAGAAGTCTGCAGAACCGCAAAGAAAAGTGTTCTCCCATGCTACGACGAAATGTATGAAATCAAAATGGCGAAACTGGGTGACGACGCCGGCGCTATCGGGGCAGCCATCTGGGCAAAAGAACAATTACCAGCAATATGTGCCTAAACATCTGCGCGAGGCAAGTTCATCGCTTCCATGATTGCTAAGTTGGATCACTGGCAAATCTCCCTCCATACTACAGACAGGTTTCAACATGACTCGTTATCGGCTTCTGGCTTTGCTCTTGGTAGTCGAGCTATTTGTTCAAGTGAATTCGATCTGTGCGAAAGAACCAAAGCCACCGAATATCTTGTTGGTTTTCTCGGACGATTTGGCCTACCAAGCCATCAGCGCCTACGGGGAAAAGCGAAATCTATTGAAGACCCCCAACATGGACCGAATCGCGAATCAAGGAATGCGATTCGATCGCTGTTTGGTCACAAATTCGATTTGTGGCCCGAGCCGCGCGACCATCTTGACCGGCAAGTACTCGCACATGAACGGATTTTACAACAACTCCAACAGTTCGTTCGACAGCAAACAGCCAACGTTTGCCAAAGATTTGCAACAATCGGGGTACGCAACGGCAGTTGTCGGGAAATGGCATTTAGTCAGCGACCCGGTCGGTTTTGATCATTGGCACATTCTGCCCGGTCAAGGGATCTACTATAACCCGCCAATGATACGCAACGGAGAAAAGATTAAGCATGAGGGGTACACCACAGATATCATCACCGACCTCTCGATCGAGTGGTTAAAGAATCGAGACAAAACCAAACCCTTCATGCTGATGGCACAGCACAAAGCCCCGCACCGCGAATGGGCTCCTGCACTGCGTCACTTAGGTTGGGACAACGATCGGCATTATCCAGAACCCGAGACCCTTTTTGATGACTTTGCAGGACGCAGCAAGGCGGTTTCGGATCATGACATGAGCATCGAAAAAACGTTTACCAAGCTGGATGCCAAACTCGATACACCTACCAACATGAGTCCTACCCAGTTGGCAGAATGGAACGCCTACTACCAGCCTCGCAACGAGACTTTTCAGAAAGCCAACCTGCCAGGCAAAGACTTGGTCCGCTGGCGTTACGATCGATACATGCATGACTACTTGGCTTGCGTCAAGGCCGTGGATGAGAGCGTAGGAAGAATGCTAGACTTTCTAGATCAAGAGGGTTTGGCGGAGAACACGATGGTCGTTTGCACCTCGGACCAAGGATTCTACTTGGGTGAACATGGTTGGTTTGACAAGCGATGGATCTTTGAAGAGTCGCTTCGGTCTCCGATGCTGGTACGCTGGCCTGGAAAGACGAAACCAGGGAGTGTCAACAAGGATTTGGTTTCGCTGCTCGACTTGGCGGAAACCTTCTTAGACGCTGCCGGGCGAACCATCCCGAATGAGATGCAAGGAAAAAGTCTCGTCCCATTGCTGCAAGGTGCCACGCCGGCAGATTGGAGAAAAAGCTTTTATTATCACTACTATGAGTTTCCGGTTCCTCATCGCGTCCGACCGCATTATGGCGTGGTGACCGATCGATTCAAATTGGTTCACTACTACAACACCGACGTGGATGACTGGGAACTCTTGGATCGCGAGAAGGACCCAATTGAGGTAAAGAATTTTTATGACGATCCGGCATACGCAGCGACCGTAAAGGAATTGCACGTCGAGCTGGAGCGTCTTCGCAAGGAAGTCAAAGAACCCGAAGTGACTCCCCGCGCGGCCTACGGCAAACTACCCTTCGACAGGTAACGCAACTCTCCAAAACCGGGTTCTCCTCCCATTTTAGTGCCGAAGATGGAAAACGCTTGGATTTACTGCCTCTCGTTGGAGGGCGACTTAAACCTTGTATGAGATTCAAATTCTTGGCTGTCAAGCTCCTCAAATGAACAATTTCCATCAATGAAAAGAACGATTGAGGGCATTGGAGCGACCGAAACAAACGTGATTTTGGTACTGCCCTGGACCACCCCCGTCGATCCAGCATACGCAGGCCTACATCTTTAACTAAGCTGTTTGAGGGCGTGGATTTCCACGCACTATAAAATGGCGAGAGAAGCCTAAAGGTCGCTTTACCCCTTCCGCGTCCGAGATGAATGGAACGCGAAAGCTAGGATGGGACAAGAGTTCAATAGTCCAGATTGCATCGCCAATGAATCCGAAGCTAATAGTGTTCGGCTCGTTCAATTCAATCGCTGAAAATGACCCAGACGAATAGATGCCCCCAAGAAGGGCAGCATCCAAAAGATTCCAGTTTTTATCGAAGAGATGAATTCCAAGCATCTCTTCATAAGGCGTATCGTCAGTCATAAAGAGCAAGTAAAAATCTTCCCATTGAACTGCGGCTTCCATTATTGCTCCCGACACGAGCTTGCCAGTTGGTGTTCCATTCATGAAAACTTCGCTTTTGGGCACTTCATCTCCGCTTTTTTCCTCAACTAGCTTCGTTGTCAATTCTGTCAGTATGCGCATGCTCATTGCTCAATTCCTTCTACCAAAAGAAATCCATGCCAAACGCAGCAAGCGCGCCTCCGACAAAAGCACCAACCGTGACGCATACCGGTGCGCCAGGTCCGCAGGCTAGTCCTGCTAAGGCTCCCCCCGCAATTCCGCCACCAATGCCGGCACCAGTGACCGCTATCTCACGCCCTGCAGCATTGGCCTTGTTGTCAGCAGTTGAAATTGTATAAACGGATAAGGCTATTGAAAGGACGATAAGGCCGCGTCCTGCACGCGAGAGCGTACGCATAGTCACCGACACACGGGGATTAGATTTACCTGCAGATTTGACAATCTCTGAATAAACT
>Ga0105049_10004875_pt1 | contig 15700 bp, 12 predicted proteins | sample MAT06_FD_78087 | JGI IMG/M metagenome (GOLD analysis project Ga0105049, IMG submission 78087) | Freshwater microbial communities from Lake Fryxell liftoff mats and glacier meltwater in Antarctica - MAT-06 | ecosystem: Environmental > Aquatic > Freshwater > Ice > Liftoff microbial mat | place... | reverse complement strand
GGCTCGCCACATGACACGGGCTCGCCACATGACACGGGCTCGCCACATGACACGGGCTCGCCACATGACACGGGCTCGCCACATGACACGGGCATTGCGACGACCGTGTCGGCTCGTGCCGAGGGTGGGCGCGTGACCAGACTGGACACCGGGCCCGTGCAGAGCGGCCGGACCGGCGCCACGGACGAGCGGCGGGTACGACTGTCCACGGCCCGCTTCGTCTCGGCCGTGCTGGTGCTGCTGACCGGCGTCACGCTGCTGCTGGGGTACGCCAACAAGGCGCGTTGCGTCGGACCCGAGTTCGACCAGGCAGGCCGCAGCGGCCCCGACTACACGATCCGCGTCGACCGTGACGTGTGCTATTCCGACATCCAGTACCTGTGGCTGGGCCGCGACATCGACAAACACGTGTTCCCCTACGTGAGCGGCTCGATCACCCCCGATGGCCGGCTCGTCGGCGGCACCGTCGAGTACCCGGTCCTCAGCGGCGTCCTGATGTGGGCCGGCGCGTTGTTCGCCAGCGACGACGGCGGTTTCCTGCTCGCGTCGGCGCTGCTGATGGCACCGTTCGGTCTGCTCACCGGCTGGCTGTTGGGCCGACTGGTCCGGTGGCGCGCCCTGCTGTGGGCGATCGGACCACCGCTGGTGCTCTACGCGTTCCACAACTGGGACCTCCCGGTGGTGGCGTGCGCGGTGGGCGCGGTGTTCGTGATGCACGGATCGCGCATGGGTCTGTCGCTTTCCGATCGTGGCGCTGTCGCGGCGTTGCTGCTCGGGCTCGGGTTCGCCTTCAAGCTCTACCCGGGGGCGTTCGTCCTCCCGCTCGCCCTGTACGTGCTGACGTCGTCACGATCGGACGGGCTGGACTGGCGTGGCGCGCTGCGGGTGCCCGCCGTCGCGGCCGCCACGGTGGTGGTGGTCAACCTGCCGTTCGCGCTGGCGGGGTACGAGGGCTGGCGGGCGTCCTTCACGTTCCAGCAGTTGCGCAAGGTCGACCTCACCACCAACTCCGTGTGGTTCTGGGGCTTCCGGCCCGACTCCGATCCGGACGACCTCGCGTTCCAGTCCATAATGGATCTGCTGTCCCCCGGTCTGGTCCTGCTGTCGTTCGCGTTGGCGGCCGCCGTCGGCTGGTGGCGGTGGCAGCGCGACGGCGTCTACCCGTGGGTGGGGGTCAGCGCGGCGATGCTGTGCGGCTTCCTGCTCCTGCACAAGGTGCACTCGCCGCAGTACACGCTGTGGCTCCTGCCGTTCTTCGTGCTGCTCGCGGTGCCGTGGCGTTGGGTCGTTGCATACCTCATCGCCGACGTGCTGATGGGCGTCGGCATCTTCCGCTGGTTCTACGCGCTCAATGCCGGCACGGGCAGCGGCATCTACGACGGTTTCGCCGCGCAGGCCGTGGCACTGGGGGTGTGGGGCCGCGCAGCCCTGCTCGTCGTCCTGTTCGTGGCGTTCCTGCGATTGCCCGATCCACTTGCGAGCCGTGGACGCAACCCCGCGGCGTCGGTGCCGGTCGACTGAGGGGTTCTGCAGGCCGATCAGCGCCAGGCGAAGACCGGCTGTTCCAGGTGCGCGACACGCGTCGATCTCCCGCACAGGACGACCTCCCGGAACTGGTACAGCACCGCCGCGGTCGGAGCGTGCACGAACCGGCCGAAAAGCGGGAGCTGGATCACCGGGGCGTCGGACTCGGGAATGGTCAGTAACCGGGGTTCGACATCGGTGCTGGTCAGCGACACCCGATCCACCTCGTCCGGGTTGGGCGTGAGGTCGGTTGCGTCCCCGCCCACACGACCACCGGGGTGATCACGTAGCCCGAGCGCGTCGGATAGTCGTCGAGCCACCCCAGCTCCGCCTCGGGCCCGAGCGAGAGGCCGAGCTCCGCACGTGATCGACATCCTGGACCACCGCCCGATCGTCCATGGTCGGGGCCGTGCCGGCCACCCGCGTCCGGCAACCGGCGGTCGGCCGGCATGCCCCCCCCGGAGCGTGGAGCTCACACCCGCGCGACGGCAACCGGTCCTGGCTCGTCGGGCGCGTGCTGCAGGTGTGGCGCCGTGGGCCAGTCGGGATCGTCCGCGGCAGGGTCCTGCGGACCGACGGCACGTACCGGATCGGTGCCCGGACGCAGCACCGAACGCACCACCAACACGCACAGCAGCACGACCACCGCGTCGCGCAACACCACCGTGCCGAGGAACCAGTCCGGCGGCAGGCCCCTGTTCTCCGGTGTCAGGTAGTAGTACATCCGCGGCACCCACACGAGCGCATCGACCGCCATCCACGCGAGCAGCAACCGCCATCGGGGCAGGGCCAGCACGGCGAGCGGCACCAACCACAGCGAGTACTGCGGACTCCACACCTTGTTGACCAGCAGGAACGAGGCCACGACCAGGAACGCCAGCGACGCGAGCCGGGGTGTGCGGGGGGCCAGCCAGGCGAGCGTCGCGACACCGACGCAGCAGACCAGGAACAGGGCCGCGCTCACCGCGTTGAGCACCACCGGCGACTCCCCGTCGGCGAGTGGGCCGTCGAACCCCGCCCAGCCGGTGAAGTGGCTGACCACGAAGTACAGCGAGTCGGGATCGGCCCGGCGCGTCTCGTTGAGCCGGAAGAACTCCCACCAGCCCGGGGTGAAGGCCAGCGCGACCGGCAGGTTCGCCGCGAGCCACGTGGCTGTCGTGGCCAGCACCGTGCGGGCGGTGACACCCAGGTCCCGGCGCCGCAGCCCCACCAGGACGACGGGCAGGAGCAGGAGCAGCGGGAAGAACTTTGCTGCCCCGCCGATCCCGAGCAACACCCCGGCCAGCACCGGGCGCCGGCGCGCGAGCGCGAGCATGCTTGTTGCGGCGAACGCGACGGCGAGGGTGTCGAAGTTGGTGAACGCGTGCACGACCACCAGCGGCGAGAGCGCCACCAGCACGGCGTCCCATGGGCGGGACCGGCGCAGGGAACGGACCGCCCACACGACGGCCAGCCACGCCAGCGCCAGCCAGATCGCCGAGATGTGGAAGTAGACGATCACGGACAGCACCGTGGGTGCCGACACCTTGTCCGCCAGCCACACCCATCCGTCGGCGAGCCGCGCGTTGGCGTACTGGAAGAACCCGGTGAAAACCGGGTACTCCATGTAGCGCTTCTTCTCGTCTGCGGTGCCCGCCCCCTCGATCCACGGATCGCGATAGGGCAGCAGCGTGGGGTTGTCGAGGCCCTCGATGCCATAGAGCGGCACCGTGTCGGAGTAGCACATCGCTACGTACTGCCGGTTGTCCCGCCAGTCCAGTGCCGGCGCACCGCCGTCCGGCGAGTACTGCTGCACGCACGGCGCCTTGCCCAACCATCCCAGGGCGAGAACCGCCACCGCGATGAGCAACATGACGCGCAACGGCGTCCAGAACCGGCTACGGCCGACGAGTGCGTGACGACCCAACGGGCCGCCGACCATCCGGCTCGCCGACGCGGCGAGCGGCTCGGTCCATGTCGGGACGACCCGTACAGCACCCGGCCCAGCCTCCTGGCCGGGCGTGTTCACCGCACCGGATCTCGTGGAGCGGGCAGCCCCGGCAGGACGAAGCGCCCCCCTCCGGACGGCGGGGACCCGCCGTTGCCGTCCTCGTCACCGCCGTTGCCGCCGTTGCCGTCCTCGTTGCCGCCGTTGCCGTCCTCGTTGCCGCCGTTGCCGTCCTCGTTGCCGCGGTTGCCGTCCTCGTTGCCGCCGTTGCCGCCGTCCTCGTTGCCGTTGCCGCCGTTGCCCCGGGGCGGGTCCGTGTCGGCCGGGTTGTCGCCGCCGTTGCCATTGCCGTTGTCCTGGTTCGCGTCATCGCGGCCAGGTCGGTCCTGATCCCGATCGTCACTGTCACGCGTTGTCGGAGGCGGCTGCTGACGGGACGTGGACCGGTCTCCGTCGGATCCGTTCGCCGAGCCCAGCGCCTTGCCCATCGGCACCAGCTCCGAGAACGACTCCATGGACGTACCCGCGAGGGCGTCGTCCATGTAGGTCTTCCAGATCGGACCGGGCAGCGATCCTCCGAAGATCTGCTGCCCCCTCTTGTCCACGAGCGCGTCGCTCTTGTCGCTACCGACCCAGACGGCCGTGACGATGGACGGGGTGTACCCGACGATCCAGGCGTCCTTGTTCGAGTCGCCCTCACCCTGCACCGTGCCCGTCTTGGCCGCCGCGACCCGTCCACCGGCGAGCGTGACCTTCGAGCGTGCAGGTACGTCGAGCATCGACTCGGTGACGTTGCGAGCCACCTGTGCCGGCACCGCCGCCGCGGGCTCGGGCGGATCCCGGGTGAACAGCACGCGACCGTCGGCTGCGACCACCTTGGAGACGATGTAGGGCTCGCGACGCTGCCCGTCGGCGGCGAACGTGGCGTACGCCGCCGCCATGTCGACCGGATGGACCTCCTGGTCACCCAGCGAGATCCCGCCGCGCGGGTCGGTGGCGAGGTCCTCGGGGATACCGGCCTGGTGCGCGGCGTCGATGACCTTCTGCGGGCCGACCTCCAGACCCATCCTGTAGAACACCGTGTTGACCGACTGCGTCATCGCGGTCTTGACGTTGCACTCCTTGCCGCAGTCCGACGACTCACCCGAGTTGTTGATGGGCCGTTCGAGCCCAGCGAACTTCTGCCCCGAGGTGCCGTCGAAGGTGGAGCCGAGACCGACCCCGGCGCCGCCCTGCAACGCGGCGGAGAACACGAACGGTTTGAAGGTCGATCCCGCCGGCCGCAGACCCTGGGCGTAGTCGGTGCCCAGACCGTTGGAACCGCCGTAGTACGCGAGTATCGCGCCGGTCTTCGGATCGATGGAGATCAGGGAGGAGCGCAGGTTCCCCGGCTGACCCTCCATCTTCTCCTTGATCGCCTCGACCGCCTGCTTCTGTCGAGCAGCGCTGACCGTGGTGGTGACGGTGAGGCCGTCGCGGTCGATCTGTTCCCGGGTGATCCCCTGGTCGGCGAGTTCGGCCACGGCCAGGTCGTAGATGTGGTAACGGTCGTCCTCGGGGAGGCCACCGACGGCCGGCGCCTCGCGCAGCCAGTTGTCGGGGAACACCAGCTGAGCGCGCTCTGCCGGGGTGAGGAAGTTGGCCTCGGCCATCTGGTCCGCCACGAAGGTCCAGCGGCGCTGCGCGTCCTCGACGCTCTTGGCGGGGTCCCAGTTCGACGGCGCTTGGATGAGGCCGGCGAGCATCGCGCCCTCGGACGGCGTCAGGTTCTTCACGTCCTTGTCGAAGTACGCCTTCGATGCTGCCTGGAGGCCGTAGGCCTGACGTCCCCAGAAGATCGTGTTCAGGTAGTTCTCGAGGATCTGTTCCTTGGTCTGCTCGCGGGAGATCTTCACCGCGACCACGACCTCCTTGTACTTGCGGAGCAGCGTGACGTCGTCCTCGTCGGTGGAGACCTTGACGTACTGCTGCGTGATGGTCGACCCGCCGCCGACGCCGCCGGTGAGCTGGCTGTAGACCGCTCGGGCGATGCCGGTGATGTCGAAGCCGGGGTTGGTGAAGAAGGTGCGGTCCTCCGCCGCGAGCGCGGCGTCCTTCACGTGCTGGGGAACCTGGTCGAGAGTGACCTTGACCCGGTTCTCGTTGTCGGGGCGCACGGTGGCCAGCGGCACGTTGAGATCGTCGGCGAACGTGAAGGTGGCCACCTGGTTCAACGCGACGTCGTCGGCCGTGGGCACCTTGAATATCATCCACCCGACGACGAACGCCAGGAACGGCGCGAGCACGAACACGGCGAGGAGGATCAGGACTCCTCGACGTACGAGCTTCCAGGGCGAGGACGAGCGCTTGGACGTCGCCGACCTCGGAGCGCCCGGTGGGGCACCACGCGTCGCGGGGTCGAGCGCGGCCGGGCGCTCGGACAGCGCCACACCGCCGGAGCGGGCGGTCGTCGCGGTCTGTGCGCCCGGATCGACCCTGCCTTGGGCGGGGCCGCCGTTGGCCGTGGCCCGCGCCATCGAGGCTGCGGCCGTCTCGTCGTGGGTCAGCAGGGGCATGTCACGGGATCGGTAGGGGGCGCGACCAGGCTGCGCGTCGGTACGGGGCCGCGGGACACCCCCCGGTGTCTGCGAAGGTGGCAGAGGCCGAGGGCCGGCCGGGCGGGGTCCCGGACCCTGAGGGCGGGGCCTGGCGTTCGGTACGGCGGCGGCCAGGGGCCCCGGCACGCCGGCGGCGGGGCGCGGAGGTACCCGCGGTGGGGTCACCGACGCGCGGCCAGGAGCTCCGGACGCAGCAGGTCGTGGAGGCGGAGGATCCAGGCGCGAGCCGGGTGGCCCCGACTGGGCGGGTCGTCCGCCCGCGTTGCGCCGGGGCTCGCTGCGCTCGTTCACCGCTCTCCCTTGATCGCCGTGCCTGCTCATTCGGCAGCGGTCCGACGTCGATCGGACCGGCGCCTGCTGTTCTCGGGCGTGACTCCGTCGGGACTGTCGCCGGTACCCATGACGTATGAGAGCACCAAGTGGTTCCAACTGCAGGTACGGCAGACCTCCACCACATACACGGAGAAGTCGGCGTGAAGGTTCGCCAGCTGCTCGATCTCCTGAGGCGTGCGGGCCGATCCGGCCGCGTGCCGGAGCGCGTCGCCGAAGATCCACGAGACCTGCGTGAGCCGTTCCTTGCGGCAGACCGGACAGGTCTGCTCGGTGGCGTCGCCGTGGAACTGGGCGGCGCGGAGCAGGTAGGGGGTGGCGTCGCAGACCTGCGCCACACCCACCTTCCCGGAGTGGACGTCCGCGAGCAGTGTCCTGCGCTGCAACGCGTAGTCGACCACCTGCCGCTGGATGCGCACCGGGTCAGGGTACGCGGGAGGTCGTCGTCCCCAGCGGGGAACGCCCGCATCGGCTGTACGCGAGCCGTCCGCGAGCGGTACGCGAGGCGCGGACGGTGGGTGATTCGGATCTCGCCGACGCGTAGATGTATCGCTTCGATATAGTGGATGCCACAGTGTCCGAAGGAGGGGGCCGCGGTGCTCGAGATGGCGATCCTCGGCCTGCTCCAGGAGGCACCCGTGCACGGTTACGAGCTTCGCAAGCAGCTCGGGGTGCGTCTCGGCGGGTTCCGGGTCTTCTCCTACGGGTCGCTCTACCCGGCGCTGCGCAGGCTCACCCGGGCCGGCCTGATCGTCGAGGACGCCGAGCAGCCCCCGGAGGCGGGCTGGTCCCGCCGCGGCCGGCGGGTGTACCGGATCACGGGCGAGGGCAAGGACCGGCTCACCGCGATGCTCACCGAGCCCGGGCCGGCGTGCTGGGACGACGAGAGCTTCGGCGTTCACGTCGCTTTCTTCTCCCGCACGCCCGCCGACGCGCGGATGCGGATCCTGGAGGGGCGCAGGCGTGCGGTCGAGGAACGCCGCGAAGGGATGCGGTCCGCGCTCGCCCGGGCCGGCGAACAGATCGACCGCTACACCCGCGAGCTGCACCGGCTCGGGCTCGACTCGACCGAGCGTGAGGTGCGATGGCTCAACGAACTGATCGAGACCGAACGGGCCGAGCAGCGCGACGGGCGCGGCTCCTGAAGTGTGAGTCACCCGGGAAGCACGAGTACTTGAGACATGAGCACACGAGAAGATGAGGAGCCGGCCATGAGTCAGGTCCGTGTCGCCGTCGTCGGCGTCGGGAACTGCGCGGCGTCGCTGGTACAGGGCGTGCACTACTACGCGGACGCCGACCCGGCCACGCGCGTCCCCGGTCTGATGCACGTCGACTTCGGCGGGTACCACGTCCGGGACATCACGTTCGTCGCCGCGTTCGACGTCGACGCCAAGAAGGTGGGCCGGGATCTGTCGGAGGCCATCGGCGCCAGCGAGAACAACACCATCAAGATCGCCGACGTGCCACCGATGAACGTGTCGGTGCAGCGCGGCCACACCCTCGACGGGCTGGGCCGGTTCTACCGCGAGACGATCACCGAGTCCGACGAGGACCCGGTGGACGTCGCCCAGGTCCTGCGCGACACCCGGGCCGACGTGCTCGTGTCCTACCTCCCGGTGGGCAGCGAGGCGGCGGACCGCTTCTACGCACAGGCCGCGATCGACGCGAACGTGGCGTTCGTCAACGCGCTGCCGGTGTTCATCGCGTCCGACCCGGTGTGGGCGGAGAAGTTCCGGTCGGCGGGCGTCCCGATCATCGGCGACGACATCAAGAGCCAGGTGGGCGCCACCATCACCCACCGCGTGCTCGCCAAGCTCTTCGAGGACCGCGGCGTGCAGCTCGACCGCACGATGCAGCTCAACGTGGGCGGGAACATGGACTTCCTGAACATGAAGGAGCTCGAGCGGCTGGAGTCGAAGAAGGTCTCCAAGACCCAGTCGGTCACCTCACAGGTCGACCGGGACATGGGCCGCGACAACGTCCACATCGGTCCGTCGGACTACGTCGCCTGGCTCGACGACCGCAAGTGGGCCTACGTCCGGCTCGAGGGACGCGCGTTCGGGGACGTGCCGCTGAGTCTGGAGTACAAGCTCGAGGTCTGGGACTCCCCCAACTCCGCAGGCATCATCATCGACGCCGTGCGTGCCGCGAAGCTCGCCAAGGACCGCGGCATCGGCGGGGCGATCACCTCGGCGTCGAGCTACTTCATGAAGTCACCGCCCGAGCAGTACAGCGACGACGTCGCCCGCGACGCGGTGGAGGAGTTCATCCGCGACGAGCGGGAGCGCTGAGCGCGCACCGACCCTCCCTGTCACCCCGCATCCGGCCCCGGCCGTGGCACCTGCCACGTCGGGGCCGGCTCCTTTTCCAGCCGGGGATGCTTCGCTTCCGAGACCTTTTCATCGTTCTCGGATCCTTCCGGAGCCGAAGCGGTTTCACTCGTTCATCCCAATAACGGTGAGATATCGAACTGACTTGCGCCGCAGCTCACCCAGGTGCCGGAGGTGAACGGCGGGGGAACAGGAATGACACCTGCCTCATTCTCCCGCTTGTCCCAACTTGCCCGTGAACATCGTCACCGGACGCGCGAGGTTTCGAGCGACGTTGCTCACGTATCGGGCGGCTATCTGATCGTAATGTGCGGACCGGCCCTGTGACATCGCCGCTCACCCGGAGCGACGGGCACGGGGTCACCGCCTGACGGGCGGGGTGCGGTGCGGCCGGTACGCGAGGCAGCACGTGGTCGCGACCCGCCTGAGGTGCACGGTTCGCCGAACCGGCGCCCGCGTCGGGCGGTGCCCACACCGAGGACCCGTCTGTGCCTTCGTACCTGCCCGCTCTCGTGACCCGTACCGCGGTCGTGGCCACCACCACGGCCACGGTCGCGCTCGTCGCGCTGCTCCCCGCCACCGCGGCGGCGGCGACTCCGCCCCCGCTCCCACGAGTTCGCCCGTCTCATTGACGGCCCCGGCGGCCCTGACGCTTCCGGCCGCCCCCGCCGCCGCCCGCGCGTCGGCGTTGAGCAACGCCATGGGCAAGCTCGGCGCGCCCTACCGCTGGGGAGCCACCGGCCCGAACGCGTTCGACTGCTCAGGACTCGTCAGCTGGGCCTTCGCCCGGGCAGGCGTCCCGCTGCCGCGCACCAGCCGCGCCCTGTCGACGGTCGGCACCCCGGTCGCGAAGTCCGACCTCCGTCCGGCGACCTGGTCCTCTTCTACCGGCCGGTCAGCCACGTCGGGATCTACATCGGCGACGGCAAGATCGTCCACGCCAGCAACCGGAAGAGCCCGGTGAAGGTCTCCGACATGAGGTACATGCCGTTCAACTCCGCACGCCGGGTCTGATCGACAGCCGGAGCCCGGGCGTCGCGTTCACGCGAGGCCCGGGCCGCTCGACCGGGCAAGACCCTCTCGGGTGAGCGGCATGCCGATCATCGACGCGTAGAGTCCGGCGCCGTGACCGAGTCCGACCTGCGACCACTCGCTCTGGTCACCGGGGCGTCCCGCGGCATCGGCGCCGCCGTGGCCCGGGCGCTGGCGCCCGGCCACGACCTCCTGCTCGGTGGCCGCGACGCCACCGCGCTGCGACTGCTGGCCGCGGAGCTGGCCGGTTCGCGTCCGTGGCCCGTCGAGCTCACCGACATCGACGCCGTCGCCGAGGCTGCCCTCGGCATCGAGCGGCTCAACGTCCTGGTGCACTCCGCCGGCATCGGTGTGCTGGGCTCCGTGGCCGACACCCCGGCGTCCACGTGGCGCCGGCAGTTCGACGTCAACGTCGTCGCCGTCGCCGAGCTGACGCGGCTGCTGCTGCCCGCCTTGCGGGCCGCGCGCGGGCGCGTGGTGGTCATCAACTCCGGCGCCGGGCTGACCGCCCGGCCCGGCTGGGCCTCCTACGCCGCCAGCAAGTTCGCGCTCCGCGCGTTCGCCGACGCGCTGCGCGAGGAGGAGGGCCCGAACGGCGTCCGCGTCACCTCGGTGCACCCGGGTCGGGTGGACACCGAGATGCAGCACGGCGTGGTCCAGCAGGAGGGCGGCGTGTACCGCGCGGAGCGCTACCTCCGCGCCGCGTCCGTGGCCGGCGCCGTACTGCTCGCCGTCACCGCGCCGGACGACACCGCGCTGACCGAGCTGGTGCTGCGCCCGGCGCACCCCTGACAGCGGCGCCCGCAGGTCGGCGTCCACCGGTCGGTGGACGCCGGTGTCCGTGACGCGGGCGATGTATCAACCGGCCGCCCATTCCTATCCTGGCGTCCATGGACCTCACCCGGGCGTCGGACGCCGAACGCGAGCGCACCGCCCAACTGCTCCAGCATGCCGTCGGTGAAGGGCGCCTGGACCTCACCGACTTCGACGAGCGGCTGCGCGCCGCCTACGCGGCCGTCACCCGCGCCGACCTGCACGACGTCACCGCGGGCCTGCCGGCACCCGCGCCGGTGGCGGTGCCGGTTCGGAAAGCGGCTCCGCCCGACTCCGCGTGGAGCGAGCAGTGGCGCACCTGGCGTCGGGTGTCGGTGCTCCTGCTGGTGATCTGGGCGCTGACCTCGATCGCGGGCGGTGGCCTGATCTTCTTCTGGCCGGTCTTCCCGATCGGGGGCTGGGGGGCGGCCATGTTCCTGTCCATGGTCGCCGGGCGGCGGCCCGGCCACGGTTGCGGCGGCGACGGCGCCCTGCCCTCCGCCCACCATTCACACTGATCGCATCGACCGGATCCACCGGCCGGACCCGCGACACCGGTGCGTCCGGCAACTACTGTCGGACCATGCTCGACCCGGAGTCGGTCAACCTCGACGAGCTCTGCCTCGCGCTCGACGACCACACGGCCGGAACCACGTGGTGGATCGAGTCCGACACGGGGCGGATCCGCCCGCGCACCGTTGTGGACGGGTCACCCGACGTTGCCGACCCCGGCTGGCGACGCATCCGCCCCACCGAGTCCTACGAGAGCTACCGGGACATGTCCGAGTTCGTGGCCGCCGTGCACCACCGCCGCGCATCGGACCTGCTCGACCGCGCGATCACCGGGCGCGGAGCGTTCCGGCGGTTCAAGGACACGCTGTTCGAGTTCCCGGAGCTTCGCAACCAGTGGTTCCGCTACCGCGGCGCGCGGTCCCGGCGCCGTGCGCTGCACTGGCTGGCCGCCGAAGGTCTCGTCTCCCGCGCGGACGCCGAACGGGTCGCCGCGCGCCATCCCGACCCGACGCAGGACGACGAGCATCTCCCGTCCGCCGTTGCCGTCGACCTGGGGATGCTCTACGGCGACCGGCTGGCGCAGGTGCTCATGTTCGGCTCGTGGGTGCGCGGCGAGGAGCCGGGCGAGAACGACCTGCAGCTCATCGTCGTGCTCGACGACCTGTCCTCGCCGTGGGACGAGCTGCACCGCATGGACGACGTCCTGTGGCGGCACACCGAACGCTCCGGACTGACGATCACCGCGGTGCCGGTCGCTCCCGCGGAGCTGGCCGCGCCCGCCACCTCACTGCTGGCCCGTGCCGCGGCCGAGGCCGTCCTGGTCGCGTGACCGGACCCGGGGTGCCATGACGGAGATGTCGTGAGTACGGAGATGTCGTGAGTACGGAGATGTCGTGAGTACGGAGATGTCGTGAGTACGGAGATGTCGTGAGTACGGGGACCGCCCGCGCGCGCGAGGAACTGTTCGCCGCGCACCTGCTCGGTACCACCGGGTTCGCCGCGCAGACCGTCGCGCTCGCGTTCCGCGCCGCGCTCGCCGCCGCCGAGGGCGCGCTGGTGCTGCTGGACCGCACGCCCGAACCGGAGCCCGCAGCCGTGGTGGCCGCGTTCATCCGTCACGTCGTGCGCGAACGGGGTCTGGATCCCGAGGCCGGACGCCTGCTCCGGTCGCTGTTCAACCGCTCCGAGATGGCGAACGCCGACGGCGCCGTGCCACAGCCCGAGGCAGCCCGCGCGATCGCCGACGCGACGACGATGGTGGACGTCGTGGCCGCCTGGATCGACAAGGCCCACCAGGTCGCCACGGAACGTCACCCGAGACCGGCACCGCCGGCGCGGCGGCGCCGCTGACCACCCGCTCGTACACCGGCTCTCCATCCGACTCGAGACGTCCCGGAGGTGTGGTAGCGGTCCCTAGATCACCACGTTGACGAGGCGGCCGGGCACCACGATGAGCTTGCGCGGCTTGCGGCCGTCCAGTGCCGCGACCACCTTCTCGTCGGCCAGGGCCGCCGCTTCCACCACGTCGACGCCGGCGCCCGCGCCGACCGTGATCCGGGACCGGACCTTGCCGTTGAGCTGGATCGGGTACTCGACCGTGTCGGCCACGAGGTACCGCTCGTCAGCCGCCGGGAACGGGCCGTAGGCCAGCGTGTCGCCGTGGCCCAGCAGTCCCCACAGCTCCTCGGCGATGTGCGGTGTCAGTGGCGCCATCATCAGCACCAGGGGCTCCGCGACGGATCGCGGGACGCCGGTCGCACCGAACGCCTTCGTGAGATGGTTGTTCAGCTCGATCAACTTCGCCGCTGCCGTGTTGTAGTGCAGTGCCCCGTAGTCGGCACGCACCCCCGCGATCGCCTTGTGCAGCGCGCGGAGCGTCTCGACGTCGGGCTCGGCGTCGGTGACGCGCGCCACGCCCGTCCGCTCGTCCACCAGGTTGCGCCAGACGCGCTGCAGGAACCGCTGCGAGCCGATGACGTCGCGCGTCGACCACGGGCGGGAGGCGTCCATGGGTCCGGTGGACATCTCGTAGAGGCGGAAGGTGTCGGCGCCGTAGCGGTCGCACATCTCGTCGGGCGTGACGACGTTGCGCAGCGACTTGCCCATCTTCCCGTACTCGCGTCTCACGGGCCGGCCGTTCCACGTGAAACCACCGTCACCGGTCTCCACCACCTCCTCCGCCGGCACGTACGTGCCGCGGGCGTCGATGTAGGCGTAGGCCTGGATGTAGCCCTGGTTGAACAGCCGCCGGAACGGCTCCTCGGAACTGACGTGGCCCAGGTCGTAGAGCACCTTGTGCCAGAAGCGGGCGTACAGCAGGTGCAGCACCGCATGCTCGACACCGCCGACGTACAGGTCGACGCCGCCCGGGTCGTTCGGCCGCGACGGGTCCTTTCCCAGCCAGTACCGCTCCACCTCGGGGTCGACGAACCGCTCGTGGTTGTCGGGGTCCAGGTAGCGCAGGTGGTACCAGCAGGAACCGGCCCACTGCGGCATCGTGTTGGTCTCGCGACGGTAGTGCTGGACTCCGTTGCCCAGGTCCAGGTCGACCTCCATCCAATCCGACGCGCGCGACAGCGGCGGCTCGGGCTCGGAGTCCGCGGCGTCGGAGTCGTAGGTCTTGGGGGAGTAGTCGTCGATGTCGGGCAGCACGACCGGCAGTTCCGTGTCGGGCAGCGGGACCGGCATGGCGGCGCCACCGTCCTCGCCCACGGTCCAGACGACCGGGAACGGCTCGCCCCAGTACCGCTGGCGTGAGAACAGCCAGTCGCGCAGCTTGTACTTCACGACGGTCTGGCCAGCACCGTTGGCGACCAGCCAGTCGATGGTGACGCGCTTGGCGTCGGTGACGCCCAGCCCGTCCAGGCTGATCTCCGAGTTGGCCGAGTTGATCGCCGTCCCGTCGCCGGTGAAGGCCTCGCCCTCCCAACCCTCACCCGGGTCGACGGTGCGGACGATCGGCAGGCCGAACGCCACGGCGAAGTCCCAGTCGCGCTGGTCCTGCGCCGGCACCGCCATGATCGCGCCGGTGCCGTAGCCCATCAGGACGTAGTCGGCGACGAACACCGGGATCCGTTTCCCGTTGACCGGGTTGGTGGCGTAGGCGCCGGTGAAGACGCCCGTCTTGTCCCTGTTCTCCTGGCGGTCGAGCTCGGACTTGCGGCCCGCGGCGCTGCGGTAGGAGGCGACGGCCGCGGACGGGGTGGGCGCGCCGCCCGTCCAGCGCTCGTCGGTGCCGTCCGCCCACACCTGCGGCATGACCACGTCGACCAGCGGGTGCTCGGGTGCCAGCACCATGTACGTGGCGCCGAACAGCGTGTCGGGGCGGGTGGTGAAGACCTCGATGGCGACGTCGCCCACCGCAGCGTCACCCACCGGGACGTCACCGACCGGGACGTCACCGACCGGGAAGCGCACCTGCGCGCCCTCGGACCGGCCGATCCAGCTGCGCTGCATCGCCTTGACCGAGTCCGGCCAGTCCAGCCGGTCCAGGTCGGCCACCAGGCGGTCGGAGTAGGCGGTGATCCGCAGCATCCACTGGGTGAGGTTGCGGCGGAACACCGGGAAGTTGCCCCGCTCGCTGCGCCCGTCCGCGGTCACCTCCTCGTTCGCCAGCACCGTGCCCAGACCCGGGCACCAGTTCACCGGGGCCTGCGAGATGTAGGCCAGGCGGTGCCCGTCGATGATCCGGCGCCGCTCGACATCGCTGCGCGCCGTCCAAGGGCGCCCGTCGGGCGTGGGGCGGGTGCCCGTGGCGAACTCGGCCTCCAGCTCCGCGACGGGACGCGCGCGGGTGCCGTCGTACCAGGAGTTGTAGATCTGCAGGAAGATCCACTGCGTCCAGCGGTAGAACTCGACGTCGGTGGTGGAGATCGACCGGCGCTCGTCGTGGGCCAGGCCGAGCTGGCGCAGCTGCGCCTTGTACCGCGCGATGTTGTCCTCGGTGGTCTTGCGCGGGTGGGTGCCCGTCTGGACGGCGTACTGCTCGGCGGGCAGCCCGAAGGCGTCGAAGCCCATCGTGTGGAGCACCGTGTGGCCGTCCATCCGCAGGTAGCGGCCCAGGACGTCCGTACCGATGAATCCCAGCGGGTGCCCGACGTGCAGCCCCGAACCTGACGGGTAGGGGAACATGTCCATCAGGTAGACCTTGTCGCCCGCCGGTGCCGGGCGGGCGGGATCAGGACCGGCAAGGGACCCCGACGGGTTGGGCGTGTGGAACGTGCCCTCGGCCTCCCACCGGTCCTGCCAGGCGCGTTCGATCCGGGCGGCCAACGTCGCGCCGTAGCGGAACGGCAGCGCCTGGTCGTCGGGCCGGTCGGGCGCGGCGGGGGTCGGGTCCGTGCTCATGTCCCACTCCTGGGTCGTGTCGGCCCGGAAACCAGAAAACCCCCTGCCCTGGGCAGGAGGGCGTCGGCTGCGTCGGTGTGCCGAGCTAGTGCGGCGCAGCCTCCTAGTGCGGCGCAGCCTCGACGAGAAGTCGGTGGGCCACGCGAACAGGGTAACGCCGCTCGCCGGGGCGGGGTGGGGCGACCGGGTTCGCCTACCCTGACGGGGTGCCCCTGCTGCTGCGTCTGGTGCTCGGCTCGCTGCTCGTACTGGCCGGTGTCGTCCTGCTCGCCGTCGCCGTTCTCGGC
>Ga0105049_10004873_pt1 | contig 15705 bp, 15 predicted proteins | sample MAT06_FD_78087 | JGI IMG/M metagenome (GOLD analysis project Ga0105049, IMG submission 78087) | Freshwater microbial communities from Lake Fryxell liftoff mats and glacier meltwater in Antarctica - MAT-06 | ecosystem: Environmental > Aquatic > Freshwater > Ice > Liftoff microbial mat | place... | reverse complement strand
CGAGGGTTTTGATGACATCGTGGATGGAGGCGTTGATGAAGGTGGAGGCGTCGTAGAAGAACTCGCCGGCGAGGAGCGGCTTGCCGTCGCTGGCGGTGCGGAACGATTTCTTGAGCTCGTTGAACTTGGATTCGAGGGCACGGGCGAGGTTGACGAGGTTGGCCCCTGCGAGCTAATAGACGGGCATGATGGCGGCGGCTTGGCCGTTGTAGCCGGCGTAAGTGGTGTCGCTGCGTGAGCCGAGTTCGACGCGGGCGACGTCTTCGACGCGGACGACGCGGCCAACGGGCTCGCGTTTGAGGACGATTTTGGCGAACTGCTCGGGCTCGGTCAGGCGGCCGAGAGTGTTGACGGCGAGTTCATAGACCTGGCCCGAGGGGACGGGCTGGCGTCCAATGACGCCCGCGGCGACTTGGACGTTTTGTTCGCGGATGGCGGCGTTGACATCGGAGACGGTCAAGCCGCGGGCGCGGAGCTTGTCCATGTCGAGCCAGACGCGCATGCCGTAGTCCTTGCCGGGGAAGATGGTGTAGCCGCCGACGCCTTTGATGCGGAGGGCCTCGTCCTTGACGTTGAGGCTCATGTAGTTAGATAGATAGAGGTCATCGACGGCGGCGCGGTCTTGCGCTGGCGCGTCAGGGTTGGCGAAGATGGCGACGACGCCGACGATGGCGGTGGATTGCTTGGCCCTGGTGACGCCCTGTCGGCGGACCTCATCGGGGAGGCGCGTGAGGGCGACATTGACGCGGTTCTGGATGAGGACGGCGGCGATGTCAACGTTGGTGCCAGCGGCGAAGGAGATGTCAAGGGAGTAGGTGCGTTGGCGGAGACACTGGACATGTCGAGCATGCCCTAGACGCCGTTGACCTCCTGCTCGATGGGAGCGGCGACATTGTCGGCGATGACCTGGGCGGTGGCGCCGGGGTAGCCGGCGGCGACGCGGACGATGGGCGGGGCGAGGTCGGGATATTGATCGACGGGGAGCCTGAAGTATGAGACGATGCCGAGGATCACGATGAGGATCGAGATCACGCAGGCGAAGATGGGGCGTTGGATGAAGCACTTGCTCAGCATCGGCCGTGCTCCGGATCAAGACGGTGGTCGAGTGATGGTCGTTGCCGCGTGGCGTGCGGAAGTTGGTGTGGTATAAGGATCTCGGCGGAATCTTGCACGAGGCTCTGTAGAAAAAGGAGCACACGAAACCCTCTCGCAGAGGCGGGGTGCCCAAGACACGCCCAGGTTTCGGCGAGAATCCGCTTCACTTGGCGGATGCGGGCTTGATGGTCATCCCGGGGCGGACGCGCATGAAGCCGTTGGTGATGACACGGTCGGCGAGTTCAAGCCCGTCGATGATGGCGCGCTCGCCGCCGATCACGAAGCCGACCTCGATGCGGCGCATGTGGGCGGTGAAAGCGCCCGCGGCATCGGGCACGGCGAGCCAGAGGAACCGTCCGTGCTGATCGCGCTGCACGGCTCCTTCGGGGACCATCAGCAGCGAACGCTGGCCCAGAACGGCCTGCACCCGCACGTAGAGCCCCGGCAAGAGCACCGCCTCGGCGTTGTTGAATACTGAATCGACGGTGATGGTGCCGGTGGCGGGATCGACAGCGTTGTCGCCGCGAACGAAGCGGCCTTTGTGCGGGTAGCCCTGCTCGTTGGCGAGTCCGAGGCGGACGACCAGCTCGGCCCGGCCGTCCTCGTTGGGGCGGCGGTTCTCGTTGGCGCGGCGGAGTTTGAGCACGTCGCTCTCGGAGATCGTCTACGTCGCGTAGATCCTGGAATCGTCGACGACGGTCGTCAGCAGCGTCATCTCGCTCGCGCCGACGAGCGTGCCCGCGCCGGGCGTGCGGAGGGCGAGGAGGCCGGCGATCGGCGACTTCACTTGGTCCATTCGAGATCGAGTTTGGCCTGCGTGAGCTTGGCCTGGCTCAACTGGACTTGGGCCGCGGCGGCATCGCGGTCGGCCTGGGCGCGGTCGGCCTCCAGTTTGGAGACGGCGTTCTGCTTGGCCGCCTCGATCATCGGCTCCAGCGTGACCTCGGCGACGCGCAGGACGGCCGCCTTGGCGGCGACGTCGGCCTCCATCTGGCTCGCCGTGGCTTGATATTCGCGCGGGTCGATCTCGAAGAGCGGTTGACCGGCCTGGACACGCGCGCCGCCGGTGACGAGCTTCTTGGCGATGAAGCCGCGCACGCGGGCGCGGACCTCGACGCTCTCAACGGCCCGGGTGGTGCCGGTGAACTGCATGGTCCAGGGGAGATCGCGGAGCACGCCGGGGGCGACGGTCACCTCGGGCGGAGGCGGCGCCGCGGGAGGCGCGCTCGCGTCACGCTTGCAGCCCAGCAAGCCGCTGGCGACGCAGAACGCCAAACACATGACGAGAAGGCGCGGCATGCCAACACCTGTTGTTGAGAGTGTAAAACGGACAGGGTGCGAAGGGGTGGTTGTCGCGGCTGAAGGAGGCGGGAGATCGCGATCACGATAGCCACGGCTGAATCATGGGTGCGAGGCGTGAGGTGATAGGTCTGAGGCGTGAGCGTTTCCACGAGCCAGGCCGAGGTCAAGCGGAGGAGCTGTTTGGGCGATGTCATGGCCGACCTCTCGCGGCCGCCGAGATGATGGCCCGTTGGTGGCCTTGATCACACCATCGCGACAAGTACACTCTCGCATGGTGATCTCTCACCCCCAGTTGTTGATCCGCATCGCCGACGTGTCGCTCGCGACGTGTTGTTGTTGATGCTCGCGTGCTGAGCACGCCACGAACCACATTCCAGCGTTTTTCGGCCGGGTAGCCACACCCTGCGGCGTCATTGCATTGGCGATCGCTCAGGCACCGCGGAAGATTGTTTTCCCAGTGGCCGCTGGCGGGCCACGGATCTTATTTCCGCGCCGGTCGACCGGCGCGCCGGAGGCTTTTTATGGTCAGTGCGCAAGTCGAACTCGATATCGCCGAGAAGAGAGCTTGGGCGCTGCGGCGCCAGCTCGGCATCCCCAACAACCGCCGCCTGTGGGTCCTGGCGTGCATGGACGAGCGCTTGCCGATCGAGCACGCGCTCGGGCTGCGCGAGGGCGACGCCCACATCTTCCGCAACGCTGGCGGGCTCGTCACCGATGACGCCATCCGCTCCGCGCTCCTCACCACCAACTTCTTCGGGACCACGGAGATCGTGGTCGTCAACCACACCGAGTGCGGCATGATGACCGCCACGGGCGAGGAATTCGGCCAAGCCCTGCGTGAGAAGGGGATCGATACCGCCACGACCCCTGTCGATCCGTCCCAGCCCGAACTCACGCTCCCGCACGGCGCGTTCCCACGCTGGCTCAAGATGTTCACCGATGTCGACGAGGTGTCGCGGCAGCAGGTCGAACTTCTCCGCGCCAGTCCCTGCATCCCCAAGGACGTTTCGATCACCAGCTATGTGTGGGAAGTCGAGAACCGCCGCCTGCGCAAGCCTTACGAGCGCCTCAGCGAACGCACCAACACGTTCACGCAGCTTCACGGCGGCCGCTGAGCCAAGCGAAGCGTCGGCCGACGCGCGCGAGGTGCACCAACGCCACGGCCCGTGAGGGGCCATGGCGTTTTCCTTTGGCCGGCAGAGGGTGCTGCGCTGGTCGCGTTAAGATTGCCGATGTGGGAGGTGCGGTGCCCTCGCGTGCCACCGGATTCGTTCTTGAATTCGGTGCAGGCCGACCGACCTCCGACCATCTCACCGGGCACCGTCAGGCTCCGCGCATCGGCCCGACGTTTACGGGTGCCGGGCCCGCTTACATCTTGGCCCCGAAGAGCGCACCAACGCCCGCCGTGAGGCCCATCGCCAGCGCTCCCCAGAAGGTCAAGCGGGCGGTGGCTTTTAGGATGGTGGCATCGACGTTCTTGGTCTCAAGCGCCACCGACTTCCAAAGCAAAGTCGGTGGTACGGATCGGAAAGTGCGTTTTGGGCCGCCCGCTTGACGGACTGACATCCGCCCATCGCGCCGACGCCCCTGAAGCGGCGCGTCGGCGGCAGCCTGGCCACTTCGAATCGGTTCCACCAGCCGCATGGCGGAGCCGAGGTGGCGAGACTTGCTCGGGCGTTTGGCGGTCCGATGCGGCGGCACGGCGGTTAGCGATTTCTTGCCGGCTGGTGGTACCGACCACCCCGCCTCACCCGTTTAAGACTTCGCTCTGCAAGTCAGTGCCCCTCCCTCGACGTACACCCAACACGCCCGCACCTCCGGCCCGGCTACCCCCCTCAAAACCCCGCCGCCAGCAACCACCCCGACGGCGGCTTCTTCAGTGCTCCGGCGATCGCGATCAGGGACTCCACGCTCGGCAAGTGCGCTCCGCGTTCGATCGATGACAACTGGCTCACCGAGACGCCCGACGCTTCGCTCAGGTCTTTGAGCGTCCAGCCGCGTTCGGTGCGGGCGACGCGGATCTGGCGGCCCAGTTCCAGGCGGAGCCGATCCTGCGGGCGTTGGCCCAGGCCAAACGCTGCGGCGGCTTGCGCGAGGGACTTCTTGAGTTCCTCGACGGAGAACGGCTTGGCGAGGTAGTCGAACACATCGAGCTTGAAGGTGCCGCGCATGGTCTCGAGCGACGGGTAGCCGGTGACGACGATGACGCACTGCTTGGGCCAGCGGCGGCGGATCTCGGCGAGCACCTGTTCGCCCGAGTGCCGGCCCATCTTGATATCGAGCAGCACGACATCGGGCAGGCGTGCTTCACACGCGGCGAAGAACTCTTCGGGCATGGACGCCGCGCGGACGTCGTGGCCCTCGGATTCGAGCATCGTGGTGATGTATTGCCGGAAGTCGGCGTCGTCATCGAGCGCGACGATCGACAGCGGCGGGATCGCCTGCTCCGGCGCGAGCGGGGGGGGCGGGGTGGTCTGGTCGTCGGCCATGCGGAGAGTCTACACGCCAGCCAGCCGGCCTATTGCGCCGGGCTTGGCTGGCTGTTTGCTCACTTGGCCCGCCCCATCAGTTCCTTCACCGCGGCTTCCAGCTGCGCGTCGACTCCCGCGACCTCTTCTGCCGGGAGTTGGGGGACGTTGATATCGGGCTTGGCGCCGTTGTTCTCCATGTCGGCGTCGGTCCCCGTGAGGAACCAGCCGCGGAAGGGGGTGCGGAGCGTGGTGCCGTCGATCAGCGTCGCGGCCCCGGTGGAGATGACCCCGCCGTAGGTCGCGGTGCCGACGAGCTTGCCGCGGCCGATGGTTTTGATGGCGTGGCTGAAGATCTCGGCGTTGGAGAACGAGTTCTCGTTGCAGAGCACGCTGATGGGTCGGCTGTAGCCGTAGATGAGTCGGCGATCGCGCGGGTAGGCGTCCTTGGCGGCCTTGGAGGGGTCGACGCCGCGCGGGGCGGTGTAGGAGTGCTGCGGGGCCGTGAGCGAGGCGAGGAGGATGTCGGCCGTCGAGCCGCCACCGTTGTCGCGGACATCGATGACGAGGCCCCTCTTGCCCTGAGCCGCAGCGAAGAGGTCGCGTTCAAAGTCGTCGACCGAGGCCTGCGACATGGCGCGGATGTGCAGATAGCCGAGCGTCCCGCCGGAGAGTTGTTCCACCTCGGCGCGGCGATCGAGCACTTCCTGGCGATAGCGCAGGTCGGAGTCTTCGCCGGAACCCGTCGGCACGATCAGCACGGTTGTGGAGACGGCCGGGCTGCCGCGATCGATCGTCAGCAGCACCTCGCGGCCGGATTTTCCGAGCATCGCGTCGGCGATGTCGAGCCCGGCCACGTCCCGGCCATCCACGGCCCGGATCACGTCGCCGACTTCCAGCTTGCTCGTCTTTTTGTCAGCGGGCGAGCCCGTGATGACGCGCCGAACGCGCGGGCCCTGGGCCGTCATGGTGAAGTCGGCACCCAGGTAGCCGGTGGCGGGCGACGCGGCGGTGAAGGAACTGGGGCCGTTGATCCCGGTGTGCGAGCCGTCGAGCTCGCCGAGCATCATGGTGAAGACGCGGTCAAACTCTTGATTGGTGCGGGCCCGGATGGCCAGCGTCTGGTAGCGCTCCGTCAGCGCCTTCCAGTTGAGGCCCTTGAGCGAGAAGTGATAGAACCCGTTGCCCATGATGCGGGCCGCTTCCAGGAACTTTTGCTTCTGCTGCGCGGCGACCTCGATCACCACCGGTGCGTCGATCGTCATCGGCTCGGCCTTGCCGCCCGAGACTGGCGCGAGCGACGCCTGCCCCGTGCGGATGAACGCGACCTTGGTGCCGTCGAGTGAGACGCTGACCTCGCTGACTGCGCCGACCTGGATCGACTTGCGGTCGTCGCCCTTGTACGAGATCGAGTACAGCGTGCGCTCGGGGTCGCCGTCGGCGCTCAGCACCACGCGCTCTCCGCCGGGTGTGGTGGCGAGCGTCCCTGCGGATCCCGGCGGGGTCGTCATGCGACGCACGCGCTGCCACGCGTCCGCGGCGTCAAACGTCAAGACCGTCGGCTTCTTGGGCTTGGCCTTTTTGGCTGGCTCGTCCTTCTTGCCCTCGGGCTTGGCGGCGTCGTCTTTCTTCTCTTCGGGCTTGGCCGCATCGGGCTTGACAGCTTCGTCCATCGCGGCGGGCTCTGCCTTGGCTTCGTCCTTCTTCTCGGCCTCGACCTTGGCTTCCTCCGGCTGGTCCCACAACACCGGCTCGATCGGCTTGCGCTTCTTCCCGGCTTCAGCGGCCTTCTTGAAATACTCCTCCAACTCGTACGGCCGCAGGCTCTCAAGCTTCTTGTCCAGCATGACCTTCCACACGCCGAAGTCGAAGTTCTCGCGCCCGCGCTCGCTGCGGAAGTAGAGCACCTTGCCATCCGCCGACAGCCGCGGCGAGTCGTCGAGGTCCGGGTGCTTCGTGAGGTTCACCGCCGCGCCGTTGACCGCGCCGTTGCTCGCGCCGTTGACCGCGCCGTTGCTCGCGTCGATGGTCTCGCCCGTGTCGAGCAGCCAGATGTCGCTGTTGAAATCCTCATCTTCGCGGGCGTAGACGATGTGCCGAGAGTCACCGGCCCACTCCACTTCGGCTTCGTTCCAGCCGTCCATCAGCACCCGGCAGCGCCGCGTCTTGAGATCCATCATCACCAGGTCGCCCAAGCCGCGCGAGAAGAGCAGCCGTGTGCCGTCGGGCGAGGGTCGCGGCGAGCGGAGTTCCACGCCGAGCAAACCGTCGTTGGTACCAGCGCCCAGGCCCTCCGGCTCGAGCGGCTTCACCTCGAAGCGCAGCGACTCCGACCACCGCTTGGCGTAGTCGATCTTCTTCTTGACCGGCTTCTTGGCCTCATCCTTCTTGTCGTCGCCCTTGGCCGCGTCGTCCTTGGGCTCCGCATCGGCGGGCTTGGCGTCGCTGGCGTCGGCCTTCTTGTCGTCGCTCTTCTTCGCCTCGTCTTTCTTCGCCTCGTCCTTGGCCTCCTCGGCCTTCTTCTCTTCCTCAGCCTTCTCGTCGGCCGGCGTGAGGTCATCCTTCGCCAGGCTCACCGTCGCGTAATACAGCCGCGAGGGACCCGTCTCATCAGACGCAAAGTACAGCACGCGGTTGTCCGGCGACCACGTCAATCCGCGCTCGCGTCCCGCCGTGAACGTCACGCGTCGCGTCGGGCGGCCTTCTTCCGTCCCGCGAACAAACACCTCGCCGCGGGCGATCAGCGCGATGGTCTTGCCGTCAGGGCTGAGTGCCTGTTCGCTCACCTCGCGAGCGAGGTTCACGCGCGATGTATCCAGCTCGTCGCTATCGCCCGACGCACTGATCGCCACGGACACGGGCTTCGCTCCCGCTTGCCGCAGGTCGAGCGTATAGAGCGTGTCCCATACGACGAACACCGCCGCCGACCCGCCCGGCGCGACGTTGAGGTCGCGGACGCCGTGGCCGATGGTCGCGGGGTTGTCCGCTTGCGGAAGGCTGAAGTTCGTCAACGCCTTTGGCGCCGTTGCGTCGGTCGCGGTGGGGGCGAGCTTGTACAGGTTGTGGTTGGCGCCGTCGCGCGACGAGACGTAGAGCACCGAGCCGTCTGCGAGCGGGAAGCCTTCGCCATCGCTGAAGGGGCTCGTGGTCAGGCGGTCGAACTGGCCCGTTGCCATCGTCAGCTTCCACAGGTCGCTCGAACCGGCGCCTTGGTACTTGGGCCGCGTGGCTTCGAGGCGCCCGCGATGGAAGATCAGCGTCGCACCATCCGGAGTCAGCCGCGGCGACGCGCCGAATGCGTCGGTGAGCCGCTCGACGGGGCCGCCCTCGACGCCCACTCGGTAGAGCCGCGTCGAGCGATAAAGCGACGATTCGAGGTTGGCGGTGAACAGGATGTACTGGCCATCGGGCGAGAAGCCGCTCAGCGTCTGCGCCCGGTCGGCGAACGTGATGCGTTTAATCGGCCCCGTCGCGATGCCCGTCGGCGTCCGCAGCAGCGGGGCGACATAGATATTCCGCGAGCCCTCGCGGTCGGACTCGAACGCCAGCGTGCCTCCGTCGGGCGAGATGGCGCTGCGACGTTCATCCGCCGGGTGCGATGTCAGCCGCGTGGCCGTCCCTCCCGCCGCCGGCACGGCCCATAGATCGCCCGCCGCGGCGTACACAATCAGCGTGCCGTCGGGGCTCAACGAAGGAAACTGCACGATCGAGACTGGTACGGCCGCGCCCGCAGCGGCCGCGAGTGCAAAGCCCCCGGCCCCCCCTACCCCCCCGATCCCGCCGACACACAGCCAGGAACCTACTACGCACGACGTGACGAAAAGACGGGCGGCGTTCATTGAGGTGTCGCTCCAGATAAGGGATCGTTCGAGCCAGCCCGGAGAGTTGTACATCGCCGGACATCGAGCAGCCGAGTCAGGGCCAGAATGGCCTACACGCCGCGGCCAGGGCCGGGCTGGTCGAGAGTGTAGGAAACTTGAGGTACGGGGTTGCAACCCGCCGGAAGTGATTAAACTCCCATCATGATCCTCACACCCGCCTCGGGCAGATTCCTCGCGTTGATCGTGTTGGCCGTCCCCCTGCTGGCCCGGGCCCAAGCCCCAATCACCCACCAGCACGCCACCATCCACCACGAGTCCGTCGCCGCCGCGACCGGCAGCACCACCAACCTGGCTGGCGTTGCCGACCTGCCGCTCTGGGCCTGGCTCGATCCCTTGGCCCCCCAGCCCGGCTCCCAACCTGGCACGAGGGGGGGGACGGGCCTCGCCGAGTACACCTCTCCGCCAATCGACTCACCCTTCGCCTTCAACGAGGCTCTGCTCTCCTGGAATATCGCCGTCCCGGCGGCCGCCGGTGTCCGCATCGACATGCGTGTCGCCGCCGCGACCGGCGAGTGGTCCCCGTGGCTCTACATGGGTCGCTGGGGCGACCCCCCCAACCCTACCGACGCCGCCGACGCCGGCGACCGCGCTCAGTCCTTCCCCGGCGGGAAGGTCGACGTCGACTACTTTGTCTCCCCCGCACCGGCCCGATGGACTCGGCTCCAGTACCGTCTGCAAGCCGTCCGCACCGCCCCCGGCTCCAAGATCGGCCTCCGCCGCGTCGCCATCACCTTCAGCGATACCACCGCCACCCCCGTCCCCCAAACGCCCGACGGCCCACGCGGCAAGACCCAGGCCGCCGCGCCACCTAAGCCCGGCCGCCTCGGCGTCCCCTTCCGCAGCCAGAAAACCGACGACGATCGACTCTCGGGTCGCCTCTGCAGCCCCACCAGCCTCTCCATGGTCCTCGCCCACCGCGGCGTAGACCTCCCCGTCGGCACCGTCGCCAAGACCGCCTACGACCAGGACTTCGACATCTACGGCAACTGGCCCCGCAACATCCAAGCCGCCTACGCCCTGGGCGTCCCCGGCTACCTCACCCGCTTCTCCGACTGGCAACAGGTCGAGCGGCTCATCGCGGCGGGTCAGCCGATCATCGTGAGCGTGTTCGTCGAAAAGGGCCAGCTCCGCAACGCACCATACGAAAAAACCAGCGGCCACCTCATCGTCATCGAGGGCTTCGACGAGCACGGCGACGTCCTCGTCAACGACCCCTCCGTCGCCACCGCCGCCGAGGGACAGCTGGTCTATCGCCGCGAGGACCTCACCAACGTCTGGCTCCGCAGCGTCGAGGGCACGGCCTACGTCCTTTTGCCGCGCGAGCCCTGAAGGTTTGGCCGCGCCCAACTCCCCGACCGCCCCGCCCTCCTTCTCCCCCGCCGTGGTACCATCCGTTCCCGCACGGGCGGCGAGCAACGGAGGCCTCATGGACCCTTTGGAAGACCTGCGGCGGCTAATCCGCGACGTGCCCAACTTCCCCAAGCCCGGCATCGTTTTCAAAGACTTCACCCCCATGCTCCGCGACCCGCGCGCCTTGGCCCTGGCCGTCGAGCTCATGGCTAACCCTTACCGCGGCCAGCACGTTGATGTCGTCGTCGGGGCCGAATCCCGAGGCTTCATCTTCGGCACCGCCCTCGCCCAGGCCCTCTCCGCCGGATTCGTCCCTGTCCGCAAACCCGGCAAGCTCCCCACAAAAACGGTCGCGATGGAATACGAACTCGAATACGGCTCCGACCGCGTCGAGATCCATACCGACGCCATCGATCCCGGCCAACGCGTCCTGCTCGTCGACGACCTCCTCGCCACCGGCGGCACCATGGAAGCCTGCTGCCGGCTCGTCCAAAGCCTCCACGCCAAGATCGTCGGCATCACTGTGCTCATCGAGCTCCTCGCGCTCGACGGACGCCGAAAGCTCCAAAGCTTCGGCGACGTCCACACCGTTCTCCGCTATTGATCCCGCCGACCTGCCCTGCGACCATGCCCGCCGACACCCATACAACCTAGCGGGCCGACGGCCACCGGCCATCACCGGGGCCAGCGGTCCAGGAGTTTGTCATGTTGTCCAATTGCCGCCCCCCCCGCCCCCACCGCCTTGCCCGCCCCCCTCACACCCGACGCCAATCGATCGCTGGCTCGGCGCTCTCGCTGCTGCTCCTCGCGGGCCTGGTAAGCCCCGTTCTCGCCCAAGCCCCGGCCACGACGCCTCCGCCCCAAGCCGCCGCTGCGACTACGCCCAAGCTCGACATGACCCGCGTCGTCGAGGGCGATGGCGGGGTGCTCACGCTTGAGCTTGCCGCCTGGACGCTCATGCCGCCCCGGGCTGGCGGGCCCAAGGTGCTGCTCGTCGGCGCGGTTCATGTGGCTGATCGCCCGTTCTACGACGCCATGCAGACGATGCTCGACCAGGCCGACGTGGTGCTGTTCGAAGGGGTCAAGCCGCCGGGCACGGGTCAGGTTGATCCGAACCTCAGCGACGCCGTCAAGGCGGACATTACGAGCCGCCGGCTCAAGTTCGTGCTTACCGCCGCCGAGCACTTCAAGACCGAGCAGGGCCACGCCGCGGCGGGCTGGGAAGAGCTGATCGCCGGTGCTGGCAAGCGTTGGCGCTCCGTGCTCGAAAGCTGCCGCAATGATGCGTGGGGCCGCGAGGTTCGACTCGAAACCATCAAGCAGGACGACGGCTCCGCGCTCATCGCGCTCCGCAGCGCCGGGCCCGACGGCACCTTTGCCGAGGCCGAAGGCGACGATCTCATCATCAAGGGCCAGCCCGCCAAGCCCGGTTCCGCTCCCCCCGCCGGCCCGCCGCCCAACGTGCAGCAGCAGCTCGCCAAGGCGCTGGGCCTGACATTCCAGCTTGACTTGATGGACTCCAGCAAGCCCAACTGGCGCAGCAGCGACCTCGCCGTCGACGAGATCCAGTCGCGGCTCGAGGCCTCCGGTGCCGACGCCGATTGGCTTTTCTCCATGCTTGACGGCAAAAGCATGACCAGCCGCCTCGCCAGCCTCTTCCTGGGGTTTGTCGCCAGCAGCCCGACCATGTCCGCCAGCGTCAAAATGATGATGGTCGACATCCTGGCCCGGGCCGATGAGACCCTGGCGGCCTCGGGCCAGATGGCCGGCCTGGGCCCCATCATGAAAGTCATCATCGAGGACCGCAACGCCGTCGTGGTGCGTGACCTCAAGGCCATCGCCGCCAATGAGCCGGCCGTTAAAACCGTTGCCGTCTTCTACGGCGCGGGGCACATGAGCCACCTGGTCAGCGAGCTGCGCGACCTGGGCTACACGCCCGGCGACGTCATCTGGACCCCCGCCATCCGCGTCGATCCAAAGGACGCTGGCATGACCCCCGAGCAGGCCCAGTCGATGCGGAAGATGATCCAGGGCGTCGTCGAAGCGCAACAACGCCGCGAGGCCAAGTAAATCCGCTCAGCTCTGCCCGACCGTCAAGCCCACGCCCTTCTGCCCGGCCATCTTTTCCCAGCCGCTGCCGAGCTCGCCGATCGGGTCGGGCGGGATGATCTCGACCTTCTTGTCGCCCAACTTTACCCGGCCCGCCTTGACCTCTTCCTGGAACTTGAGGCACTCGACCAGCAGCTTCTCGAGGATCTCTTCCTCGGGCACGTTGGCGACCTTCTCGCCCTGCACATAGATGATCCCGCGACGATCGCCCGCGAACACCGCCACGTCGGCGCCCTCGGCCTCGCCGGGGCCGTTGACGATGCACCCCATCACCGCCACCTTGATCGGCAGCTCGATCTTGCTCGCCAGCGTCTTGCGAACGTCCTGCACGAGGCTGATCAGGTCGACCTGGATCCGGCCACACGTCGGGCAGGCGATCAGTTCCGCCGACTTGCGCTCGCGCAGGCCCAGCGAGTGGAGCAGCTCCAGCCCGTCCTCGACCTCGTACACGCTGTCGCTGGTGTACGAAAGGCGGATCGTGTCGCCCACGCCCGCGGCCAGCAGCGTGCCCAGGGCCGTCACCGAGCGGATGCAGCCGGTTTCCTTGGGCCCCGCGTGCGTCACGCCCAGGTGCAGCGGATGGTCGAACCGCTTGCTGATCTCGCTGTACGCCTGGATCACCACCACCGGATCCATGCTCTTGGCCGAGATGACGACGTCCTGAAAATCCTGCTCGTAGAAGATGTCGAGATATTCCTCGAGCTTGGTGATCATGATGGCCAGCAGGTACCCGCGCTTATTGTCGGAGAACATCGCGCCCAGTTCCTTGAGGCGCTTCTGCTTGTCGCGGCGCTCGATGATCGAGCCCTCGTTCACACCCACGCGGATCGGCAGGTTGCGGGCCTTGCACGCGTTGATCACCTCGATCACCTGGTCGCGGTCCTGAATATTCCCCGGGTTGAGGCGGATCTTGTGGACCCCCGCCTCGACGGCCTCCAGCGCCCGCTTGAAGTGGAAGTGGACGTCCGCCACGATCGGGACGCGCACCTGCGGGATGATCTCCTTGAGGGCGTCGGTGTCCTTTTTCTCGGGCACCGCCACACGCACCACGTCGGCCCCCGCGGCCGTCAGGCGGTTGATCTCCGCTACGCACTTATCGATCTCGTAGGTGTAGCCGGTCGTCATCGTCTGCACGCTGACGGGGGCCGGGGTGGTGCCGTAGAGGCCGCCACCGATCTTGATGAAGCCAACACGCTGATCGCCCAGGGTGACCTGGCGGGTCGCACGACGCGGATTGAGGATCGACATAGACCCGCATGGTAGGAGGGAAGCCCCGAAGATGCGCCCGAACGCCGCGTTCCCAGACCCAAAACGAAAAAGGGCGGGCCTCGAAAGGCCCGCCCTTGGATCTCAAGCGGTCTTCACCCCGGCACGTTGCAGGGCCCCGGTTGGCCCGGGCCCCGGCGTCGCCCAGAGCGCGAGGTATGGGGGGTTGGGGGTTAGTTCTCGATGAAGTTGGTCAGCTCGTCGTCACGGACGGAGGTTTTGAGCTCGGTGCAGGTCGTCTCGCCGATCACCAGCAGTTCGCCGGCCTTGGTGGCCTTGACGATGAAGCTGGAGGTGCGGGTTGCGCCAGCGGCGATCGTACCGAAGCTGAACTCGACCTTCTGAGCCATGACCTTGCCATCGGCTGAAGAGACGAAGCTCATACCATCGGGCATGGTCACGATCATCTTGACGTTGGTGAGGTTGACCTGGCCCTGGTTCTTGACCTCGATGCGGTAGGTATGGTTGGCCCCGACGGCGACGACGCCTTCGTCGTCGGTCACGAGCGTGCCGATGTCGGGCACGCCCTGCACAGAGCTCTGGCACTGGGCCGTCGCTTCGGTGGCGCAGGTGCCGCTGACGGTCGCCTGCGTGGCAATGTTGCCCGCGCCGGTGGACTTGACCTTGAACATGATGGTGCGGGTGCCCTTGGCCTCGACGGTGCCGAGGTTCCAGTTGACCTTGCCGCCAGCGTTCGCGCCGTTGTTGTCAGCCGACGCGAAGGTCGCGTTGGCGGGCAGCATGGCGGAGACCATCGTGGCCGCGGCCGGCGCGTCGCCGGTGTTGGTCACGGTGAACTTGAAGGCGAGCTCGCGGCCGATCAGCGTGGGGCCCTGGGCGCAATCGGCCGTGATCGTCAGCATCGGCTGACGGACCACAACCTGGGCGCCGTTGGAATCCACCTTGTTGATCATGTCGGCCATCGTCCCGGCGGTCGCCGAGTAGCTGCCGGTCTTGGCGGCCTTGAGGGCCACGTCGAAGCAGCGGTTCTGACCGGCGGGCAGGTCACCCACGTCGGCCATGAAGCTCGTCTGGCCGTTGGCCGTCGTCAGGCCCGCGGGGAGCGGATAGTTGACCTTCACGTTGCGGGCGACGCCCGTGCCGTTGTTGGTCACGCAGACCTTGGACATGATTGTGTCACAGACGAGCGCTTCGGGCTGCATCGTGAGGTTGATGGTCAGCGCCGGCTGAACCACTAAGGTCTCGATGCAGAGCATCGAGGCATAGGTGACCTGAGCGCACGACTCGAGCCTGCCCACGCCCGTGGCCTTGCCGCGGACGGTCACGGTCTTGGATTCGTTGGGCTTGAAGTCGCCCAGGTTCCACATCAGGTCCGGGGCGGCCGAGCCGCTGGCGGGGTTGGACGAAACCACGCTGAAGCCCTCGGCGCAGCGGTCGCGAAGGACGACACTCGTCAGGGTGTTGGTCGTCAGGTTCGTGACCTTGTAGTCGTAGGTGAACTCCTGGCTGGCCACGACCTCAGAGGGAGCAGTCCGCTCCAGCCAGACTACCGACGTGGTCCTGTCGCCGGTGGGGAACGCCATGGCGTTGCGGATGATGCCGCCGGAGGGGGCGACGACCATCGGGGCGGGACGGGCAGGCTCAACAGCCCTCGACGTAGACGAGGAGCCCGGAGTCGTCTTCTTGCCTTCGGTCAGACGCAGACTGGCGTTGGGGCCTTCATCAGGCTTGGAGACGGCCGCGCCGCCACGGGCCGACGGGGTGGGGTAGGTTTTCTCCTCAAGAGCACAGCCGGCCATGAGGCCGACCACCGCCAAGAGGGAACAACAGCGCTGAACCTTGTGAACCATCGAAAATCTCCAAAATAAGAAGGGCTCTCTGATACGGGGAGGGCCTCCGACCGGAGACCGACGGACTAGTTTGCCGAGAAAAGGCTCCCACCAGCCGCACGTGCTGAACCCCCGAGTCCAGAACACGCTAATCATATGCGATACCATCGCGTCCTTCCAATACATCAACAATCACCCTTTATCTGCCGGCGTGATCGGCAGATAAAAATGCCGGTCGGAGGCTGATCTGCGCGACGGGTGAACGCGGCAAAGTTCGAAGTTTGGGCATTTGCGCCTGCTCGCCGACAGATCAACTTTCCCCTCGAACACAGACCAACCGGAACCTTAAGTTTTGGCCGGAATCATCAACATCCGGATCATCGGCAGACAGCGACATCCGTCGGATATGTTGGTTAAGGCGAGAAGCGGCGGACTGGCAGAGTG
>Ga0105049_10004870_pt1 | contig 15715 bp, 14 predicted proteins | sample MAT06_FD_78087 | JGI IMG/M metagenome (GOLD analysis project Ga0105049, IMG submission 78087) | Freshwater microbial communities from Lake Fryxell liftoff mats and glacier meltwater in Antarctica - MAT-06 | ecosystem: Environmental > Aquatic > Freshwater > Ice > Liftoff microbial mat | place... | reverse complement strand
GAAGTTAAATACACCCATAAAATATCCCATTCTGTCGGGAGGAAGCGCTCCTGCCAGCATTGCGTATGGCATAGAAAGAATACTGGCCCAGGCAATTCCAACAAATCCCATCGAAACCGCGATCATTGCCGGATTACTAATGAAACTGAGTGAAATAAGTCCAAGGCCACCCATCAGCAGGCAAAACATATGGGTCTTGCGGCGGTTGGTCCTTCGGGCGATGATCGGGATAATAAACGCGAAAACAGCAGCTACCAGATTTCTAAATGAAGAACATAGTCCCAGCCAGTCGGCCCCATCGTTGTATTGAGTCTTGACACGGTTTATTTCCGTTTTTTCGGATTCATTCAACAAGTCATTTCCTCCATAATAATTTGCCAGATTTATAGAAATCGAAACCTTTTCCTTGCCTTGCTGGAACTGCCTTATCTCAGAAGCGTCTGTTTCAAGTGCACGTAATTGCTTTAGTTCTTTCAGAGGTAATGAAGTCGCGTCGAGTTTTGCCTTCAGATCTGCGTCAATTTTCTCAAACACATTCCGCTCAACTTTCATATTGTATATGTTGCTGGTGACCGCATTAGTAGAATAAATCCACATAGCAAACAGCGCAAACCATGTAAAGAATTGCACCCATGCCAACTGCTTCATGCGTGCGGGCATTTTCAATATTCCTGCAAACGGTTCGATAAGGGATTTTCCGAGCGTGTTACTTTTTCTCGTTTGTCTAAAACGTTCAAGATCTTCCGGCGGAAATTCCTTTGTTGTAAAAACCGTATACATCACAGCAAGCAGGAATGCTACGGCACCAACATAAAACGACCATTTAACCGAATCCGGAATAATGCCAGCTTCAGCGGTGTTTTTAACGTGGAACAGGTTCGTGAAGATCCACGGAAGAAGTGCTGCGATAACAGAACCGATTCCAATGAAAAAGCTCTGCATTGCAAAGCCTCGTGTGCGTTGATCGGCAGGCAACTTATCACCAACAAATGCACGGAACGGTTCCATCGAAATATTGATAGATGCGTCAAGAATCCAAAGCATTCCGCCGGCAACCCACAAGGAGGATGAATTAGGCATAACGAATAACGCCATGGTGGCCAGGATGGCGCCGATGAAGAAGTACGGGCGTCGTCGTCCCCAGTATGGATGCCATGTGTGATCACTCAGGTAGCCGATGATCGGTTGCACGAGCAGCCCTGTTAATGGAGCAGCGATCCACAGAACCGGAATCTCATCCTTGTTGGCACCAAGGGTTTCGAAGATCCTGCTGACGTTGGAGTTTTGCAGCTCGAAGCCGAACTGTATTCCGAGAAATCCGAAACTCATGTTCCAGATCTGCCAGAAATTAAGACGTTGTTTTTCCTGAATTTTACCCATTCTATGTATTGGTGTCAATATGACACAGCCAAAATACACATTTCATGATTATATGTACCATTGATTTAAGAAAGTGCGTCAGATGAGAATCGGAATTCCGGGAAAAAGCCTGTGGAGTTTTTTCCTCTTTTTGTGGTGTTGGATTTTTTTTGATTTGACACGCGTTGATCATCGGATATTATGTAAAAATTTGATTATTAATATTTTATGATCATGTCGGGGGCGGATTTTTAAGTTGGAGCGATTATTCCGTTGCTTTGAAATATCACATTATTTTATAATTGTTAAGCAGTTCAGCACACATAAATTTCAGAAGATGGAAAAGTTTGTCAATCCTAAAGAGCCCACTCTTTTCAGGAGCCCCTTCCTGGAATTTTTCGCAAAAACCAATGCTCTGATAACATTTAGTTATCTAAGCATTTACATGGCGCTTCTGATCTGGATCAGCTCCTTTAGTTTGATTTCACCTGGGGCAGCAAACCTTATCCTATTGTATATATCAGGGATTTTCATGTGGACGTTCTTCGAATACGTTCTTCACCGATACCTTTTTCATCTTGGTGGGGAATCGGCTGCTGTTAAAAAGTTGACCTACACACTTCACGGTATACATCACGATCAGCCAAGGGAAGAACGTTGGGTTTTCATGCCACCAGCTCCAGGAACGATTTTTATCGCCTTCTTTTTCGGCGTTTTCTGGCTTCTGATGCGCGAATACAGCTTTTTGTTTCTGGCCGGATTTCTCAATGGATATATGATTTATGCGTTTATGCATTTTGGCATCCATCTAAAACGTCCGGTCAAAGGATTTAAGTTCCTGTGGAGGCATCATGCATTACATCACCATAAATACCCCAATAAAGCCTTTGGTGTAAGCTCGATTTTGTGGGATATCGTTTTCAGAACTATGCCACCGTCGAACAAAGAAATGACGCATACAGGTTCACCATCAGTTACAAACTAAAGGGAACTTTTAAAAAGGCCACCTGTCATCGTTTAACTTCAAAATTAAAAGTCGCGTGCATCAACGCCCGGCGTGGTTAAGTTTTCAATTTTGAGTTCGCGCCGAGATTTAACTTTTTTAGTGTTCCCGATAGACGCTGTGCCTGAATCAGGCAGATTCAGAAAAACTTTCCTTAAACTGTAATTCGAATAGCTTCTTGTATTGGCCATTCTGCTTGAGCAATGATTGGTGATTACCACTTTCCAATATCTGCCCGTTTTCCATCACAAGGATCATATCTGCTTTTTGAACCGTAGCAAGGCGATGTGCAATAATGATTGAAGTCCGGTTACGGGTCACGTTTTCCGTTGCCTTTTTGATCATTTCTTCAGTTTCTGTATCTACCGAAGACGTTGCTTCATCGAGGACCAGAATTGCAGGATCATAAAGGTAAGCTCGTATAAACGCGATAAGCTGACGTTGCCCTGCACTCAACATCGCACCGCGTTCCATCACATTGTAATCATATCCGCCAGGAAGCTTTTTAATAAACTCATCAGCGCCAACTTGTCTTGCCGCTTCTTCAATATGTGCTCTGCCAATGGCCGGATTATTTAAACTAATATTATTGGCGATCGTATCAGAAAACAGAAAGACATCCTGAAGCACAACTGCAACATGTCTTCTCAGAGTTTTAGCTGAATATTCGCGGATATCGCGTCCGTCAATGCAAATACTTCCTTTCTGGTATTCGTAAAAACGGTTGATAAGGTTGATGATGGTCGTTTTGCCTGAACCCGTTGCTCCAACAATTGCAATAGTGGAGGCAGGAGCGGCTTTAAAACTAAGGTCGCGCAGAATCCAGTTTTCATCGTTATAAGCCATCCAGACATTGCGGAAATCAATTTCACCACTGATTGTTTCAGGAGAATATTCACCCGTATCGGCAATATAATCGTGTGTGTCAAGAACCTTGAAAACCCTTTCCGAGCTAACCATTCCCATCTGAAGTGTGTTGAAACGATCTGCCAGCGTTCGTATAGGTCTGAAAAGCATGTTCACATAAAGGGTGAATGCAACGAGATTTCCGATGGTGAAGGTTCCTTCAATTACGCCGCGTGCTCCAAGCCAGATAAGCAATCCAAGAGAAACCGCACTTAATATTTCAACGATTGGTAAAAACACCGAATAATGCCATACAGAACGAATATGAGCATCTGCATGTTCTTTATTGATCTGGCGGAATTTCTCCATTTCTTCTTCTTCCCGGTTGAAGATTTGAACAATGTTCATCCCGGTAATATGCTCCTGGACAAATGAATTTATCCGCCCAACCTGTGTACGGACATCCTGGAAAGCCGATTTTATACCGTTTTTGAAAATATTAGTCGCCACCAGCAACAATGGAATTGTAGAGATCGAAATAAGTGAAAGTCGCCAATCCGTAACAAACATCACAACAAGCACAACAGTTAGCTGGAGAAGATCACCAAAAACGATCACAACACCTTCCGTAAAAATACTTGCAATCGTTTCAATGTCACTTACAACACGGGTAACTAGCATCCCGATAGGATTACTATCGAAATATTTGATTTTTAAACGACTTATGTGTTGGAAGACATCCGAACGGAGATCGCGTATAACACTTTGTCCAAGAAGGTTTGTGATATAGTTGCTGGCAAATTGTCCGATTGCTTCAAAAATCAACACGCCTATCATAATAAGCGTCATTGTTAAAAGCCAGGAAGGGTTGGGAGTAAGGATAAAATGATCGACCGTGTATTGGATCAGGATCGGGCGTACCGGCGATAGTATAGCAAGAACAATGGTAAGGATGATCGCAGGGTAAAAAAGCGGTCTGTACGGTTTTACGTATTTAAGCAGTCGTTTAAGCAGACTAAAATCAAAGGCATTGCCCGAAACACTCATATTGCTGCAAATATAAGCGGACTAATCAGTTTGGAAATAGAAATAACATTCAATAAAACTTTTTGGCTGAGCCGAACCTGATTTAGTGATTCACCACGAGTTTCTTAGTCGTGATTGAATCGCCGTTGCTTACAGACACAAGATAAAGTCCGTTATTTTCAATTTCAAAAGTTGAAGTTTTGCTGAAAGGAGTTGAATGATATACCAGTTGTCCTTGCAGCGTAATCACTTTTATGTCGGTAATTATCTTTTCAGATTTGATAGTGCTTATGGCTGAAGAAGGATTTGGAAACAGGCTAAATTCAGGGGCAATTTCTTCATTGATACCAAGAGTTAAACCGTCAACATGAAAATTATCAAGAATGTATGCGGTACCAAGAGAATCATCTACCGTAAAATACGCGGCTGATGATGAAGTGAGCTGGATAATAACATGCTCAGGACTAATGCTCACGTAATGATGAATAAGCTGATCGTCGGAATCGTAGACTTTAACTGCAACATAGTCGATCTCGCCCTCAGCAACTTTGTTGTCGAATTCGATTTTTGAAACCAGGACATTAAGTGCTGGATTCTGAGATTGAACAAAATCGATCCTTATTCCTGAATACCAGTCGCTGCTGCGAAGAACACGACCATATTGATTGCCATAATCTGCTACCACGGGTGAAGTGGAACCATCAAATCCTGAAAATAAAAATCCTTGTTCCTGATATTGGTCGGTTATTATTGTTTCTCCGGGATGTCCTGCAAATGTAATCGTGTCGCCTTCGGAAGAAATTTCTCTTTCAGAAACACTGTTTTCCGGAAATGTTATTTCCCTCGGAGTAATGCTTTGGGATTGAGCACTTGAAATGAAAAATCCGCATACAAGCAGGGTAATTAGTTTTTGCATAATAATGTAATTTGATTGTGTCGTTTGTTTCGATTCGTAGTCGTTAAAATGAGCTACCGTAAACATACAAAAATGCACTTTATAAAAAAGAGTCATCGGCTAAATCTTTTAAGCACGATACTTAAAAACTAAAAGATCCTTCCGGATAAATCACTTCCGTCAGAAACAAACCACAGGCAGGAACGCTAACTCCTGCATCTGACCTTGTTCCCGAATTCATTACTCTTAATAAATCATCAGCAGGTCTTTTTTTCTGCCCGATTTCCAGTAAAGTTCCCACAATTGCCCTTACCATGTTTCTTAGAAATCGATCGGCTGTTATCCGGAAAATCAGCATATCATCTTTTTCTTCCCAATCTGCATTTGTAATTGTGCAGATATTGGTTTTTGATTGGGAATGGGCTTTCGAAAATGCACCAAAATCTCTTTTTCCTAAAAGTTGGGTCGACACTTTTCTCATGAGTTTAAGATCGAGATCGCCATGCATATAATATGTCAGACCTTTTAAAAACGGGTTGAGGTCACGCGCAATCCTGTACTCATAAGTTCGGCTAAGCGCATCGAACCGGGCATGAAGCCGGGCATCTACCCTGGAAATTCCCCGGAACTGAACACCCGGAACCCTTAGTGACGCCAGTTTATCCAATAATGCCGGAATATCTTTTATTTCATTTATCGTCTCAAAATGTGCATAAAAATCCTCCGCATGCACGCCTGTATCTGTTCTTCCGCAGCCAAGGGTTTCTATCTTTTCCCTCAAAACCATCGAAAGCTTTTCATCTACAACTTCCTGAACAGAAGGTGCATTTTTCTGGAATTGCCAACCATGATAGAGCTTGCCTTTGTAGCGGAGACGAATAAAATAACGCATGCGGCGAAGATAATTGACAATCGACAATGATTGATTAACAATGTTGCTTGCACCTGATTATTTGATTTTCAATATTATTACCGGCGATTTTTAAAAGACGAGGCATGCCATTTCTCAACTGAAAAGTGATTCTTCGTCGCAATAACAGAAATCTCAACGTGATAATCTGAACCAGTATCCGGGCTAACAAGGCATTCACTTGTATCTGCCAGCCTCACCGCGATGATCGCCGCATACATAATATCAACCATCATCTTTTAACAATTTTTAAACTACAGCTTCTTAACCGACCCGAGTAATACCTTTACTTTGCGCGACACTAAAAATAACCTATGGCAGACATCCGTGAAATCAATGAACGGATAGAACGTGAGAGTGCGTTCATCGAATTGCTGAGACATGAGCTTGACAAGGTGATTGTTGGCCAATCCTATATGATCGACCGCCTCTTGGTGGGATTGCTGGCTAACGGGCATATTCTTCTCGAAGGCGTTCCCGGATTGGCGAAAACTCTTGCAATAAAAAGTCTTTCTGAAACGATTTCTGCCCAATTCAGCCGGATTCAGTTTACTCCCGATCTGTTGCCCGCCGACCTTGTTGGAACAATGATCTATAGCCAGAAACAGGAAGCCTTTACCGTACGGAAAGGTCCATTATTCGCGAATTTTATTCTGGCCGATGAGATCAACCGGGCGCCGGCCAAAGTGCAGAGCGCTCTACTCGAAGCGATGCAGGAACGACAGGTTACCATCGGTGATACAACTCATAAATTACCGGAGCCGTTTCTGGTTCTGGCAACACAAAACCCGGTGGAGCAGGAGGGAACTTATCCGCTGCCTGAAGCACAGGTCGACCGCTTTATGTTAAAGGTCGTTATCACTTACCCTACAAAAGAGGAAGAGAAAAAGATCATTCGTGAAAACCTTGCCGCTCAGTTTCCAAAGCCTTCAGCGGTAGTAAGTCCGGAACAGATCCTTAAAGCCCGAACCCTTGTAAGAGAAGTTTACATGGACGAAAAGATTGAGAAATACATCGTCGATATTGTTTTTGCCACCCGTTTTCCCAAAGATCACGGTCTTGCCAAATACGAACAACTGATAAGCTTTGGAGCGTCGCCACGTGCATCCATCAGCCTCGCACTTGCGTCAAAAGCGTATGCATTTATCCGTCGTCGTGGCTATGTGATTCCGGAAGACGTGAGGGCAATGTGTATGGACGTGCTGCGTCACAGGATAGGGCTCACCTATGAAGCCGAAGCTGAGAATGTAACTACCGAGAGTATAATCACTGAAATCTTAAATACCGTAGAAGTCCCGTAAGGGCAGAAGCCATTCCGCCCCCAACCTTTCGATAAAGGGGCAGACGACCTTCTGCTCTTGCTGCTGCCCAATTAACTGAAACACCTTTTTACCCTGGAACAAAAAGATCTTCTTAAAAAAGTCCGCAAGCTGGAGATCAAGAGCCGTGGTTTATCCGCCCACTTATTTTCAGGGCAATACCACAGCGCTTTTAAGGGAAGAGGAATGTCGTTTAGCGAAGTACGTGAGTATCAGCCCGGGGATGATATAAGAATCATCGACTGGAATGTTACTGCCCGCCTGAATCATCCTTACGTTAAAGTGTATGAGGAAGAACGTGAGCTAACCATCATGCTTGTTGTTGATGTAAGCGGATCAAAGGATTTCGGAACGCAGGTTCAGTTTAAGATGGACCTGGTGACTGAAGTTTGTGCCACGCTTGCCTTTTCCTCGCTACAAAACAATGATAAAGTTGGGGTGATACTTTTCAGTGATATCATCGAAAAGTACATTCCCCCGAAAAAAGGAAAATCGCATGTGTTAAGAGTGATACGTGAGCTGATTGATTTTACCCCCAAACAGCGCCGCACCAATATGAACGAGGCTTTGCGCTTCCTCACCAACGTGGCTAAGAAGCGTTGTACTGCCTTTATTCTTTCTGATTTTATGTGCCAGGGATTTGAGGATACGTTAAAGATTGCGGCAAAAAAGCACGATATCGTCGCGTTACGTGTTGCAGATCCCCGCGAACAGGCGCTTCCGGACGTAGGACTTGTACATTTCAATGATGCTGAAACAGCAGAAAGCCTTTGGGTTGACACGTCAGACCGTGCGGTGCGGAAAAACTACGAGATCCATTATAAAAAGCAGGAAGAGTTTGTAAAAAACACGTTGGTAAGAGCCGGAATTGATCTTGCCGTTCTTTACACGAACCGCAGCTGGGTGCAGCCGCTTCTCAATCTTTTTAAACGACGCGGCAGCCGATGAACGTATACCTGAGAGCATTTCTCCTCGCGCCGCTTATTATCTTTTCTGTAGGCCTTAGCGCCCAGAAAGCGTCTGTTAAAGCAGATAAATACAGGATGCGGATAGGCGAAAAGGTAAATCTGCAGCTTGAAGCAGAACTTAATAAAGGGCAGGAAATTATATGGCCCACCGTGCTTGATTCGATCGGGCCTTATTTCGATGTGCTTGACAAAAGTAAGATCGACACGATTGAGCCTACAGCAGGAAAGTTCAGGTTTACTCAGCAGATTGCAATAACTTCTTTCGACAGCGGCATGCATACTATGCCAGTGTTTGATTTTCTGTTTATTACCCCTGGAAAAGATTCGCTTTCAATTGTCTCTGATCCGCTTTCTATCCAGGTGTTGAACGTACCGGTTGATACAACTGCTGCAATTAAGGACATCCGCAACGTTGTGGATGTGCCGCAGGATTATTCGGAATACATTCCGTGGGCTATCGCTGCACTTATCGCTATCGCATTGTTTGGCGCTGCCGTTTATTTCTGGAGCCAACGAAAAAAACCTGCTCCGGTCACGGTAGTGAAAACCCCGGCAGAGCCCGCATGGAAAAAAGCAATGCGTGAACTTGAGAGGATAGGGCAGGAAAAAGTCTGGCAGCAAGAAAAAACCAAAGTTTATCATTCGGAAATATCCGACACATTAAGAACCTATATTGAGGAGCAATGGTTAGTTCCGGCCCTGGAATCAACCACTTACGACATCATTCGCGTCTTGTCGTTGGATAGTACTTTTAAACCGGAAGATATTTTTAAGCTGAAAACCATTCTGGAACTTGCCGATCTTGTGAAATTCGCAAAGGAAAACCCGGATGCTTTTCTCAACGAAAGAAGCTTGAAAATAGCAAAGGAGTTTGTGGAGCAAACAATTCCAAAACCTTCCCCAGCGGTAGAAAAAAAGGAGGTGAAAAATGGATAATCAAAGCGCCTTCCCGTTGCCCTTTTTTTCCCAAATCACGTTCAATAATCCCTGGCTGCTTTGGCTTCTGCTGATTATTCCCTTGCTGGTTGTATGGTATGTTAACAGCGGAAAAAGGAAAAAGCCCGAGATGAAAATTTCCAGCCTCGCAGCTTTCAAAAAACAGCGAAAAAGTGCGGTTGTGCGGTTGCTACATTTGCCATTTGTTTTACGTTGCCTCACGCTCGGCCTTATCATCATTGCGCTGGCCCGGCCACAGTCATCGCTTTCAATGCAGGAAATGACCGCCGAGGGAATCGACATCATGCTAACGATGGATCTCTCTTCCAGCATGCTCGCTCAGGATCTGAAACCGAACCGGCTTGAGGCAGCAAAAAGTGTCGCGATTGATTTTATCGATGGAAGGCCTTCTGACCGAATCGGACTGGTAGTTTTTTCTGGTGAGGCATTCACGCAATGTCCGCTCACCATCGATCACAGCATTCTAAAAACACTCATCAGCGTTTCGGAACCCGGCTTTTTACCCGATGGAACAGCAATCGGGCTGGGTCTTGCATCTGCTGTCAACAGGCTTAAAGAGAGCAAAGCAACAAGCAAAGTTGTAATTCTGATAACAGACGGGGAAAACAATGCTGGTAGCGTTTCACCTTTAATGGCAGCAGATATTGCACAGCTTTACGGTGTGAGGGTTTACACAATCGGCGCCGGAACCAGAGGAATGGCTTATTCGCCGGCTTATCCGTTTCCAAATGGAGGCTATGGATTTGACTATATCCAGGTGAAAATTGACGAGCCGTTGCTGAAGCAGATATCTTCGATGACAGGCGGACAATATTTCAGGGCAACGAACAATGAAGCACTGAAAGAAATTTATGTGAAAATCGATGAGCTCGAAAAAACCCGTTTTGATGCGTCCGAATTCAGAAGGAAAAACGAGGAATTCTGGCCGTTGCTGCTTGTTGCCGTAGGTTTGGTTTGCCTTGAATGGCTTTTGAGAAACACGTTAATGCGTTCAATCCCGTAACCGATGATAAGACTCGCCTTTCCGGTTTTTTTATGGGGATTAGCCCTTATCCCGTTTTTCTGGCTGCTGTTCGGCGCAAAAATGGCGTGGAAAAGAAAAGCTATTAAGCGTTTTGGTGAGCCTGCATTGGTTAGAAAGCTTATGCCGGATCAGTCTAACAGCAAATCCAGACTTAAATTTTTACTCATGACGGGGGCGTTTATTTTCCTTGTCGTTGGCCTTGCTGATCCGCAGATAGGTTCGAAATACGAAGAGGTGAAACGACAAGGCATTGACCTTGTGATTGCACTCGATGTTTCCAATAGCATGCTTGCAGAGGATATTCGGCCCAACAGGCTGGAGCGCGCACGGCAGGCGATCTATAAACTGCTCGACAAATTGGAGGATGACCGTGTAGGAATCGTTGTTTTTGCTGGTGAGGCCTACCTACAGCTGCCTTTTACCTCAGACTATGCCGCTGCACGGCTTTTCCTTGGCTCTATTACCACCGAAAGTGTCCCGGTTCAAGGAACTTCCATCGGTGAAGCGATTGATATTTCGGTAAGGGCTCTGCCAAAGGGAAGCATTATGAGCAAAGCGATCATCATTATTTCTGATGGTGAAGATCATGAAGACCTGGCTATTGATGAAGCAAAAAAAGCAAAGGAAGCCGGAATATTTGTACACACACTTGGTATAGGAACGCCTGCAGGAGCGCCAGTTCCCGACATTGAGGAAGGTGTAATGAAGGGGTATAAGACGGATGAAAACGGCACCACGGTTATTTCGAGAATGAATCCTGAAATAATGCAGGAAATTGCGAGAGCCGGTGGTGGACAATTTGTCCAATCCACGAATGGAGACGTAGGTCTGGAAACACTTTTCAACCAGATCAGCAGCATGGAAAAATCGGATTTCGGAACAAAGGCATTTACCGATTACGAAGATCGTTTCCAGTTATTTATTGCCTTTGCTTTTTTATTGCTGATATTTGAGTTGGTGATCGACGACCGCCGCAGCGCAATTGGAAAACGGATGAATCTTTTCGGGTCAAAAAAAGTGGTAAAATGAGGATTTACAAACTGTCTTTTGTTTTTCTGCTTGCTGCATTTTGGTTCCCATTAAATGCACAATCAGAATCTGCCCATATCCGCAAAGGAAATGAATTTTATAAGGAGGGGAAATTCAATGATGCGGAAGTCGAATACCGCAAAGCCCTTGGAGCCGAAAAGCTTTCATGGAATTCGGTTTACAATTTAAGTAATGCACTTTACAAGCAAAAAAGATATAAGGAAGCGGAGGCGCTGCTTGATTCGCTGGCCGAACGCACGCGCGACAAAGGACAGCTCTCTGATGTCTATCATAATCTTGGAAATTCATTACTAAACGATAAAAATTACGCTAAAAGCATCGAAGTTTATAAAAAGGCAATGAAGCTTGATCCAAACGCAGAAGACACGCGTTATAATCTATCCTATGCGCTTAAGATGAAGCAGAAGCAGGATCAGCAACAACAGCAATCTAAGCAAACCCAGAAGCCCCAAAAGCCAAAGCAGGATAAACAAGAACAGGAAAAGCCCGAAGAGCAGAAAACCACATTAAATAAGGAAGATGCGAAAAGAGTGCTCGATGAGCTTACACGTAAGGAGCAGGAAAGACGAAAGGAACTGGAAAAGAATACAGGACGTGAAACTCAACCTTCGGGGGGTAAAGACTGGTAAAGGGAAAGAACTATGCGCAACCAATTTCTGTTGATTATTTGTTTCTTCTGCCTTGTTTTCTCCGGGCTTGCAGAAGAAGTAAAATTTACCGCCAGAATAAGCAAAAAGAAGGTTGCGGTGGACGAACAATTTGAACTGGTTTTTACAATTAATCATATACGGCCGTCTGGGTTTATTCCTCCTTTTCTTGGAGATTTTAATGTGTATACAGACCCTCCTGCGCAGATTTCCGGCGATTCAGAGATCAATGGAAAGGTTTCTTATTTTGTTGCGATAAGCTACGTGTTATCCTGCAAAAAAGTCGGGAAATTCCGGATAGCTCCTGCTAAAATAAAAGCAGGTGGCGTTCAGCTTAATTCAAATGCTTTGGAAATTGAGGTAGTAAAAGCAAGCCCGGTTTCAAAAAAATCAAAAGACCAATCAGATAATTTACAGAATATTGATGATAATGTTTTTGTAAGAGCCCAGCTAAGCCGCAGTTCAGTGAGTATTGGGGAGCAGGTAACCGTAACCTATAAGCTTTATTCGAAATATTCACAATTAGGGTACGATGTTGTAAATAGTCCTTCATTTAATGGCTTCTATTCCGAGAGCCTCGCTCCTGAAAATAAAATTGATAACCGTACAGAAATAATCAATGGCGAACAGTACCGTGTTGTTGAATTAAAAAAGACACTACTGTTTCCCCAAAAAAGTGGAACGCTCGAGATACCTCAGCTCGAAGTCGTTTGCAGTATCCCACAGAAAATTGCTAATCCGGATCCTTTTGAGGAAATGTTTAACGGAGGATATAAGAATGTGAGGGTGACGCTTAAAAGCAAACCCGTAAATGTTGTCGTTAAGCCCGTTACGACGGTCGGAAAGCCCGCGGATTATAATGGTGCGGTGGGGCAATTTAACCTGGATGCGAAAACAGACCTTCAGAAATTAAAGTCGGGAGATCCTCTTAAATTCACCTTTAGTATTTCTGGACGTGGCAACCTGCGACTTATTGAAACCCCGAAGCTAATATTTCCTGAAGAGCTTGAGGTTTATGATCCGCAGGTGAAAGATGATATTAGTGCGGCGGAAGAAGGAATGAAAGGAACAAGGAGTTTCGAATTCGTACTAATTCCACGCGTTGGCGGTAATTTTTCACTCGGTCCGTTTTCATTTTCTTATTTCGATCCTTTACGTAATTCATACAGAACAATAACATCGCAGAAAATTTCAGTACAAGTTTCCGGTTCTGTCGGAGATAGCCCTTTCGTTAAATCGAAGGGTAATACAATTAACCCGAAAGAAATCAGTGAAATAAAGGGAATAAAGCCGTATGCTTCTGGTTTTGAGCCGATTGGAAATACTCCTTTTTTTCTTTCTCCTTTATTTTATTTAATACTGCTCGTTTTTCCTGCTTCAATTGTTCTGCTTTTATTTTTAAGGAAACGAAAAAATAACCGGCTCGCAAATCATACCGCCTACCGCGCAAAAGAAGCCGGGACCGCAGCTCAAAAGCGATTAAAGAAAGCACATATATTGATGGCTGCCGGAAACAAAGATCTTTTTTATGAAGAAATCTATAGGGCATTGTACGGCTATTTGAGCGATAAACTTTTATTACCCGCACCGAGCTTGTCGCGCTCAAATATCAAACTGTTGCTGGAGAAAAAAAATGTTCCGGTAGAAACGACCAACCGGTTTCTGGAAGTCCTGGATGCCTGTGAATTTGCGCGTTTCGCACCGGTAGCCTCTTTTGAAATGGAGAAAACAATTATCGAAGCTGAAGCAATTCTTAATGCAACCGAAACCTGGCTGAAATGAAAAGGTATTTAATTGCTCTGTTATTTTGTTTCTGTCTTTCTGTTCAGGCTTCAACGCCGGATGCACTCTTTCATGACGCTAATGCGGCTTACGGAAGAAATGATTTCAAAAAGGCGGCGCAGCTATACGAACAGTTGCTTTCCGACCATAAATCGGCGGCCGTTGAGGTATATTATAACCTCGGCAACGCTTACTACAAGCAGAATGATTACACCAATGCAGCATTAAATTATGAGCGTGCGTTAAAGCTTAACCCTGCCGGCAATGATATCCGGAATAACCGTGATATTGTAAATCAGCGCATTGAAGACCAGATTATTCCCGTTCCCGAATTATTCTACATGCAATGGTTTAACTCGCTTAGGGACGAATTATCGGTGGATGCGTGGGCTTTTATTGTTTTTCTGATGCTATCCCTTTGCACAATTTCCTGGTTTTTATATGTGCTTTCGAAAAAAATAAAAGTTCGAAAGGCCGGTTTTGTAAATGGAATTATCTTTTTTATTCTGGCTGCATTTTCTTTTCTCCTTGGATATTCATCTTACAATAACACGGTAGAAAATAACAGTGCAATAGTATTTGTTCCAACAATTCAGGTAAAAGGCTCACCTGCAGATTCAGGTTCTGATCTTTTCATAATTCATACCGGAACCCGCGTGGAAATTACCGATCAGCTTAACGATTGGGTTAAAATAAGGCTTTTGAACGGCAACGAAGGCTGGGTAAGAATGAAAGAGCTGGAGATAATTTAAGTGAACAACGCCAGGTCTTCAAGGAATCGCGTTTGATTTTCTCCAGATAGTTCATGCCGGAGTTGTTTTTATCTGACCCCGGTTTTTAAAAAGGAAATTTCCTGGCAAATTAAGTTCAATTCTGAGGATAGATTCAAAAAAAAGTGGAAATTCGTTTCTGCAAAACTATTTCATGAGCCAAAAGCTTTATACTCCTGGTGAAAATGTTTCCGGAAATCAAGCGGAGATAATCACGCCTGCAGAACAGCAAAAGCTGCTACGAAAGCTATACAGAGCCCGAAAAAAAATACTGTCGCTTAAAAATGTAAAGGACGTAGCCATCGGATTTAAATTCAAAAATGGCAAAATAACAAATGAGCCTGCGCTGATCGTTTATGTGCACGAAAAGCTTAAACGTGAAAAGCTAAAGGCAGAGGAAATGATCCCGGAAATTGTATTTAACATTCAAACGGATATAATTCAGTCACAGTCATCACTTGAAAGATCTCCTGCATTAACCGGATTTATTGAAGGTGGGATAAAAGTTTCGAACCCCTCGGTTGGCGGCTGGGGAACCATGGGAACCGTTTTTAAAGAGAGCGGAAGTGTTTACGGGTTTTCGAATTTCCACGTATTGGGTGTTCGTTTTCTGCGATCACGCAAGGGTGATCCTGTTATTGGCTTCCGGGACGGCGTGCAGCAACAGATAGGCGTAATTACAGAATTAAACAGGAAGCTGGATCTTGCCATTTTCCGCATTAATGATCCAACACTGCTTACCGGAAAAAGCATGCACGGTGTGGCGCTCAATCTTCAGGGGACAACGGAGCCTCTTTTGGGAATGCAGGTATTGAAATCAGGTAGTGCCACTGGTGTTACTTTCGGGAAGATCATCGCGCTAAATGGCAACACGTTCAAAGTAGGGCCGGTAAATGATGCTGATAAATCGGAAATTAGCAGGGAAGGAGACAGTGGTTCGGTGTGGGCAACAAACGCACAGCCGTTCCTTGCAGTGGGTCTGCATTTCTTTGGCGATCGTGACGGTGATAATGCGGACGAATTTGCATCTGCAATTCCATTTAAGGTTATTGAAAAAAGCAGAAAAAAAACATTTCATTTTTAATTGAGACAGATAATTATCAAACATGACGCTACGTGAAAGCCTGAAAAAGAATGTCCCGGCAATTGTAACCAGCCT
>Ga0105049_10004866_pt1 | contig 15719 bp, 12 predicted proteins | sample MAT06_FD_78087 | JGI IMG/M metagenome (GOLD analysis project Ga0105049, IMG submission 78087) | Freshwater microbial communities from Lake Fryxell liftoff mats and glacier meltwater in Antarctica - MAT-06 | ecosystem: Environmental > Aquatic > Freshwater > Ice > Liftoff microbial mat | place... | reverse complement strand
GAAGCTGTCGAAATACTCAGTCGCCTATCTCTCTGAACCCGGCTTCTGGATTCCGAACACATCGCAGGCGACGGGACTTCGCACATGGTTGAATAAGGGCGGCTTTCTAATCGTCGACGATTTCTACTTTGAGCAGCAGTGGGCGAATTTCGAACGCTCCATGCGCCTGGTACTCCCCGATGCGCGTATCGTGAAGCTCGATATCACGCATCCGATATTCGATGCGTTCTTCCGTATCAAGACACTCGATGGAATGACGCACCCCGACAACTATAACGCCAAGTCCCAGTTCCTCGGTATTTACGAGGACAATCATCCGTCAAAGCGGTTGATGGTGATCATCAACTACAACAACGACATCGGTGACTACATGGAGTGGTCAGGACAGGGGTGGTATCCCGTGAATATGAGCAATGACGCGTACAAGTTCGCAACCAACTACCTCGTGTATGCGATGACGCACTGATGAATCGACGCACATTTGCCTCCGCCTTGGCCTTCGCGATGATCGCCGCGCCGTTCCCAAGCGTCGTTGGGTTGCCCGCTGCACATTTGAAGCGAGCTCAGGTCACCGTCGGTGCCGACCGGCTGTTTGGCGAGTACGCACATCTCATCCGCGGCAAGCGGCTCGCGCTCGTTTCGAATCACAGTGGCCGACTTGCTGATGGCACGCATCTTACCGACGCGCTCTTTCGATTGCCCGGTGCGCCTTTGCGTGTGCTCTTTGGCATGGATCACGATATCCGGAGCAACGACTACTCCGCAGCGAAGGACGCCGATCGCGCCATCGACGCGACGACGGGGTTGACCAAATACAATCTCTACGGCGACGTCCATCGTCCCACGCGCGAGATGTTTGCCGATGCCCAGGTTGTTGTCTTCGATGTGCAAGAGGTTGGGGCGCGCTTCTATGAACACATCAACATTCTGGGCTTCGTCATGGACGCGGCTGCCGAGTATGGTCTTGAGGTGGTCGTGCTCGATCGCCCGAATCCGATCACCGGTCGGGGGGCTGATGGCTTCGTGACCGACTCCACGTATCGTTTTCGCTTTGGCTCATACGCGCGCACCCCCGTGCTGCACGGCATGACGATGGCCGAGCTCGCGCGGTATTACAACGGCGAGCGCCTGCTGCAGGGCGGTCGGGCCGTCACATTGCACGTCGTGCCGATGCTTGGCTGGAAACGCGACATGTGGTTCAACGAGACAGGGTTGGAGTGGCGCAAACCGTCGCCGAATCTACTCACGCTGGAGTCGTTGCTCGCGTACACCGGCACCTGCCTCTTCGAAGCGGTCAACGTGTCGGAGGGGCGGGGAAGCGAGCGACCATTCGAGATTATCGGCGCGCCGTGGCTCGACAATGTGCGTGCGGTGGCGATGCTCAATGGGCTCAGGCTTGGCGGTGTGCGTTTTGATACGGTGACGTTCACGCCCGAGCAGAAGCCATTCCACGGACGCCCACCAAAACTCACCGGTGAACGTCTCGCGGGAATCTCAATTCACGTCAGCGATCGTAATGTGTTCCGGCCGTACCGCGCGGGCGTCGCGATGCTGTGGGCGGTGAACGCGCTCCACGCGGAGAAGCTCGTGTGGAACGACGCCGTGCTTGAGCGATTGACTGCGACGCCGAGGCTTAGGCAGATGATTGAAGCGGGGAAGACGCCAGCTGAGATCTTTGCGTCGTGGGCGCGGGAGGTGTCTGCGTTCGAGGCGAAGAGCGCGCGGTACCGCTTGTACGGCGAGTAACAGACCTCGACAACTGCTTCTCTCGCGGAGGCGCGGAGCCGCAGAGAAAAGCAACGGTAAAATGGATGTGATTCTTCTCAGCGACTCCGTTGCACTTCTCGTGACGTAGTTGCAGTGCTCCGCATCTCCGCGCCTCCGCGAGAAACGGCAGTTGACGATCTTCGCTACGGCACGATCTTCGCCACCGGCGCCGCCTTCGGATCCACCAACGGCCGGCGATCCTTCAGATGGTCTTCCATCTGCAGGCGAGGTACGCCCTCCTTGAGCCACTCGGGTGCCGGCTGATCACGCAGGAAGGTGTCGAACCACTCCGTCATGCGCAGGTTGTAGTCTTTCTGATTCGCCGGTCGCGCGAGGCCGTGATTCTCGCCGACATACTCAAGCAGCACGACATCCTTGCCGAGTTGGCGAAGATGATTGTAGTACGTGATGCCCTGATTGAAGTCGACCGCGCCGTCGCGATCGTTGTGCAGGATCATGAACGGAATGTTCAGGTTCTGCGCGAAGTTCTGCGGCGAATTACGCATGTACGCTTCAGGCACATCGTTCGGACCACCGGTGAAGCGACCCTGACTCGAAATGAAGATCGACGCATCGGTGCTGCCGGTATTCCAGTACATCGAGCCGAACATCGAAACCATGTCCGTCAGCGGCGCGCCGGCGACGGCCGTCTTGAAGATGTTGGTCTGCGTGGTGATGAACGTGGTCTGATATCCGCCCCAGCTGTGACCCTGCAGGCCAACGCGCGCAGTGTCGATCATCCCCGTCGCGATTGCGGCGCGCACGGCGGGCACGACACACCACACCGCCGACATGCCCGGATCGTTGATCTTGTACTCGATGTCCGGTTTGAAAAACGCGTAGCCCCGTGACGTGTACACGCTTGGGTTCGAATAGCGCGTGGCGTTCGGCTCCGTGTAGACGTTGTACTCCTGGCTCAGCTTCTCGTAGATGTAGGTCAGCATCGGATACTTCTTCCCCTGCTCGTAGCCAGCGGGCAGATAGAGCACTGCCTGATGCTTCCCGCCACCGTTATCGCAGGTGTAGTCGATGAGTTTCGCACCCGGTGTCCAGGCAACATCCTTCTGCTGCGGATTTGCATCGGTGAGCCGACGCTCATTCTTGAGCAGATCGTCCGCGGCATAGAAATCCGGATACTTCACGACGGTTTGACGCGCGTACACCCACGTGTTGCCGTCGCGTGCCCTGCGATAGTCAACTTTCGCATCTTCCAACGCGATTGTCTTCGTGCCGCCCTTCAGTGCATCAACCTGAACGAGTCCTTCCTTCTTCGTCCACTCACCGTACGTCTCCATGAACAACGGCTTTGCCGGATCGATGACGCCACGATCGCGTGGATCGGAAAGCACACGCGTCTGATAGCGGATCTGGTCGGCCTTACCGTTCATCGTGAGATTCACGGCGCTTCCAACACCCGTCGTCGGCAAGCGCCACATATCCCAGTTGTCGCGCACATACAGACTCGCACCATCCTTGGTCCAACCAACCAGTGCGCCACCAATGGCCGGCTTCACCTGATTGTGATCGTCTTCGGTGTTCCAGAACTGCGTCGGTACGCCAGTCGTGATCGTCTTCGTTGCGCTGGTTGCAAAATCGTACGTCTTCCAATCGCCCGTATCGAAGTAGACGTACTTGCCGTTGTCGGGGGAGAAGTTGAGTCCCGCGCCACCACCACGTCCGCCACCACCACCGCCCGGCACCTTCGCCTGAATCAGCTTGCGCTCACCAGTGGTCACGTTGATCGCATAGACGTCCCGATAGGCGGTGCCCTTGATCCCCTGCTCGCGCTCGTACGCCGAGACGTCAGCGCCCACGGCCCAGCTGTCCTTTGGTCCGACCGAAACATCGCGCACTTTCGTATCGGCGAGCTTCACAACTTTCGCAGCACCCATGTTGTACGCCGCAAGAAACGCGAACGCCTTATCCTGCGCTTCCTGCACTTGCTGCTGCGCTTGCGGGCGCGGGTCTTTCCAGTGCCACAGAATCAACGACGGCACTTCTGCATCGGTCTGCGGCGCGGCAGCAATCTGACCACCAGCACCCGCACCCGGCGCAGTCCCGCCGGCATTCGGCGGCGAGAATGCACCAGCAACGCGCGCGCGCGGCGGCCGCGGCTCACGCAAACCGAAGTAGAGCACGCCCTGCTTATCGCCCCACTCGATCGCCCGATCGCTGCTGACTACGAGTCCACCAGTCACGCCGGTCGACTTGGCCGTGATCTCTGTCGCCTTCGCGTTCGCGACGGCTGCATGCGGCCACGCCACAATCGCTGCATCCTCATCACCACCTGCGGTATCAATGACCACGCGCAACGCGGCGAGTGCGTCGCTCGAGTCACCCCACGTCAGTCGACGATACGATGCCTTCTTGACGTCCAATGTACGCGCGACGCCGGTTGAGAGCTGCCGCAGTTGCACACTGTTCCCGAGTTGGTCGGCGGTGGCGATGGCGAGCGCAATCCAGTCGGCCGAGTCGTCGAAAGCGAACTCGCTCACATCCGAGATTGGCTGTGGTGTGCCGCCGGTGAGATTCACCAATTCGAGCATCGAACCGGTCTGCGCCGCGCCACCACCCGCTGCCGGTGCGGGCGTCGCGGGGCGGGGTGCTGCATGATGCACGGCAATCCAGTCTGACTTGTCGCCGGCAAACCGAAACGCGCGCACATTGTCGAATTCGCGCTTGGTGCCATCGGCGAGATTCACGACGGCAAGTTTCGTCTGCGTGTTGGCGGCCGCTGGTACTGAACCGCCTGGCGGTGCGCCACCCGCAGACCCGCCCGCGCGTCCGCCGCGACCACCACGTCCCGCCGCGCCGGCACTGCTCGGGTACTCCAGAAACGCCAGCCATTTCCCGTTGCCGCTGATGCCGAGCGTTGCGCCACCGGCACCGGGGCCACGACCACCGTTGGCGCCGGCGCCACCTCCCGATGGATCGCCGATCGAGAAGCGCATCTCTTTCGCGCCAGCCGCAGTGGCGCGAACGACCACTTCGCCGTCCCCTTCATTCGGCGAGAGCACGTAGGCAAACCACTTGCCGTCGTTGGAGAGCGTGGGCGAGCGAATCCCCTTCCAGGACAGCAGATCGTTCACACTCAGTTGGCGACCAGCCGACGACGGCGGCGTCCACCGCGACACCGGCTTGTCGTCTTTCGCGCCAAACGGGAGCGACGTGAGTGTGTTGGTCGCTGGTGGCGCGTTCTGCGCCGGAGATTGGGCATTGGCAGCGGCGATGGCGAAGGTCGCCGTGGTCGCAACGGCCAAGCGGGCAAGGTGCATCTGACGCATAGAAATTCCCGGAAAAGGCTGGGCCTAGAGTAGCGTCCGGCAGAAGGATGGGAAAGACGGTAGCCCCCAGCCTACACCACGCTCAAACCAGCGCTGTTTCGCGGAGTCGAACGTCGAGCGTGAGTCCTTCGGCGGCGGCATCGACCATGAGGGCGCTCCCCATCGACAGCGCGATCTCCCGGCAGCGCATCACGATCTCCGTTACCTCATCATCCCGACGATCCGGATGGTGATGGAAGAGCAGCAGTGTGCTCGCATTGCATGCGACGGCGAATCGCGTCGCATCTTCGGCCGATGAATGCCCCCAGCCAACGTGCCTAGCCAATTCCGCGTCCGTGTATGTCGCGTCGTGGATGAGCACGGGCACATCGCGCAACGCAACGGCGAGTGCGTCTCGCCACGCGGCCACGGTCGGGTCGTCGCTCAGTATGCTGAGTTCGTTGTCCGGGGCGTAGGCGAGTATCGCGCCGAGTTCGTCTTGTATGACAACGACGGTGGCGCCGCCTGGATGACGGGCGGCAATCCCGCGCACTTTAAGGTTCCCTCCGATGAGTGCGCCGGCATTCACGTCCCAATCTGGGAAGGCCAATCGTGCGGTCAGTCCGCTCAGGGGCGGGAATAGGGGAGGGGAGGTCAATTCTTTAACGAACGACCGTAGTTCGGTCGGGGAGACGTGGCCGCAGGCAATCGACACATCGCGGGCACCCGAAATCATCGTCGAAAATTGCGTCAGCCCCATGACATGATCGACGTGGCGATGCGATAAGAAGACGTGCACCGGTCTGTCGTCGATTTCCCCGTCGAGAGCCTGTCCGAGGGCACGGAGCCCTGTTCCCGCATCGAGAACGATCAGCTCATCGCTCGCTGACCGGACTTCCACACAGGGTGTATTACCACCGTATCGGACGGTTTGGGCCCCCGGACTCGGACACGTCCCCCGCACCCCCCAAAGGCGGATGCGCGCGCGAATGGGTGCTCCCTCGGGCATTAGAGTCGCGGGCGCGAGCGGGCTTGAAGGGCGGTGCGGTCGATGATGGTCACGAGACGCCGTTGCACAGAGATCAGTCCCTTCTCCTGAAACTCCGCCATGGCACGCGAGACTGTCTCGCGGCTGGCGCCGATCATTTGCGAAATGGTCTGGTGCGTGAGCTGTTTCACCAACACCGCCGGTTCCCCGGGGCCCGCATGCTCGAGCAGGACCTTCGCCACGCGCCCAGGCACGTCGAGGAGGATGAGGCTACCGATTGTGCCATCGGCCTGACGCAGGCGACGCGAAAGCTCGACCATCAGCCCCCAGGCGACAAGCGGCGACTGCTCGACCTGTCGCCGGAAGTCGGCACGACGCAGCACCAGTAGCCCAGATGGCTGGGTTGCCACGACGTGCGCCGAGCGCGGTCGGCCGTCAATGAGCGACAGTTCACCAAAGTGGTCGCCGACGCCCAAAACATCGAGGATGACCTCGCGTCCGTCTTCCGCGATGAGCAACACCTTCACCTCACCCGAGCGCACGACATACAGTGCGTCTCCAGGGTCGCCTTCGCTGACAATGACGGAGTTTTTCGCAAACTTCTGTTCACGCGTGAGTTCGGCGAAGCCTCTCACGGACGCACGATCAAGCTCTCGGAAGAGCGGGACCGTGGCCAAAAAATCCGCTATGCGTTCGAGCGACACGCTCATCGTGTTCGGCGTGAAGCGGAGAGGAGTAGTTCCGAAAGTCACCATGACGTTTTCCTCGAAGCCGTCGGCCCCGGGTGATCGACCAGTGAAGGTATCGTGAAGGACGTATGTTCGGCTATGTTCTATCATACCCGTGAAGCGCGCTGCTGTGCGATGTCACTTGCAACCCGTCTTCCACAGCGACAGGCTACGCCGTCGCGAGCACCGGACACGGTGACTCGAATCACACTCTCATGCATTTCTGATGCCGAGTTTTCCGGCGACAGCATTTTGGCCTAATGCCGAGCTCCTGCTGCGCGTATCGCCTCCCTCATGCTGACACACCTCCGCGATCGAATCACCGACGCCCTGAGGCGCGCAACCGAAGTGGAGCAACTGCTGTCCGATCCGGAAACGGTGAAGGACGCGCCGCGACTTGCGTCGCTCGGCCGTGAGCATCATCGGCTTGCCGAGGTTGTGACAAAAGCCAATCGGCTTACGAAGGCCGAGGGGGAACTGAGCGACGCGCGTGAAATGGCCGATGGCGACGACCCCGAATTCGCCGCGGAAGCGAAGGCCGAAGTCGACCGGCTCGAAGCCGAATGTGCGTCGCTCGAGAAGGCCTTGCTGCCCCTGCTCATTCCGCGCGATCCCCTCGACGATCGCCCGGCGATCTTCGAAATTCGCGCGGGTACCGGTGGCGACGAAGCCTCGCTTTTTGCCGCAGATCTGTTGCGCATGTACACCCGTCTCATCGAGCGGCGCGGGTGGCGGATCGAGCCCATTTCCTATTCCGACGGAGCACTTGGCGGCATCAAGGAATCGGTGTTCAAAGTGCTCGGCGACGGCGCCTTTGGCGTATTGCGGTGGGAGTCCGGCGTGCACCGCGTGCAACGTGTGCCCGCGACGGAAAGTCAGGGGCGCATTCACACGTCTGCCGCTACCGTGGCGGTGCTGCCCGAAGCAGAAGAAGTCGATGTGCGTATCGAAGACAAGGATCTGCGGATTGATGTGTTTCGCTCGTCCGGACCCGGTGGACAGAGCGTCAACACCACGGACTCCGCCGTACGCATCACGCACATTCCGACCGGGATCGTTGTCTCCCAACAGGATCAGAAGTCCCAGCTGCAGAACAAGGCGAAGGGGATGGAAGTGTTGCGTGCCCGACTGCTCGATCTGCGACTTTCGGAGCAAGAGACCGAACGGTCGCGCATGCGGCGCTCGCAGGTGTCAACCGGCGATCGGTCGGCGAAGATTCGCACGTACAACTATCCGCAGGGGCGGGTGACCGACCATCGCGTCGGCGTGACGTTGTATGACATCGACCGGGTGATGAACGGTGATCTGTCGCAGTTCCTCGATGCGCTCGCGCTCGCGAACGCCGAAGAGCAACTGAGCGGCTGAGGTGCGGGCATTGCTCACGGACATTGCGCAGCAGTTGGAGGCGTCGCCTGCACTCGATATGGAGACGCGCGCCGACGCCACTCGCGAGGCGCGACTGCTCGTGGCGTCGGTGCTGGATATCGCCCCGGGGGCGTTGACGCGAATCCTCGATCGTCCCGTGCCGCATACCACTCGCGATCGGATTCTGGCGGCCGCCACTCGACGTGCGCGCGGCGAACCGATGGCGTACTGCACGGGCCTCGCTGCGTTTCGCCATCTCGTGCTTGCGGTGGACGAGCGGGTCCTCATTCCGCGGCCGGAAACCGAGATCGTGGTCCAAGAGGCGCTGCGCCTGGTGGCGTCGCGGCCCGGCGGGATTGCCGTCGATATCGGCACGGGCTCGGGGGCGATCGCGCTGTCACTCGCGTCGGAAGGGGCGTTTGACGCAGTCGTCGCGACCGACGTCTCCACCGACGCGCTCGCTGTCGCATCGGCCAACGTCAGTCGGCTGCCGACAGGCTCAGCCCCGATCGATTTTCGGGCGGGTGCCGATCTTGCACCGCTCGCCGGGGTAGTCGCACGTGTGATTGTCTCGAATCCCCCCTACATTGCGTTCCACGAGGCGGCGGCACTGCCGGCGAGCGTGCGCGATTGGGAGCCAGCGACGGCCCTTTTTGCCGCCGACGATGGCATGGCGCGGTACGACGCGCTATTGGCCGGCGCCTCCGATCACCTCGAGCCCGATGGCTGGTTGGTGCTTGAGGTGGACATGCGCCGAGCACAGTTGACGGCACAACGGGCGCTGGCGCGGGGGTTTGAAAGTGTGCGCCTGGTGTGCGACCTGAGCGGTCGGGAACGCGTACTGTTGGCGAGGAATTCGCCGAGAGCGAGCGTGTTTACACGAGCGACATCGGCAGCGACATCGGTAACGACAGCAGCATCATCGGCAGCGGCACACACAGCGACAATAGCTGCATCAATTACTGCACCAACTCCTGCATCCGGATCAGAGGCCGGGTATCATGCTCGAAGATAAAGCGAAGGATCTTGGCCGGACCATCGGCCAGAGCTCGGAATACAAGGCCGTGAAGCGCTCCAGCGAGGCCCTGAATGCCGATCGGGATGCAACAGTCGTTCTGCGCCAAATGGAAGCGATTCGGACTGAAGCGCAGGCGATGATCGATCGGGGTCAGGAGCCGACACCAGAGATGGAACAGCAACTCGACGCGCTGTTGCAGCAGGTGCAAACGAATGCGTCGTATCAGAGCGCCATCTCGGCGCAAGACAATTTCGACAAACTGATGCTGCGCGTGAACAGCTGGATCGCCGATGGCATTCGTGCCGGCGCGACCAGTCAGATCATCCTCGGCTGATCCGCCGCTGATCACGCTCTCACGCGCGCTGCCTTCAACGCATCCATGACCGACGCCGGGTTGTTCCTCGTCCTCGAGGGCGGAGAAGGAGTTGGCAAGACGACGCAATGGAATCGTCTGTCCACTCTGTTGACGCAGGCCGGTCACGATGTCGAAGCCTTGCGTGAGCCTGGTGGCACACCTGCGGGCGACGTGCTGCGCGGCGTGTTGCTCGACCCAAGCGCGACGCTCGCCCCGGAAACGGAAGCACTGCTCTTCGCGGCGTCCCGCGCGGAATTGGTGGGGCAGGTCATTCGCCCGGCGTTGGCCCGTGGTGCCGTGGTGTTGGTTGATCGGTTCCTGTTATCGACCTACGCTTATCAGGGCGCGGGTCGCGGGCTTGCCTTGGAGGCCCTTCGTGCGTCCAATGACTTAGCGACTGGTGGTTTGGCGCCCCATCTCACCTTGCTCCTTTCGATGTCTCTGGATGACTCGCTCGCGCGGATGCATTCCCGTGGTTCTGCCGATCGCATGGAGCGTGAGTCTCTCGCGTTCCACGACCGGGTTACGTGCGCCTTTATCGCGGCGGCCGAAGCGGAATGGCAGGTGCAGTATCCGGAGATCGGCGTCGTGGTGAGGGTCGATGCGACCGGATCGGTTGATGACGTGACCGCGCGCTGTGTTGCGCGCCTGATCGAGCGCTGGCCGGCGCGCTTCGCTGCATTGGGTGACCCATCGCACGACGCATTCAGTGACTTCACGCGTACCGGTGCAACGAATGGCTGACGAACTGCCCGAGACACCACGACCGTCACGTCGGCGCTCGCGCGGCATTATCGCCGGCGCGCTCTTTGTGGGGCTGCTCTCGCTCGGCGGGTGGTGGGCCGGGCGCGATCTGACCAAGGGCGCCGTGAAGGCGCAGCCCGTCGTCGCGGGTGCGCACCTGTTCGATCAGGTGCTGTCGGCGGTCATGCGCAACTATGTCGACTCGCTCACCGCGGATACGATCTACAACAAGGCCGTGGTCGGTCTGCTGCACGAGTTGAAGGATCCGTACACGACGTTCCTGCCTGAAGATCGACTCAAACGGCTGAACGAGCAGATCACCGGTACGTACGCCGGCGTCGGATTGCAGATGGATGTGCGCGACGGTTGGCCGACGGTGATCGAAGCGATTCCGGGTGGTCCTTCGCATCGTGCCGGCTTACTCTCGGGCGACCGCATCGTGCAGGTCGGAGCCGATCCGACCAAGGGGTGGAGTCGCGAAGATGCATCGAAGGCGTTGCGGGGCCCTCCGGGTTCGCGCGTTGCTCTGACCATCGAGCGCGGGGATCAACGGCTCGTCGTCGCGGTGCAGCGCGACACTGTGCACCTGCGCGCGGTGCCGCACGTCGCGATGCTTCCGGGTTCTGTGGGCTATGCTGACGTGAAGGTCTTCAGCAGCCAGACGACGACGGAGTTGCACGCGGCGGTCGATTCGTTGGTACGTGTGGGTGCCCGTTCGCTCGTCATCGATTTGCGCGGCAATCCTGGTGGCTTGCTCGAGCAGGGCGTGGCGGTCGCTGAGCTCTTTCTCGATCCGGGGCAGAGCATTGTGCAGCTGCGCGCGCGTCCGGGCTCCGCGCCGCAGACGTTCACCGATCATGATCAGCAGCGTTGGCCTACCTTGCCGATCACGGTGCTCGTCGACCGTGGCAGTGCGAGCGCGTCGGAGATTGTCGCTGGTGCGTTGCAGGACCACGACCGCGCGTTGGTGTTGGGCACCACATCGTTTGGCAAAGGCAGCGCGCAGAACGTCTATCCGCTCGTCTCGGGCGGGGCACTGCGCTTGACGACGGCCCGGTGGTACACGCCAGTGGGGCGGAGCATCAGTCGTCCCGCGCCTCGTGAACGGGATGACGATCAGGCCGACAGCAGCGGTGTGGCATTGCCCGCCGACACGATCCGCCCGCGCTTTCGGACCGATGCGGGACGCTCGGTCCTTGGTGGTGGCGGCATTACCCCCGATGTCATTTCCGGCGACACTGTCACTCCGGTTCCGGTTCAGGCGCTTGCCCGCGCGATGGGGAAACATCTGGCCGACTATCGCGACGCGCTCGCCAAGCTTGCGGGGCAGCTGAAGCGCACGGTGAAAGCGCCGACGGACGCCGTGACGCCAACCATGCTCGACGCGCTGTACAAGGAGCTGCAGACGCGCGGTGTCGCGCCTGAGCGTCGCATCTTTGACACCGCGGCGCCGTGGATCGCGCGATCGCTTGGCTACGAGATGACCCGCGTTGCCTTCGGTGCCGACGCGGAATTCCTGCGTCGCACGCAGGACGACGTCGCGCTGCAGCGCGCAGTGACGTTCATGCAGGGCTCGCATACGCCGCGTGATGTGTTCGCGCGGTTGGAGCAGCAGAAGACGGTTGAGGTTCCGAGTTCGCCCTAGGCGCCGGGAATCTTCGTGACGACCTTCACTCCCTTTGGTACCGCAAACCTGAACGCATCGCGCGCCAATGTTGCACCGGGCGTCCATGTCGTCAGCGTTATAGTGCGGTCCACGCCTTGCCTGTCCACCACCTGCACGCGGATGGGGCGCGGCTCTTTGTCATCGAGCCAGAGCGTCGCGCGCTGAAACGGGGCACTGCCACCGCTCTTGGGCACCAGTTGCACCCGATGCGTCGCTCGCCCCTCGATGGTTGCGGCTTCACCGCCTGAAATCATGAACGACTTGCGCGGCGCTTCCAGCAACTGTCCAAGCAAGTCGGCGACGATCGCCCCGTCGGCGTCGGCGGGAAGTTTGAGCACCTGCCCGGGCGTGCTGCTTGGCAGATAGACCCAGAGCGATGTCCCATCACCAACAATCCGATCGCCGACCGGATCGGTAAAGGTGATGGACACTTTGCCGGGGCGTTGCTGCTGAAAGAGTCCGCGCGATGTTGCGGTGCGGCCGAGCAGCGGGTTGGTGATCATCTGCTCGAACTGTGCTTCGAGCGTTTGTGTCGCGCCCCACGCTTTCGCGACGCGATCGTACGCCGCATCTGCGGTTTGCGCTCCGGCGCTGGCTGTTGCAACGGCCATCACCATTGCCACAGCGCCCGAAGCGCGCAGGAACTGCCTACTCCAAACTCGAACCCACCACTGGGTACTGAGTAGTTCTGAGTGGTGAGTTCGAGTTTCCCGTGTCGAGTTGGATGTCATGCCGTTTCGTACCCCGTCTCTGAACGCCGGTGCCCTTATGGCGCCGGCGGCGGCGGCGCAACTTCACGCCCGATCGCGCTCGCGATTGCCTTGAGCTGCTTCACCAGCTCCGTGAACTGATCGGGATACAGCGACTGCGCGCCGTCGGAAAGTGCCTTGTCCGGCGTGGGGTGCACTTCAACAAGAATGCCGTCGGCGCCCGCCGCGACTGCAGCGCGCGCCATTGGTGTCACCTTGTCGCGCAACCCGGTGCCATGGCTCGGATCGGCAACGATTGGCAGATGCGAAAGCTTGTGCACCACTGGAATTGCCGTGAGATCAAACAAATTGCGTGTCGCCGAATCGAACGTGCGCACGCCGCGTTCGCAGAGAATCACATGCGGATTTCCCTCCGACAGGATGTACTCCGCGCTCAACAGCAGATCGTTGATGGTCGCGGCCATGCCGCGCTTGAGCAACACCGGCTTGCCGATCTTTCCGACGTGACGCAGCAGCGAATAGTTCTGCATATTCCGAGCGCCGATCTGAATGCAATCTGCGTATTCAGCAACGAGATCCGCGCCGGTTTCGTCCATCGCTTCGGTGACGATCGCGAGCCCGGTCACTTCACGCGCGAGTGCCAGCAGCTCGAGTCCACGCTTGCCCATCCCCTGAAACGCATACGGCGATGACCGCGGCTTGAACGCACCACCGCGCAGCGCAGTTGCACCCCCGGCACGCACCGCGCGCGCGGACGCAAGAATCTGCTCTTCGCTTTCGACCGAGCAGGGGCCGGCAAACACCACGATCTCGTCGCCGCCAACACGCACCCCCGGCGCGATCTCAACGATCGTCGATTCGTTCTTCCACTCACGCGCAGCCTGCCGATATGGCTTCTGCACGATGAGGACGCTACTCACGGACGGTAGTGCTTCGATGTGTCCCCAATCGATCTGCGAGTCGTCACCGAGTAACCCGATGGCCATGCGCGTCTCGCCAGGCATGGGCATAGGTTTGAATCCCTGGCGCACGATCTCATCGCAGACGCGCTGGATATCGGCGTCACTCGCTTTCGGCTGCATCACGACCAGCATGGCACGTCCTCAGTCATTCAGAATTCGATGGACCAGCCGTCAGTCGCGAGGACTGACGGCCCGGCGTAGCGTTCCGCCACTTCGGCGATGATGTCAATCATCTCAACGGGCGGATAGAAATGCGTCAACACGAGGCGTCGTGCCTCGGCGCGCGACGCGAGCGCGCCGGCCTGCCGTGGCGTGAGGTGTTCACGGATGGCCATTGCGTCGGGAAGCGAACACTCGGCTAACAACAAATCACAGCCGGTCGCCCATTGTGCCAACGCCTCGTCTTCGCCGGTGTCGCCGGTATACACGAGATGCGTCTTCCCGTCACGGACGGAATATGCAATGCTCTCCAGCGTATGTGGTACCGGCTGCGCGCTCAGAGAGACGCCCTCAGCGAGCACAAACGGTGCATCAGGGGCAATCTCCTGGATGGTGAGCGGATATCCTGGATCAATCATCCACGCGCCGTACACGGCCGCCATGCGCTCCATGAGCGCGATTGTCCCAACAGGCCCAATGAGTGTGGCGGGCTCAGTGCGCGGCGGGAGCTGCCCCCACCGCCACCCCATGAGCAGCATCGGCAGGTCCGCGATGTGGTCCGCATGGAAGTGGGTGATCGCGACGTGGGTGATCGTTGGCCAGGCAACGCCCAACGCCGCCATCCGATGCACGGTCCCACTTCCACAGTCGAGCAGAAGGCGCACGTCACCCGTCTCGACGAGATGTGCAGCGGCCACGCGCGTCGGATGCGGAGCGGCGGTCCCGGTACCGATGGTGGTAAGGCGCATGGAGGCTCAGTCCCGGTAAAAAAAGCAGGCCACGATTCGCACGAATTACGCGAATACAGATTCCTTGAAAAAAACGGTCCGCCGACGGTCACGCGAAGTTCTTGAATCTGATCCGAACGAATTCGTGCAATTCGCGAAATCTGTGGCCGCAGTTCGCTGTTTCTTGATCTTCCACCAACGCGGACCACGAAATCAGCGCGGCCGGAACAGCGCCTTTCGAAAAATTGGCGGTTCGTTGCCAACACGGAATCGAACGAGGTAGACCCCAGGCGCCACCACCCGTCCGTCGGCCCCAGTGCCGTCCCAGACAAAGCGATTATCGCAGCTGCTTCCGGCACCAGGTGCCGCACGACCATAGCGGCCCGGTGCGAAGATCACCGACGCATCGGCCGGCGTGACGACGCTCCGCACGAAGTTGCCGCGCGCATCGAGCACATCGATCACGACACGGCCGCCCGGTTCGCCCAGATCAAACCAGAAGCACGTGCTGAACGATGTCGCCGACGGAAACGGATTCGGAAAATTCTGATAGAAGATCGTTGTCGTCGGGAGCGCTGGATCGGTGATCACAAAGGTCTTCGCGTTCGACAAGCGAATCGATGCGCCCGTTCCGAGTCTTGCCCGCAAGCTCCATTGATACGACGTGTTGGCTTGCAGATTTGTACTCGGGCGAAAAGTCGTGTCGCGGATGCCGGAAGCGGCGAGCTCGGTTCCATTTGGCGTTGAGATTTCGAGCTCGTACGTCCATCCGCCAGTCGACGGGTGCACGACGGCACTGCGCCATACAAAGAGTGGCCGCCGAATGTCGAAGTTGTCGCCATTCAGCGAATTCGGAGTAATGAGCGTCAGCCACTGTGGTACGCGCCGCGGCCCCAATGTCGCGGACGTAACGGGAAAACCGACCGGCGGCTCCACGATTGCCCGCAGGAACACGGTGCCATCACTCGGCAACGGGCGCGTGATCTGTACCGTCGTGATGCTGTCGTTGCTGAAGAACGTGGAGTCGAGGACGATCGAGCCTGAGAAGTCTGGCGTCGCCGCAGCTTGTATTGAGATCCGGAACGGACGCGCGAGCGGAAACCCCGACGCGCGTACCGACAGCGATGGCGTCACCGTATTGAGCAACGGTTCCGCTGGACCAGTAAGCACAACGGTTTGCGCCCACGCACTCGCGAGCGGGACCATGGACAACATGCCAAGCCGACGCGCTAACCTCTGCCAGCGGAACACCGAAGACACGAGCGG
>Ga0105049_10004865_pt1 | contig 15719 bp, 13 predicted proteins | sample MAT06_FD_78087 | JGI IMG/M metagenome (GOLD analysis project Ga0105049, IMG submission 78087) | Freshwater microbial communities from Lake Fryxell liftoff mats and glacier meltwater in Antarctica - MAT-06 | ecosystem: Environmental > Aquatic > Freshwater > Ice > Liftoff microbial mat | place... | reverse complement strand
GACATTTTCTGTTGTCAATAACTGGGCTTCATTCGCTATGGATAATATTGGCGAACCAATTTCTACGGAGGCTCCCTCCTCTGCATAAACTTGATTAACGATACCACTTACAGTTGCAAAAGCCTGATATTGATTTTTACTCACGATAACCCCTGACGCATAAACAGATTCCGTGATAGTTTGTACTACAGGGCTGATGGTGTCCGGCTTAGATTTGCATGCACTGAACAAGAAAAGTAAAAGCAAATATTCATTTTTAAAATACTTACACTGAACCATAAGTTCTTTCATAAATATCGACTTTTATAAATTGTACATTTGATGCTGTCACTCAAAGTTTTTTAATTCAATTTTTATATTTTATTTGGAATCAGTTGAAAGGAGGATCTGATGCCACTTCACTTACGACTCAACTCCAAAATGTAAGTTTCTCAACTAGATTATAAAACATTAATTTAAATCATATTTTCAGGTCATAGTGAGTAAACTCCATTTCTACTTTACTTTCTTCACCGCCCAATCATTCATCTATTCACAAATAAGGCCCTTGGATGCCACTTTTGCCTCTCATCTTTAATAGTTCAAATTTCATGGGATGAACACTATTGTAAATTCTGTTCCTAAATTCACTTTGCTCTCCACACTTATTTTTCCTCCTAATTTTTCCACTTGCGCTTTTACCATATACAGCCCCAGTCCTTTTCCTGTAGCTTTGTTGGTATGAAAGCGTTTGTATAAACCGAATATATCCTTCCCGCTTTTTTCTAGGTCAATCCCTAGTCCGTTATCTTTGAATGTGAGAATAATTTTTTCATCGACTATGGAGCTTTTTATTGTAATGTTTAATGGTACATCCGGTCTTCTGTATTTTATACTGTTTGAAATGAGGTTATAGAAAATACTATACATGTAACTTTTAATCGATAATATTTCATCCACCTGACTGAAATCTATTTTAAAACGGGCTTCCTCTTTTTCCAAAATGTTGCCGATGCTCTCCTGAATATCATGAATAAGTTTCGAAAAATATACCACCTCCTTCTTTTCGTCTAATTGTTTGCCGGTACTTAATATAAAATTCAAATCTGATATCACCTCCTCTAATCTTTCTGCTGAAGTAGTAAGTGCATTCAGAACAAAATCCCTTTCGCCTTCTTTGAGACCTTTTTTATTCATTAAAGTTGTCAAACTAATAATATTTGAAACAGGTCCTCTCAAATCATGAGAAATGATGTTATCAAAATGCTCGTGGTCCTTATTTCGCTGAACTAAGTCAGCCGTAACTTTTTCTTTTAGTGCTTCTTCTTGCTTTTGAGGAGTAACATCTCTGAAAACTAGCACGACTCCAATAATATTTCCTTTTGAATCTCGAATGGGCGCACAACTGTCATTAATTGAATATTCCTTTTTTTCGTTACGGGAAATCAGCACAGTGTTCGGGTCTAATTTTAAGGCTTTTCCAGTTTTAAGAACTTTTTTAACCGGATTTTCAATTTCTTCCCTTGTATCATGATCAACGATATGAAACACACTAGTTATGGGTTTGTTTTCAGCTTCTTCTGATTTCCATCCGGTAAGTTTTTCAGCTATAGGATTCATCAGGATAATGTTTCCATCCATATCTGTAGCAATTACCCCATCACCAATACTCTGAAGTATAACGGACTGTCGCTCTTTATCAAATTGCAAAGCAGTATCAAAATTTTTTTTCATTGCATTGTTATCCACATAGATTGTAACCTGGTCTTTATACGCTGGCTTTGCAACTAAACTCTGTTTATTGTTCATAATCTACTTTATTTTTTTATTAAAAAGTTAAACCTGTATTATTAAACGAAATTTCCTAAATAGCAATTGTGTATTTTTCATGTAGTTGCCTAAGTTCTTTTATGCTTCTATTTTCTTTTTCTAGAATTATATGAGTATATAATCTGCTACAGCTTCACTACTAGTTAAACTGTAAGGAGGAATTTAACATGCACGGGTATAGTACATTTGTTCAAATCTCATTTTAAAGCGACTTTCTTCACGCCATTGGTGTTTTCCTGAAGAAGGTATCCCATATAGTCCATCTTTAATATCATTTTGCTTTAGACGCTTTTCCTTGGTTCTTTTCCCTTACCTATGGGCCAAAGAAAAGGTGATTTCTACCCTTGAATATTCGCTAACACTTAAAGCAATGTGCATACTTTGAGGCAATTTATCCCTTATTCTTTTTCAAGAGCGTTGCGATCATCCACCCCCCAAACTGTAATAATTATTTTCTTCGTCCTCGCTACCCACACTTTCTTGCTGATCATCCAACTCTGATCCGGGAATATCTAAATCATCACCGGACATATCCTCCTCAAAGCTTTTTTCGTTCAATTCGCCTGAGGGTTCATTGGGTGTTTTGTTTTTTGAAAGATCCTCAGGGTTGATATCCGTTTCTTCCTTGCTCTGTTGATAAATGTCATCTGAAGTCGGATAGATAGGATAACCGGGAAACTCTAGATTTTCGGAATTTTTTGTTGCATACGTACCAGCCTGCGTCTTCGAATAATTATTTACTAACTCCATTAAAGAATCATAATGCGCTTCGAGATTTTTATTATTTATTTCTTCATTGTTCTTTTCTGAAAAAATTACTGGCATTTCAGAAATGTATTTTGATAATTCAGGAAATTCCTGATTTATTTTATTTGTAATATTTATGATATCTTGATTCAATTGAGTTTTTGCTTTCATGATTATTTTTCGAATAAAATCTATAGCTCCTATAAAGGAAGCAACATTATTTTTTACTGTAAATCCAATTCCTTAGGAACACAACATCGATCCCCATTTAGATTCATTTTAAACTTCTATTTGTAAATATGAATTACTTTGAATTTAAATGCGTAGTGTTACTACCGGAATATAAGAACCTCACAAAGGTGAAGACATACTAAAGTATAAGTATTACATAGTTATGGAGAAAATTTATATCATTCACACATTTATTTTGTGGAATGACGCGAAATATTCTAGGGAAATAAATGGTTTTGAAAGGTCTAGAATTAATTGGGGGTGCTTTTTGTTTCAATCTTATTTGACAAAACACCAGTGTAATTTGTAATGAGAATAGCCGATGTATTGGCACTATAATATTATTCGTAGAAACAAATCCATTAAATGGCCGAACAAGCTTATTCCCATAAAATTCGCATCTGTTTTAATAGTCAAAGACTATTAGTTTCTGCCCTTGAAGTAGTGTCATTCGGTGTAGAGTTTCAAAGTATTTTCCTGCAAAAAGAGTATGTCTTATTATAGGCAGAACGAAATCAGATGCAATGAATAAATGATCAAGTTATTTAATCTATAACAGAAAATCAAAAGTGACAGCAGAGGTATACTAAATTAATGGCAATCATAATTGACTAAACAAATCTGGGAGCAAAGGGAGTGCATACCAAATTCTTTAGGACTCTATGTGAATTGATGTGTTCGCGTTCGAAAATGTGTGAAATATGTAATACTTTTTTGGAAAAGTGTAACGATTTAATTGATAGTTGCCTACACCTTTGCATTAAAATAATATTTTACGATTTAAATTATATAGAAATGGATAAAAATACAAAGTACAAAAGTGATGGCCCAAGCGGCTTTACTGTACAAAAGAAAACTGAAGGGAGTCAAAATCGTAGTAACTCGAGTAGTCAATCCGGTTTGTCTAAAGAATCTAATACTGCTGAAAATGAAAAAGAATCCCTAAACAAGAAACAAAACGATAGCGAAAAGGAGATTGACGATAGGGAACATCAACACGAGTATAAAGAGCCGCAAGCAAAGGAAAAACTCCAGGTCAAATCTAAGGTCTTAAAACAAAGTGATAATGGTGATACTTCAGCTCCTCAAAAAAGCAGCAATAGCAAGCCGAGTTCTGACAATAGCGGAAATCAAAAACCCTAATTATCTAATCAAAAAATTTAGTGTAAAAACAATTGGGATCCATTAGGATTTTGCTTGCTTTCACTTTCCAATTTAATTCAAAAGTTTAATTCAAATAAAAAAACTAATCAACATGGGAAATTTACTTTATGCCGTAGCAGTAATATTAATTATATTATGGCTTCTTGGATTCGCGGTTTATCCTGTAGGTGGAAACCTCATTCACATCCTACTTGTTATCGCTATCATTGCAATATTATTGAGAGTTATACAAGGAAGAAGGCCTGTTTAATATCCACAGTAATGATTGAGAAATCTTTCATTGTAGATATTAATTACTTTGCAGTTAGGGCTTTGTTTTGACATTTACGGGTATCCTTTATGTGTAAGGAATTAAAATCTTGGCGGAACAACAAAGTTTATTTGGTCACAATATGCATTGGTTTTCCTTGGAGCATTCTTGTTTGATGTTGTTCCATTTCCTTTTCTTCCGGCATTTTCTATCATGATTTTTTTGCAGATTTATTTCCATGTAAATTTATGGGCGCTTGTTGCTATTGGTGTTTTAGGTTCTATTTTGGGAAGATTTATTCTTACTTTGTATATCTCGAAACTCACTGATAAATATTTCAACCCTACTAAAAATGAAGAGGTGCAGTTTTTAGAAGAATAATTGAAACAGAAAAAATGGGAAGGGCAAATATTTATTGTCATGTATTCATTATTTCTCCTGCCCAAAACACATTTGTTTGTGGCGGCAGGTATGGCAAGTATTAAACCTCTTTATATCATACCTGCTTTTTTTATTGGTAAATTCACCAGTGATGCTTTTGCATTATCTATGGGAAAATATGCATCCGATAATTTGGATTCGATCATTTCAAATATCTTATTATGGCAATCAATCAGTGGTTTGGCGGCAAGCGTACTTATGCTCTTTGCGATTTCGTTTTTTGACTGGCGTGCATTGATTCAGAAAAAGAAGTTTGTATTAAATTTTAAAATATTTAAATAATGTAAGGTCTCTTACAGAGTTTTAAGGGAAGAATAGGATTAAAAAAAAGTATTATCTTGACGCTGCCAATTGAATTGCAATATGCAAATGAAATCAATTAGTCAAAGCCCTAGGGTTGATTTCAGTCCACTTAGTACTGACTTCATTGTATAATTAAATATAAATCGGTTAGGATTTCGCTTGTAATAAATAACACCTTTAATAGGCGGCTCATTCTTGCGGGGGTTACTGCTTCTTAACACAAATGTATTTATTGCAAAAGACTTTATCTTTTCTTTAAAATTATTTTTATTGGTACTTTTATTCAATATTTCAATTTTCAAATCATGATATTGAAAGGTTAATTCTCCCTTTGAATATTTTTCATTGGCATGAAACGAAAATTCAAGTTTGTCTGAAACACCTTCCTTAATTATAAGGTTGGCATTGTATTTCAGCATTTTGTTTAAGGAATTTAGCGGAAATGATTCAATCACGGCGCTGCATTCAAATCGTGTTTCAGTAGTGTTAAGTGGGAATGAATAACGTGATTTTAATTTTCCGGAGTTCATAATTAAAGCAGTGGCGTTAATTTCGACTTGACGGTTTCCGGAAGTAAGCAAGCTGTCGTTGGTGAGTCCGGTAACCGTTGCATTTATATTGTTGAAAGTAATTTCTCCTGATTTATTTGCGCCTTTAGCCAATTCTTCATAAGCAACAAAAGAGGAGTCAATTAGAATGGAATCAATATTAATGTAGAATGGAATTTTACGAATGAGATCTTGTGGTGAGTACACGGGCACTTCGATTCTTGTTATATTCTTATCGCGATACGCCATCACGTTTAGTTTGCTTAATTCGCATACGCGTGCAGAGCAATTCCCCGATTCAAGAAATGATTTCACATTGATGTGCTTCAGGTTTAGTTCCTGGACCTTTATTTTAAGACGATCCGTTTGTTCGCCTTTTTCGATACCAAATTGTTTTTTTGAATAAAGTGGAAGAAGTGAAACGTCATTGAAGGAAACCACAGAATCACTATAGGATGCTGAAAAGTCAGATGCCTGCATTGAATACAAACCCGATTCAAATTGATAATCGAATTCCTTAATGTTTATATCAAATTTTTCCGCACGGAAGGGCAGTCCTGACCGTGCCGATTCATCTATCGTAAAATCTTCAAATACGATTTTATTTTTACTTGAACTTAAGGTTGGAATGGTATCGGTGAATGAGCTGTAAAGATTAATCTTTACATTCGTCAATATGAATTTTTTTAAAATTAATTTATTTGCTATCTTAGGGTTGATTTTAGGGCCAGAATTTTTTTCGATGGTGTCTTTAACTGTAATCAAGGGGTTTCTATAAATCGTTATCGAGGGATTGCTCACTTTCAAGTCAAAGGCAACTAAATTCCTGTTAAAAAGAAAGTCGGTAGCACTTAAGTTTTTGAGATTTATTTCATCAAATGTAGCATGATAGGTGAGAGCAGACGAAGCTTTTAAAAAATCAGGCTGAATCGTTACTGCAGTGAATTTGACGGATAGCGGAATTAAATTTATGCGTAATTTTTTTACATCAAACTTATATTGAGATCCGGAAAGTGTAGCTATTTCTTTTTGAATTTCTTCTTTTATATAATTGGAAAAATAGAAAGTTAAAAACAGTTGAGTTGAGATTAATAAAACCACAATAGATCCTAAAATAAACATAAAAATTTTGAATCCCTTTTTTAGCATTATGAAGTGGTTTTCCTCAAATGTAAGGTTAATAAAATTAGAATTTTAATCTATTTACTAGTTTGTGCTGTCAAATACATAGCGTTTTCTTAGCCTGATTTTATTCATTAAACCTATTGTGTAAGCAAATCTAAAAACCTAAAACGAATGCTTGCATAGTCATTTACCTATACGCTCACATATTTTTTTGGCAAGTCAGGAAAAGGCAACTCTACTAGATTAGTAAACAACACACTTTTTAAGGCGTAAAAGAAGCCAATTAGAATGAACGGATAAGTTTCCAGCGTTTTGTATATCCTATAGACCTTAAGGCTGATGGAATACACCGCAGCATCGCCCAGGTCCTTTTCAAGTTTATGTGCCTTTTAGACTAAAAATAAATTCAGACTACTCGAACTATTTTTGGAAACATTACCATAAAACCTTTAAAACTTTTACCAATGGTTTTAAAATTCTGATGTCTTTATGCTGCAATACAATTGAATTGTAGAAACAATTTTATGACCCTGAAGAAAAATCACCTTCTTTTTCTTTTTTTAAGTTTGCAATATCAGAAGGATCACCAAATAGAAAAAAGAATTTACTTTTTAAACCTTTGGCAGTTTTAACATCGTTCCAAATATCAACGTACTCATGAAAATTAATGTTTATGGGATTGCTTTTATTTCCAATATCTGTTGTGATACCATAGAGTACCTGCTCTTCTTCTTTTTGAAAGGTTCCAAACATGCGATCCCAAAGAATAAACGTTGCACCATAGTTTTTATTAATATATTTTTCCTGCCTACCATGATGTACACGGTGATTTGAAGGCGAAGCAAAAATGTACTCGAAAACAGGATGAAGCTTGCGTATATACTCAGTGTGTACCCAGAATTGAAAAAGCACCGCTATCTGATTCACAACAAAAAATACTATAGGATGAAACCCAAGTAATGCCACAGGTACAAAGAAAATTATCTTTAAATTTTGCATCCAGCTTAGCCGGAATGAAACCGTTAGATTATAATGCTCAGCTGTGTGATGAACTACATGTGTTGCCCACCAAAATCGCTGCTGATGAGAAATCCGGTGCGCCCAATAACTGCAAAAATCGAAAATGATATAGCAGGGTATAAATGACCACCACGTTAAATACATACGATAAGGAAGTTTATTGTACAGCCAAACAATTGCATACAAAAAAACCAGTTTTAAGGCAAAATTAATGAGCACATTTCCAACCCCCACAAGGATGGAACCAATGGTTTCCTGTTTGTTATATAGTTGACGGTCTTGCTTGAAAGAGATAAACCATTCAAGTAGAACAAAAAAGAACATTATAGGGGCTGCCCAAATTATAATATTAGGGGAATTTTTTTCAATTTCGTGAATAAAAGCAAGGGGAATTTTTGGGGCGCCAAACAGAGAATCTAATATTATTGAAATTACCATTAATCTTTTTTACAAATTTTAAATACCCAACAACTTTATAACCAGATAATTTATTTACAATCACTTATACCTTATAATAAATCATATGTGTCCGACAAAAATCGGACCCAGTAAAAATACACAAATTGATCGAGAGAAGATGTCAAAATATTTTTATTTCAAAAAATATGGTATATTGAATCGAAGGTTAATGCTATTTGAACATTTTCTATACGTCATGTCCAATTCTTTTGTGGCTCTTCCGGAAAGGTTGTAAGGTGTAAATAATTTTTGACTCGCCCGAACTAGTTCACGAATTTCAATTTTATCGTCCGTCATTTTATTTCCATAACGCGCACCCGATGGGCGAATTATCATACATGTATACTTTCATAAATTTTGAGTGGACAAGGCAGGATAAGATTCCAATAGGATGCGCAGTTTCTTCATGAATAATAAATTAATCAAACATATCTTAAATATATCAAAGTCAATATTTCAATCAGGAAAGTTTATTATTAGAAAAACTAAACATCAATTTCTGGATTACCCTTAAAGTTATTGTCAGCTTTTTTTGAACACAGCTTATTTTAGTTTTAATGCTACGTGGAGCTTCATCAATTGATAGGTGTTTATTTAAATAGTTTTACTTTTTACCATTGTAGCTTTCAAATGACGGAATAATAACCGAAATATTGAAACTATTATTTAATTTGCCGAATTGGGCAAGGTCACCGGCATATCCATACCTATACGAAATGGAGAAAGGAACGTTGCCAAATTTAACCACGGCAGTAAACACTATGGAACTATTGCTGAAAGGTTTTGTAATTCCAGTTTCATAACTCACTTGAAGTTTATTAATCATATTGGAGTCAATAAAGCAAGTTGCAGAAAAAACTAAACCATTTATTTTGTTACGTGAATAATCTGGACCACTCCAATCACTTTCCCATGAATTATATTCTTCCTTCTGCCCTTGCATCAAACCATTGTCAAGGAAGTATTTCAGCGAAATTGACTCTTCGAAAATAAGTTTGGATCTTTCTTTTGGAAGCTGGTTTGCGACAAAACTCAGTGCAATATAATCCCATCCTCTGCTAATCTTATCTTTCGTTTGATTTAAATTATTGTTTGGTAGAGATGCAATTGAAAAAAAAGTTAATGAATCATCAATAGACTGACCATTTGATTCATGTCCATACCCCGTCTGAATTGCATAGCGATTGTTTTTATTTTTTGGACTAAACTGCAGGAATAAATACGGATTGAAGCGCTTCTCAATTACCGGATTTGAATTCCTAGTGCCGATGTACTGACCGAAACGAACTGTAAAGGCAAATCTTAATTGCAAATCGGGTCTATGAAGCGGAGGAATAAGTTTTATTAAATAGTTGAAAGGAGAAATACGCGTACTGGCCGAAAATGTAAAATCAAGGAATGGCTTATCGTCGCTATCAAAAGTATATCCAATTAAATTGGGTTCATAGTTTTGTAACTGTAGAATCTCAAAAAATTTTAATCTAGCTTTCTCATCTTTACTAGATGATATTTTAGTAGTGTCAGATTTAAAGGTAAATATTGGAAATATGTGAGCAGAAACTAAGGTGTTCATAAAGATAGTAAGCACAGCAAGGAAAATTATTTTCATTGCTGTATTTAGATTGAGCATACAGACGAAGCGTTATATGGTTGTTGCATTTGAAATTTGGCGAAATTATATTTTTTGATTCAGCAATTGTTTTGGATGATTCTTCTGTGACTGCTGGGGTTTCTGCTTTATTTGTCTGCAGTGTAAATTGTGGCACTTGTTTTTATTTCGGGAAATAGTAGTTTGGGACTATCACGCGTTTTAACTGCGTTAATAATCCGGGCGATTATTAAGCTTTTGCTGAACCCTTTTTGCTTGGAGAAGTCTTTTTAATTGTATTTATGGATACAGGTCGTGCGCCATTTAAATTATCTGAATAAACTTTCGTAAACTCGGCACCAAGGAGAACAATCATTGAAGAGTAGGAAGTCCACAATAAAATAAGTATAATAGAACCAGCTGCACCGTATCCTGAAGCAGGGTCGGCAGTGCCGAAGTATAATCCTAATGCTGATTTTCCTAAAACGAATAGTAGGGAGGTAACAAATGCTCCGACCCATACTGAACGCCATTTGATTTTTGTATCAGGTAAGAATTTAAACATCATTGCAAATAATACTGTGATGACGGTGAGAGAGAAAATAGCATTTAGTATTTGAAATAGTATTAATAATGATTCTGACCAATTTTGAGTTACCCAAGAACCTAATGCTGATAGTAAAGAAGACAATACAAGTGATATAAGTAATAAGAAAGCAATAGTTATAATTAAGCCGAAGGAAAAAATTCTTGTTTTGAGAAATGACCAAACTCCTGAGGTAGTAGTTGATGCTTTTGCTTCCCATATAGCATTTAAGGATTTTTGCAGTTGTACAAATACACCTGTTGCTCCAACTAAAATTATTGCAATGCCCATAATGGTTGCTAATACTGAATCTTTACTTTTGTTTGCTATTAGAACCATGCTTTGAACCTGGTCGGCAGTTTCGGTTCCCATGGCTTTGGATACCTGACTGTGCAACCGGCCGCTTACTGCATCGCCATCAAAAAAATATCCGGCTATTGTGATAACTACTACTAATAGTCCGGGTAATGAAAATATGGAGTTGTAAGCAATAATAGTGCTATCATTAAAAGGGTCACGACTCCACCATTTTTTTAGAGATACTTTAACAATTGCACCAGCATTTGCGAAACTTAATGTTTTCATTATTTGCTTTTATTTCATTTAACTTTTTTATTGTCTTGCTATTCTTTCTTTTTCTTATCTGACTTGGTAAAAATTCTTTGGAATAAAGATTTTTTCTTTTCCGTTTCTAGTTTGTTTACTGAACGGAGTGTGATTTCGTTGTCAATGGAAGGATGAAGTGCATGTATAAATGCGTTGCGCAAAATATGTATGATGGCATACCATGTCCCTATAGTGGTTTTATCGTATTCACCTTGTATAGGAACTTTGGTGGCAATCTGTTTCTCTTTTGGATTTCTGAGAACGACTCCTGCAGTACCAACTAATGCTTCATATGCTTTATTAAAGAAGGAATCTTGACGGTCTTCGGGACCAGTGACTTTTAGATTTTTAATTACAGGTTTTACATAGCCAATGAATTTCCCATCTTTAGCAGCGATCTCGGTGTATAGGCCAAATGTTCCGGCATGAACATCAAATTTTGCATACGCTTTTAAAAAATCATTGAGGTCGGCCAGGTTCGTATTTTTTAACTCAGCATTCAAATCATAAGTAGGTTGGTCTGCAAGTGGATTGATTTTCATTTTTAAATCAAAAGTGCCTCTATAAGCATTTGCATTTGCATCAACCGTTGCAGGAAGCAATGCGGTGTCCAATACACTGGAAAGATTTTGCGCAAGAACATGTGCATCTGTCATTGCAATGTTTACCGCAGGTTTAGAAGTTGAGTCAATGTATTGTAATTTGCCGTTGAAAATTTCAAAACGATTTATTTTTAAGGGCATGAATTTTTTAAGTACGCGGCGAAAGACGTTTGTGTCGTTTTGAATTTCGGAAGGTTCTGCTTTGTCTTTGGTAAAACGCAAGACTGAATTTGTAAATTCAAGTTCACCAACAAGCCGTCCATGAAATATGGATTTCCACTCTACAGAAAGATCAATTATTTGTGAGGAAATGAAGGGCACTTGCTTTTGTGAGGACGAATCAACTTTGTTAATGTAAAAATCTTTTAGGAGGTAACCACCTCTTAAAATGGAAAGGTCAATGTCATTGATATGTCCGAAATATCCTTGCATTGAGCTAAGTGTTTTATTTGCATAATGTAGCACAACATAGGGTAAAATTAGTCGAGCTATAAACAAAAATGAAACTATGGAAATGATTGTCCATTTTAGTCGATGTTTTTTTTTGGCCTTTTTTTCTGATGATTCCATTTTTATTAAGGGTGCATTTCACTTTTATGAAATCTGTTTTTATTGCATTTTACATTGGGAATTGTTTAAAGCTGTAACTGCTTTAAATTTTTTGTTTTTTTTAAAGTATGGGTTTTAAACTCGCAATTTTGGCATACATCTGTTCCTTTAGTTCAATAAATTCTTTACTGCGTTTTCTTTCCAGCAATTTGTTGGACTCATTGAGTGCCGATTAATGTTTTTTATTTTGTAACATAATGATCTCGTCGGTGAGCTCTTTGGTAATTTAGCATCGCTTTTAATGCAGAATCATTTTATCTATAGGACAAAAAGCAGCAACGACGTAAAATAAGAAGTAAGAGGGACCAACTATTTCTCCTATCTATAATTACAAATTGATATTCACCAATAATGCTATAGGCAAAGCGGCAATGATAATGTTTGGTTTTATTTTAATTGTTGAATCTGCATCGCCTGATTGAGCAAAGGATTGAGATGTAAATTGATCAAAATTTATTTTTGCATAGATGACCGTTGTTTCGATCAGAAATATTAACCGGATTGCTTCGTCTTATATCTTAAGATATTCGATTACTGTTAAGAAGCCTACTTGTTTGCTAATTTCTTAACATCATTTATTTTCTCCACTGCCTATTCCTTAACAATGCAACTAAATTTTCTGTTTCACTTTTTTGTATCTTCCAAATTTCTCATTGCTATTGTCAAAAAACTTCAAATTCTTGTTGAATGAACTACAGTGATTAGAAATTATCAGTTATATTTTTTCGCATTGTTTTTGACAATCAATCGAATGACTGAGTTGTGTGCGTAATGCAGGAAGCATTGTTCTCGCCCAATAGCGAATATCTGGATCTGAAGCTTCGATTGATGCTTTCTTAAATTTGTCAAGTGCATCTTTACGTCCATTTACCATCATGTCAGAATATTCTTTATCAAAATCATTTCCATGTTTGTCCATTAATTTGATGCTTGCATCCAATCCATTTTTTGTAAGGGTTGTAGGAAGTGTGATTTGCTTTTTAGCTGCAAGCTCTCGTAAATCTGATTGTGATTTATAATGTTCAGTTTCCATCCTATTACCTAATTCTTTAACCTGCGACATCATGGAGTTGGTTTGTGCTAATTGTCCTAATTCTATTTCTTCTAAATTTATTCCAGCTACGGTTACAAGGAATTGTGCATCAGATTCTTTTGCGTTGTCAAATTGTGCATTGTTATTTTCTAGCGATGCTTCGTTATATTCTATGGGTTCCGTAGTGTTGCAAGAATTAAGTGTTATTGTTATAATTAAAAGTAGCGAAGCTCCAGCACATGCTATTTCAAGAGCCTTTGATTTTAGGTATTTTATTTTCTTTTTCATTTGTAAGCTATCTAATATGTGATAATAGTTTCCGTATTGTGTTTAAAATATTTCTTTATAAGGATTTTTATTAAATCAATTTGAGTTGGTATTAAAAATATTTCGTCTGCTTTTTCTTTTAATGATGAGTCAACTTTTGAGGATGTGTTCATTAATGCTTGCTTTATTATTCGATTAATAAATTTAAAAAGCATACCTATTCTTCATTCTTGTTTAGTTATTCTTATTAATTTTAAAAATTCCTTAATTGTTTATTTTATAGATTAGGCTATCGAAGTTAATAACAGTGATAGTATATCTGTTTTGATTAGTAATATTTATCGCGGCTGATTTTATTTATTCGAGATGCTTGTCAATAATTAATGGATGTATGCTAATTGTAACTTATTGGAGCGCTGTTTTTATTTTTTTGTAATATGCCCATCAACGATATACATTGTGATTGTGTATGTAAGAAAATTAAGGTGAGCAAATCTTACGGGATTCTTACGTGACTCACCTTTATTAATTTTCTTAATGAATATCGATTTTAAATCGAGCCTTTTTTTCCGCCTTGATTTGAACCATGAGTTCGGCTATGTGAGTTTTCTTTGTTTTCTGTCTGACGATTTTGATCAGATGGTGTTTTGTATTTGTTTTGATCTTTATTAGATGTAGATGTTTCTTCCTCGTCTAATTCTGCAGTGATGTTTCTTTCAGATGGGTTGCCTTCTTTTTTAGGGTTGCGTTCAATTTGGTCACTACCTTGATTCTGTTGTTGGTCAGTAGAGTTATTGTCCTCTTGCTGATTGTTTTGATTTTTTTTCATTTTCATTTTGTTTAATTTATTAAATTATTCTTTAAGACACTCTCACTTAACATTGCATTTTTATTTTTTTGATCTTACTGCCGGTGTAGCAGATTCAGATTTATGATTCAGATGTGGCCACACTTGGAGTTCAATTTCCACATTCACAGTAATGATGTTTGAGTTCGGTATATTTAGTCATTTGATGTTCGCTTGTATAATATGAAAACTTATGCTACAAAGGTGAGTAGCATGAAGAGATATAGTGTTACATTGTTTTGTTAATAAGTTACATGATTCACACATATAATTCGTAACGGATTAAAGGGGACAGAAAATGAATTTAGTCGAGCAGTAAATCGTGAAAAACGAAACAAGGCTTTGCCCTTTTTAATTTGTGGCTGCAAAAGACAAATTTGTTTTTTAGAATAAGTATTTAGTTCCTTTCCTTATGAATAAAAGAAAAGAATTTCAGCATAAATAATTTTTATGTTTTTGTAGTAGTTAATATCGTAGGAAAAGATTTGAATGAGATGATTAATTTCGGCGGAAAATTTGTTCGCCATGACGTGATTGTAATCTTGATTGTACTAATCCATTTGATATAGAAAGGGATTGGTATTTTGTCCAATTTATTTATTGTATAATGCCAACTTACATTGAATTAACTTTAGTCTGCGGGACCATTTCATGTGTTACGTCTTTAGTTAGCATTTGTAAAATCTACCTTCAGAAATATTTAGTTATTCTACGTTTTTGTTTTTTTCGGTTCAACTTCTAGTAGCAATTATTTGTAAGCTTCCAAACACTTAATCTCGCGAATCATACCAAATTTTAAAAACGTATACTGGCAGAAGTTTTTATGGCATCATTCTTCATTACTTAAAATTAGCAACAGGACTTACCTCTAATTGTTTCGGACTCTAAGCACTTTTATCAAACTCTATTTTATCTCCGCTTTCTAATTTATTCGCTGGTTTTTCAAGAGGTAATGTGAAATAGAAGGATGATCCCTCACCCTCTATGCTTTCTACCCATATTTCACCGCCATTTTTTTCTAAGAAGCCCTTTACTAAAAGCAACCCTATACCTGCTCCTTTATTTTCTTTTCTGGCTTTGGTAAGAGAATTCATTTGCGGAGTAAAAAGTTGATCCTTTATTTCTTTGGACATTCCGATTCCGGTGTCTTTAATTTCTACAATAATTTTACCCTCACTTTTTTTCGCTGTTATCGTAATCTTACCACCATTATGAGAATGCTTTATTGCATTTGAAACGATGTTTTGGAGTACAGAGAGTAACATTTTTCCATCCGCGAAAACATTTGTATTTTCTTCAATCTCCTGATGAAGGTTTATTGTATTTAAAGAAGCAGTCTCCTTTAAAATATCAAAGACTTTTTGGATATATTCGGAGAGTTCAATTTTTGTGGGGTTAAACACATCCGATGCATATTTAATTCTTGCCCATTCCAGCAAATAGTCTAACATATTTAGCTCTTCAATCGATGCTTTATGGATTAG
>Ga0105049_10004862_pt1 | contig 15724 bp, 14 predicted proteins | sample MAT06_FD_78087 | JGI IMG/M metagenome (GOLD analysis project Ga0105049, IMG submission 78087) | Freshwater microbial communities from Lake Fryxell liftoff mats and glacier meltwater in Antarctica - MAT-06 | ecosystem: Environmental > Aquatic > Freshwater > Ice > Liftoff microbial mat | place... | reverse complement strand
GCCCCATGGCCATCCAGGCGCTGAGGTTCTACGAGCGCCGGACCGACGAACTCGATGGCGACATCGCGCGGCGGCGGGGCGAGGTGTCGGCCTTCTGCACCAAGCGGTTCACGCCGGTCGCGACCGCCCAGGAATCGCGCGACGTCGTGGAACGCGCCGGCCCGGCCATCGTGATCTCGGCCAGCGGCATGGCTACGGGTGGGCGGGTTCTGCACCACCTGGCTCATGGGTTGCCGGACGCCAGGAACACCGTGCTCTTCGTTGGCTTCCAGGCCGCGGGCACGCGCGGCCGTCAACTGATCGAGGGCGCCCAGGAGGTGAGGATCTTCGGGCAGTTCGTTCCCGTGCACGCCCGCGTGGAGAAGCTGAACGGCATGTCGGCGCATGCCGATGCGAGTGAGATCGTGCAGTGGCTGCGCACGTTCCCCAAGCCGCCGGGCATCACCTATCTGGTGCACGGCGAGCCGTCCGCCCAGGACACCCTCAAAACCCGAATCGAATCGGAGTTGGCCTGGAACGTGCAGATACCGCGACACGGGGACCGTGTGTCGATCCCCCTGTAGCGCGCCATCGGCAACCGACTTCATCCCGTTGAGAAGCCCGTGACCACTTTCGTTCCCACTACGTCGACCCGCCGCTACCTGCTCGAGCGGGTGGATGAGGCCGCCATCGTGCAGTTGTATGCCGACGGCTTCACACACCTGCCGGCCGACCAGAAGGTGCTGCTCTGGCATCTCTATCAGGCGGCGCTGGCCGGGCGCGACATCTACTACGACCAGCGACATCGTCGTGGCCTCGAGCTGCGCGACTTCCTCGAAACGCTCGTACTGCACGAGGCGGCGTTGCCGGCCGGCGTGGCCCGCGAGGTGTGGCGCTACACCAAGCTCTTCTGGATCAACTCGGGCAACTACCACAACCTCACCGCGCGGAAGTTCGTGATGACGCTGACGCCAGACGCCCTGGTGGCGGCGGCCCAGGCCGTGGCCGCGCACGGCGGGGCGTTTCGTCTGCGCGGGGGCGAATCCGTGGCGGCTCTGGCGCATCGCCTGACGCCGCTCTTGTTCGATGCCGCGGTCGATCCGATGGTGACGAACAAGACCCCTGGTACGGGCGGCGACCTGCTGCGTGACAGCGCCAACAACCTCTACAGCGGCGTGTCGATGGCCGACCTCGACGGCTTCGTCGAGCGGTATCCGCTCACCTCGCGGCTGGTCAAGCGCGATGGCCGTCTCGAGGAAGAGGTCTACCGGGTGGGCGGCCTCTACGGCGAGTACCTCGCGCGCGTCGTGCACCACCTGGAGGCGGCCATCCCATACGCCACGCCGGGGTTTGCGGCGGCGCTCACGGCGCTCATCCAGTGGTACCGCACGGGCGAAGAAGTCGACCGCACGGCGTTCGACGTGGCCTGGGTGCAGGCCACCGATTCACCGGTCGACACGATGAACGGCTTCACCGAGGTCTACCTGGACGCCCGAGGCATCAAGGGCGCGTGGGAAGGCATCGTCTACTACATCAACCGCGAGAAGACGGCGCGCATCCAGGCGCTGGCCGAGCACGCGCAGTGGTTCGAAGACCACATGCCGATCGATCCGCACTATCGTAAGCCGGTGGTGCAGGGGGTCACGGCCATGGCCATCGAGGTGGTGGTGGAAGCCGGCGATGCCGGCCCGATCACGCCGATTGGCGTGAACCTGCCCAACGATCAGCGCGTGCGCGAGGCCTACGGCAGCAAGTCGGTGACCCTCTCGAACGTGACCGAGGCCTACGAGAACAGCACCACCGACGAATATCGCCACGAGTTTGCGTGGGACGACGACGAGTTCACGCGCGCCAAACGCTGGGGCGTGGTGGCCGGCGAGCTGGCCACCGAGATTCACGAGGTGCTCGGTCACGGCTCCGGCCGCATGGCGGCGGGGGTGACAGCGCAGCCGCAGGAGCTGCTCAAAGAGCAGTACTCGGCGCTCGAAGAGACCCGCGCCGACCTGGTGGCGTTGTACTTCTGCGCCGACCCGCGGCTGGTGGAGCTCGGCATCGTGCCGGCCGACGAGCACGCGGAGGTCATCCGCACCGAATACGAGGCCTTCGCGCGCGCGGCGCTGGTGCAGTTACGGCGCGTGCGCGAGGGCACGCAGCTCGAAGAAGATCACATGCGCAATCGCCAGGCGATCGTGCACTGGCTGCTCGCCAACACCGACGCACTGTCGGTGCGCGTGCGCGACGGCAAGACGTATCACGTCGTCGAGAGCGTGGAGCGCTTCCGCGCCGGGGTCGGCGTCATGTTGCGCGACGTGCAGCGCATCAAGTCGGAAGGCGACTACGTGGCCGCCAAGGCGCTGTTCGAGACCTACGGCGTGCACTTCGACCCGGAGCTGCGCAATCAGATCGTGCGTCGCGTGGAGGCGCTCAACCTGCCGTCGTACACGGCGTTCGTGATGCCCACGCTCACCCCGGTGGCGGAGGCGAGCGGCCAGATCGTGGACGTGCAGATCTCGTACTGCCTGGATTTTGCGACGCAGATGCTCGAGTACTCGGCGGAGCGGCGCGCGCGGGCGTAGGAGGAGACGGCGGTGCCGCCACGCGCCGTGGGTCGGCTACGATCGGCTGCGTCATGCCGATCACGCTCTCGCCCGACCACACCAAGCAGCTTCAGGCGTCCATCAAGCGCTATGTCGCCGAGAACCTCGACGAAGAGATCGGCGATCTGAAGGCTGCGCTGCTCCTCGAGTTCTGCGTGGCTGAGATTGGAGCGGTCGTCTACAACCAGGCGATTGCCGACGCGCAGGCGTATTTCCAGGAGCGCGCCAACGACCTCGAGGGCGTGTGCCACATGCCGGAGTTCGCTTACTGGATGAACTCTGCTGGACGAGGGAAGCGGTAGCTCTTGGCTCGGCACCTGGCGCGCAATCGCGGCAGTTCTTCGCGCGGCCGGAAGAAGGCGGCACGACGATTGATGCCACGCAGGTGATGCCGGAGCAGGTGGTGCTCGGCGACCGCAATAGCCGCGTGTGCGCGCCCACGTGGGACTAGAATCGCGTCATGTGCGACTTCGGCCATCACCATCCGCATGCCACCCACGGCTTCCTCGTGGACGTGCCCGAGATTCGCGCGCTCATCGCCGAGACGCAGCGGCTCACGCAGGCCATGCCCGACACGGCCGCGCGCGTGGAGGCGCTGAAGCCGGCGTTTGCCGCGCTGCTCGCGGCCGAGGGCTGGCTGCCCGAGGCATACGGCGCACCCGACCTCACCAGTGGCATGGGCAGCGGCATCGGGCAGTACGCGCTCTACCGCGCCCAAGACGGCTCGCTCACGTTGTTCTCGCTGGTCATTCCGGCCGGCGCCGAGACGCCCGTGCACGACCACCTGGCCTGGGGCCTCATTGGCGTGTATCGCGGACGTCAGCACGAAACGGTCTATCGGCGGCTCGATGACGGCGGCGATGATGCCCACGCGTCGCTCGAAGTGTCGCGCGCGAGCACGATGGAGACCGGCGACTTCTACGCGCTGCTGCCGCCGCAAGACGACATCCACTACGTGAAGACGGTGTCGGACGTGCCGTCGGTGTCGATTCACCTGCTGGCCAACGACACCGCGTGCGTGTGGCGGCATCGTTTCGAGCCCGCCACCGGCGACGTCAAGGCGTTCCGTTCGGGCTACAGCAACGCGCCGTGCCCACCGGAAGAAGCCGCGACGGTCTGACCCCGCCGCTCAGACGACAAGGGGACGTCACTTGGGTCACACTTGACGCCTATGTCCTACTCGTTTGCCCGCCCCCTGCGCGTGCTGGCCCGCGCGTTGATGGCCGTGACGTTCGCCGCTCCCTCGCCCGCCGCCGCGCAGGACGCGCTCTCGGCCCAGCTGGTCACCTTCGAAGACGCCCGCGAACTGAGCACCGCCGCGCAGGCCGCTTTCACCGAAGGCATGAAGAGCACCGACCCACGCGTGCGGGCCCGGGCCGTGCGTGCGGCCGGACGTTTCGAGACGCCGGCGCTGCTCACGCTCATCCTGCCGCTGCTGTCAGATGCCAACGCCGACGTGCGGCGCTGGGCCGCGGTGGCAACGGCCGGCTCCGCGCGTATCTTCCCGGGCCAGTCCATCGATGCGCTGCTGGCGGCGCTGGGCACCACCTCGCCCGCTGACTGGGGGGTGTTCGCCGCCGAACTCGGCCGCCTCAGCATGCTGACGCCCGAGGTGTTCGCGCGGGTGGAGAAGGCGCTGGCGTCTGGCCTGCCGGCCATCACGTCTGTGCCAGGGGCGCGTGCGGGAGCGCGGCTGGCACGCGCGGCTGATGCGCCGAAGATCGAAGGCGCCGCGCGCGGGCTCGAAGCGCTGACGCGCGTGAACGGCAAGGTGGCGCCGCTCTCGGCCGACACGCGCGCGCGTCTCTCCGCCGTGGTGGAGACGCCCGATGCGCCAGGCACCCGTTCACGTGCCCGTACGCGCCGGCTGGCGCTGTCGGCACTGCGCAACGCACGGGCCGTCGACGGCGCGCTCGCCCGGGTCGCCGCGAAGGACGCCGATGACGAGGTACGGCGTCTGGCCGTGCTCACCGCGGCGGCGGCGGTCGTCGCTGACGCGGCCCTCATCAGCGATGCCGATCGCGAGACGGTGCTCACGGCCGGTTTGAAGGATGTCGAGCCGCGGGTGCGGCTGGAGGCGGTGCGCGGCTGGGGCCGTCACCTGCAGGCGCGTTCGTGCCAGCCGGTGCTCGCGGCCGTGGCCGACCGCAGCGCGCATGTGGCGCTGCAGGCCCTCGACCTGCTGGGGGCCGGGTGCGCCGCCTCTGATTCCGTGTCGGCGCTGCTGCAGAAGGAGGCCGAGGCGCTGCCCCCCTCGGGCGCCACGTGGCACCGCGCGGCGCACGCCCTGGTGAGCCTTGCCGTGGCGTCGCCGGCCGACGCGCGCACCCTGCTGCCGCGGTTCGTGGGGCACCCCACATGGCAGGTCCGCATGTATGCCGCGCGCGCGGCCGGACAGTCGGGGGCCATCGAGCCGCTCGTGCGCCTCGGCAGCGATGCGCACGACAACGTGCGCGAGGCCGCGCTCGAGGAGCTGGCCCGGTTGAAGCGGCCAGAGGCGCTGCCCGTGGCCTACGACGCGCTGATGCGTCCTGACTACCACCTGGTGATCACGGCAGCGCGCGCGCTCGAGGCCGAGGCCGACAAGGCCAAGGCCACCTTCGCGCTGCTGGCCGCTCTGGCCCGCATCACGCGCGAGGGTCGCGACACGTCGCGCGATCCGCGCGTGGCTCTCATGACGCGGCTGATTGAAACCGGTGCGGTTGCCGACGCCGCCGCGACCTCGCCGTATCTCAGGGACTTCGATCCGAAGGTGGCCGAGCTGGCCGCCCAGGCCATCTCGCAGTGGACCGGCACCGTGCGCGAGGTCGATCCGTTGCTGCGTCCGACCGTGCCGCCCGACGCCGCGGCGCTCGAGCCGTTGCGCCGCCAGCGCCTGCGCATCACCATGGCGCGCGGCGGGGTGATCGAACTGCGTCTGCTGGTCGACGAGGCGTCGGCCACCGTGTTGCGCGTGGCCGAGCTGACCACGCGCGGCCACTACACCGGCCTCACCTTCCACCGCGTCGAGCCGACGTTCGTGCTGCAGGGCGGGAGCCCCGGCGCCAACGAGTACATGGGCGACGGACCCTACATGCGCGACGAGCCCGGCGTGGCGCACAACCGCGGCACGGTGGGCATCTCCACGCGCGGCCGCGACACCGGCGACGGTCAGATCTTCATCAACCTGGTCGACTCGCCCCGCCTCGATCACGCCTACACGGTGTTTGCCGTCGTCGAGCGAGGCATGGACGTGGCCGACACGGTGCTCGAGGGCGATGTGATGGCGCGCGTGGAACTCGTGGACGCGCCGCCCCTGTGAGCATCCGCTCGTCGCGTCTGCCGCGCGACCTCACGCCGAATCCGCTCGCCGCGGCGGTGGCGCGGGCGCGCGCGGAGGGCCGGCCGGTGGCCGATCTGACGCTCTCGAATCCCACGCGCGCGGGCATCCCGTACCCCCTCGATCTCTTGGCGCCGCTGGCCGATCCGGCGGGCCTCACATACGAACCAGAGCCGTTCGGCCTGGTCAGCGCACGGGCGGTTGTCGTGGCCGACTTCGCGCGCCGGGGCGTGGCGGTCACGCCCGATCGCGTGTGTCTCACGGCGAGCACGAGCGAGGCCTACGGGCTGCTCTTCAAGCTGCTGTGCGACCCGGGCGACCGGGTGCTCGTGCCGCAGCCCAGCTATCCGCTGTTCGAGCACCTGACGGCGCTCGAGTGCGTGCAGGCCGTGCCCTACGCGCTCGATCTGCACGGCGACTGGCGGTTGGATGTCGCCGCCATCGCCCGGAACGTCGACGAGCGTACGCGGGCGGTGCTGGTCGTGTCGCCCAACAACCCCACCGGGTCGGTCGTGCAGTCCAGCGAACTCGAGGAGCTGGCTGACCTGTGCGCCTCGCGCGGTGTCGCGCTCGTCGGCGACGAGGTGTTTGCCGACTACCGGCTCGATGGCGGGGGGCCGGCGGTGTCGGTGCTACAGCAGTCGCGCGCCCTGGCGTTTGCGCTCGGCGGCCTGTCGAAGTCCGTGGGGCTGCCGCAGGTGAAAGTCGCGTGGATCGCGGTGCACGGACCCGACGCGCTGGTGGCCGACGCGCTCACCGGCCTCGAGATCGTGGCTGACACCTTCCTCTCGGTGTCCACCCCGGCGCAAGTGGCGCTGCCGCGCTTGCTCATGCACGGCGCCGTCGTGCGCGATGCCATCCGCGAGCGCACGGCCCGCAATCTGTCGGCGCTGACCGCAGCCGTGGCGGCCGTGCCCGCCGTGACGCTGCTGCCGCCGGCTGGCGGGTGGTGCGCGGTGCTGCAGGTACCGTCGCTCGTCAGTGAAGAGGCGCTCGTGCTGGCACTCCTCGAACAGGACGGCGTGCTCGTGCAGCCCGGCTACTTCTTCGACTTTCCGCGTGAGGCGTTCGTGGTCGTGAGCTTGCTCGTGGGTCCCGGGGTGTTCGATCCCGCCATCGCGCGCGTGTTGGCGCGGGCCACCGGGTCGTCAGGAGGATACGCATGACGGCACGCGTCCCGCGTCAGAGCGGCATCGGCGTGCCGCTCTTCTCGCTCACGTCGTCGCGCAGTTGGGGCATCGGCGAGTTCGCCGATCTGCCGGCCTTCGGCTCGTGGTGTGCCGCGGCGGGGCAGCGCTATGTGCAGTTGCTGCCACTCAACGAGATCTCGCCCGGCGAGACGTCACCGTATTCATCGATGACGGCCATGGCGCTCGATCCCATCTACATCCGTGTGGCCGACGTTCCCGACTACCAGGCGCTCGGTGGGGACGCGGTGCTGAGCGACGCGCAGCGGGCCGTGCTGGCCGCGGTGCGCACCGCGGCGCGCGTGGCCGCATCCACCCGCGGCGTCGCGCGCACCCGCAGCTCCGCCGCAGTGAGGCGCGGCCCGCCAAACTGTTCGGTGTAGTCGAGCAGCGCGGCGTCCCCTTTTTCCCGCACCGCGGCGAGGATCTCGCGCACCGTCGCGAGCACCTGCGGATGCGGCTCGGCGCTGCGCTGGAGGTCGGCGATCGCGGTGGAGAAATCGGCGTCGGTGTGGCGGAGGATGCGCATCGGGGCGCCCACTGAAAGCCGGACCGGCACCCGACGCAAGTGCGCCCCGCCCGCCCCGCCCGCCGCGCTAGGGCTGCCCGGCAAACTTGAAGAAGAACATCTCCGCGGCGTTGTCCTGCGCGAAGTAGAGCTTCAGGGCGCCGTCGCGATTTTTCGGGTCGGCCTTGGAGCCCGCGCTCGCACGGCGGCAGTGGATCTGGCGCACGCCGAGCGATTCGGTGGCGTAGAGTTCGCCCCACACTTCGGCGCGCACCGCGATCTTGGCGCGACTGAAGAGCATCTCGCGCAGGGCCGCCGGTTCGTGGGCTTCAAAGGTCAGGCCGATCTGCGCCTGGATCACTGCGTAGTCGAGGCCGTTCACCTCTTCGAAATTGATCGCCGGGCGTTCGGACCAGGTGGAGGTCATGATCGCGACGCGCACTTTTTCGTCGGCTCCGGCGTCGCGATTCAGGCGCGAGAGGGTATTCACCGAGCAGCGCAGCCGTCCGAAAGGCGGCGCTTCCACGGTGATCCACACGCGATCCTGGAGCAGCGGATCTTCGGCCGACTCCAACTCCACGGCGTAGGGCACGCCGACGACGTGGACAAATTTCGCCGGCGAGCTGCGGATGCGCTCGAACAGCAAGGTGCGGGCGTCAGCTTTACGACCCATGGCGTTTGGTCCCTACCACAGAGCGACCGGAGCGTCCACGCTTCGGCTTGGAGAGGTCGGTGCGGTGCCCGATCTTCTCGACGCGTCCGTGTTTGAAATACTGGTCGCGCAGGGCGGTGTAGAGCGCGTCGCGGCGGGCGTGGAGCCGCTTGAGCGGGCGCGGTCGGGCGCGGCTCAGCGCGTAGGCGGTGATGATCGGCAGGGTGATCGTCGAGTCCGCGTAGCAGACCACGCAGTCGGGCAGATTTGCCGGGTCGATCTTGCCCCAGCTCACCGCCTCGCCCGGCGTCGCGCCGCTCAGGCCGCCGGTGTCGGGACGCGCGTCGGTGCATTGCAGGAAGTAGTCGTGCCCGCGCTCCTCGATGCCCATCACCTCCTGAATCTGCGGCTCGGTCTGGAGCATGAAATTTTTCGGCGAACCGCCGCCGAGGATGAAGACGCTGGAGGTCGCCCCGCTCGATTTGGCGCCATAGACGATGGCCGCGGTCTGGTTCACGTCGCGATTCACGTCGAAGCTCAGCTTCGATTCGCGCAGCGCCATGGCCGCGACATTCATGCCGATGGAACTATCGCCCGGCGAGCTGGTGAAAATCGGCACGCCGTAGCGATAGGCCGCGCTGAGCATGCTGGTCTCGCGGAGACCGAGCTTTTTTTCCCGCTCGTCCACGTAGCGCCCGAGCAGGGCGTGAAACTCGTCGGTGCCCATGCAGCGCTGAAACTCCGGCCCCTGGATGACGTGCCGGACAAAGGCGTCGGTATCGAGCAGCACGTCGTAGTCGAAAAGCACGTCGTAGATGCGGATCACGCCTTCGCGCCGCAGCTCGACGTCGTCGAGGAAAGGCGAGCCCGCATAGAGCGCCATGCCGAGCCCGTAATGCAGGTCGTGGTAGAGATTCGCGCCGGTGGAAATGATCCAGTCCACAAAGCCGGCCTTCATCAGCGGGATGAGCGCGGCCTTCCCGAGCCCGGCGGGCGTGAGCGCGCCGGTGAGCGAGAGGCCGACGGTGCCATCGGCGGCGATCATCTTTTCCGTGAAGAGGCGGCAGGCCTCGGCGAGACGGCCGCCGTTGTAAGCCTTGAACGCGGTATCGACGAGGTCGGCGACCTGCATCCCTTTGCGAATGGGTTCCGGCAAAAGGCGCGGGAACTTTTTGTTGAGCGAGGACATTTTCGGGGCGGGAGGCTAGCGTTTCGGCACCGCGCGTCAACGAGAGGGATTGCGCGTTGAACTTTCCACGCGGCCGGTGTGATTAAAAGTGGTGCATGGATCGGAAGAATCGTCCTCCTACTCCTACTCCTACTCGTCCTCGGGACCACAGCGGTTCGAGTAGGAGTAGGAGTAGGAGAGCGAGGACGAGGACCGTGCGCGGCCCTTGCACCACATTTAATCGCGCCCCCGCGCGCCCCGGCCCCGCCGCCGCGCTTGCCTTGCCGGCGCGCGCCCGTTAAGCCACGCCCTCCCCTTTTGAAAGTCATCCGCTCCATCCCAGCCGCGATGGGTCACTGCCGCCGGGCTCCGGGGCCGCTCATCCTCGTGCCGACCATGGGCGCGCTGCATGCCGGGCACGCCGCGCTGCTGGACCGCGCGCGCCAGCTCGCCGGAGCGCGGGGCACGGTGGTCGCGAGCCTCTTTGTGAATCCCACGCAGTTTGGCCCGCGCGAGGATCTCGCGCGCTACCCGCGCCCGCTGGCCGCGGATCGCAAACTCTGCGCGCAGCATGGCGTGGACGTGCTTTTTCTCCCGACGGCCGAGGCCATGTATCCCGGGGGTTTCTCGACCTATGTGGAGGAGGGCGCGGTGAGCCTGCCGCTCTGCGGAGCCTCGCGTCCGGGACACTTCCGCGGCGTCTGCACCGTCGTGCTCAAGCTGCTGCACATCGTCGCGCCGGCCCAGGCCGTCTTTGGGCTGAAGGATTACCAGCAGTGCGCCGTGATCCGCCGCATGGTGCGCGATCTGAATCTCCCGGTGCGCATCGTCCCCGTCGCCACGGTGCGCGAGCCCGATGGTCTCGCGCTCAGCTCGCGCAATCGCTACCTCTCCGACGCCGAGCGGGTGCAGGCTCCGGTGCTCCGGCGCGCCCTGCTCGCCGCGCGGGCGGCGTATCGGGCGGGGGAAAAAAACGCCGCCCGGCTCCGGCAGAAGCTCGTCGCGACGATCGCCTCCGCGCCCCTCGCCCGGCTCGACTATGCCGGGGTCGCCGACGCCGATTCCCTGCGCCCGGTGCGCACCGCCGGACGAAACACGGTCATGGCTCTCGCCGTCTTTTTTGGCCCGACACGGCTCATCGACAACCTCACGCTGAAGTGAAAAGTGAAAGTGGAGAGTGGAAAGTGGCCGGTCCAGCCCGTGACCCCGCTCCCTCCGTTGCCGCCACCGCCCCCTTTCACTTTCACTTTCACTTTCACTTTCACTCCCACGCTCCATGACCCGCTACGACTTCGTCATCATCGGCAGCGGCATCGCGGGTCTCAGCTTTGCCCTGAAGGCCGCCGCCCACGGGCGCGTCGCCATCGTCACCAAACGCAACCGCTCCGAGTCGAACACCAACTACGCCCAGGGCGGCATCGCCTGCGTGACCAGCTCGGAAGATTCCTTTGAGCTGCACATCCGCGACACCCTCGAAGCCGGCGCCGGGCTCTGCGACGAGGGCATCGTGCGACGGATCGTGACCGACGGCCCGGCGCGCATCCAGGAGCTCATCGAGATCGGCGTCCACTTCGACGAGCGCGCCGACGGCTCCCACCAGCCCGAGTTGGCCAGGGAGGGCGGGCACTCGCGGCGGCGCATCCTGCACGCCCGGGACATGACCGGCCGCGAGATCGAGCGTGCCCTGCTCGCCGCCGTGGCCGCCCATCCGGAGATCGACGTGCTGGAAAATCACATCGCCGTCGATCTCATCACCCGCGCCAAGCTCGGTCTCGCGGGCGAAGACCGGTGCGTCGGCGTGTACGTCTTCAACGAAGCGGCCGGCGAAGTCCTCGCCGTGCGCACCGGGCGCGTGATCCTCGCCACCGGCGGCTGCGGCAAGGTGTACTTGTACACCACCAACCCCGCCATCGCGACGGGCGACGGGGTGGCCATGGCCTGGCGCGCCGGCGCCAGCGTGGCGAACATGGAGTTCATCCAGTTTCACCCCACCTGCCTCTACCACCCCGAAGCCCGCGGCCTGCTCATCTCCGAGGCCGTCCGTGGCGAAGGCGCGCGGCTCATCGACGCCCAGGGCCGCACCTTCATGGAGCGCTACGACCCCCGGCGCGAACTCGCCCCGCGCGACATCGTCGCCCGGGCCATCGACGCCGAGATGAAGCGCACCGGCGCGCGCTGCGTCTTCCTCGATATCTCGCACCAGCCCGCCGCGACCTTGCGCGACCGCTTTCCCAGCATCTACGAGATGTGCCTCGCGCACGGGATCGACCTCACCCGCGAGCCCATCCCCGTGGTCCCCGCCGCGCACTACCAGTGTGGCGGTGTGCTCACCGACGAAGACGGCGCCTCCACCCTGCCCGGCCTGCACGCCATCGGCGAAGTCGCCTGCACCGGCCTGCACGGCGCCAATCGCCTGGCCAGCAACAGCCTCCTCGAAGCCGTCGTCCTCGCCCACCGCTGCATCGCCGCGATCGTCCGCACCCCGCCTGCCCCGGAATCCGACCCTGGCGAATTGCCCGCCTGGGTGAGCGGCGAGGCCTCGGATGTGGATGAACTCGTCGTCATCTATCACAATTGGGACGAAATCCGCCGGCTCATGTGGGACTACGTCGGCATCGTGCGCACCACCAAACGCCTCCAGCGCGCCGCCGCCCGGCTGCGCCATCTCGAAGAGGAAGTGCGGGAGTTTTACTGGAACTTCAAAGTCACCACCGACCTGCTCGAACTCCGGAACCTCTGCACCGTCGCCTTGGTGATCGTGGCCAGCGCCCTCCAGCGCCAGGAAAGCCGCGGCCTGCATCACACCCTCGACTTTCCCGAGACCGACGAAGCCTACCGCCGCAACACCGTGCTCCGCCGCACTTGATGCGGGGAATGACCCGGGACCAAGGGCCAATGACCGGGAAAGCGCCAGGGTCTAAGCGTCGAGTCTGAAGCACGAGGCCTGGACATTGGTCCTTGGTCCCTGGACATTTTCGCCCCCCGAGCCCTGGCACCGCTGCTGCTCAGGGAGGGAACCCAGGCAGGAAAAAGCCCTTGCCGCACCCTGGCGAGTCCCTTATAGCCCAGCCCACCGAGCCCATGAAAAGACCTCCTCTGATCGCCGGCCTCGTCCTCGCTTTCCTCGTCCCCGGGCTCGCCCCGGCGGCTCCACCCTTCCAGAGCAGCGCGGACTTTGAGAAATACGCGCGCGCCCTCCGCGAGAGCGCCCTCCTGAAGCTCGAGCCGCGCGTGCTCATGCCCACCACCGCGAGCCCCCTCTCCACTACCGAGCGCTTCCCGTGGAAGCGGAACATCGTCACCACCATCTTCTGGGTCGGCGAGTCCGCCGCGGTGAACAACCCCGTCCACAACTACTCCAGCTCCTGGGACGTGAACTGGGCCACGACCTTCGGCGGCTACGACAACCCCGATCCCAAGGGGCGCAAGACCGACCTCCGCACCGGGGAGTTCCGCGCTGCGCACTTCGTCCCCCAGCTCAACCCCTTTTACTTTGCCCTGCCCTACAACGACGTCTCCGGCGGCCACCACAAGCCCGAGGCCAGCAAAGTGATCCCGTGGTTCCGCGAGACCGTTCAGAAGGACGGTCAGTCCGTCCTCGAGGATCGCTGGATCGTGGTCAAAAACCGCTTTGGCAAGGAGTGCTACGCCCAGTGGGCCGACTGCGGCCCCTTCCGCACCGACCACTGGCAGTACGTCTTCGGTTCCGAGCGGCCCAAGCCGAATCTCAACAAAGGCGCCGGCCTCGATGTCTCGCCCGCCGTGCGCGACTTCCTCGGCATCTCCAGCACCGACGTCACCGACTGGCGCTTCGTCGAGTGGCGCGAAGTCCCGCAGGGCCCCTGGCGCCGCTTCGGCGAAAACAATCACTGGGTCCAAAACGACCGCTACCAGCGCAACCGCGTCGCCCAAGCCTCCTCGCCCGCCTCCCGCTCCATGCCCAAGGTGCCACTGCCGCCGACACCTCCGGCCCCAGCCCCCGCCACTCCTGCCGGTGGCCCGCGGGTGGACGCCCGCTGATTCCGCCGCCCGCCCGCCAGCCCCGCCGGACCCATCGCACCTGCTCACGGCCCGCTCCTGCCGCCGACCACCGCACCCGTGTTCCTGACCTTTGAGGGCGGCGAAGGCTGCGGCAAATCCACGCAAATCCAGCGGCTCGCCGAACGGCTGCGCGCCCTCGGGCGCGAAGTAGTCGTGACCCGCGAACCGGGCGGCACCGAGATCGGCGAGCAGCTTCGCCACCTCCTGCAATTCTCCGCCGCCGGCCATCGCCTCGTCTCCGAGAGCGAACTCCTGCTCTTTGCCGCCAGCCGCGCCCAGCTCGTCCGCGAACTCATCCGCCCCGCGCTCGACCGCGGCGCCATCGTCCTCGCCGACCGCTTTCTCGACTCCACCACCGTCTATCAGGGAGTCGCCCGCCGCATCGACCCCGCCGAAGTCGCCGCCATCAACCACTTCGCCGTCGGCCCCACCCTGCCCGACCTCACCTTCCTCCTCGATCTCCCGCCAGCCCTCGCCCGCGCCCGGCTCGCCGCCCGCGCGCGACCATCCGGCGCCCCCGATCGCATGGAGCAGCAGCCGCCCGAATTCTACGAAGCCGTCCGCCGCGGCTACCTCGACCTCGCCGCGCGGGAGACCACCCGCATCCGCCTGCTCGACGCCACCGCCTCCATCGAACAGCTCGCGACCGACATCTGGCAGGCCGTCGCCACGCGGCTCCCGCGGTAGCGCCCCGAGGGCCGGCGTTTGCGTGCCGCCAATCCCGCGAGACCTATCCTTTCCACGGATTCACAGCACCGACCCTGGCAGCACCCGCTCGCCGAAATGCGTCTCGGTCTCCAGCAGCCACCCCTCCAGCCGTGCGGCCTCACGCGGATCGCGACCGCGCAGCCCTTCGATGCCATCGCGGATTTCCGCCAGCGCCAGGACGCTGATGAAAAGATCGCCATCCTCCCGAGCTTCCAACCACGCGCGCACCTTCGCATCACAGTGTTCGCCCTTCCGCAGTTCGGAAAGCACGTTCGTATCGACGAGGAAGCCTGCCACTACCGCGCAAGTTTGCGGCGATTCGTAGTCCGTTTGCGCCTCAAAAGCGCATCGTCTCCCCCGGTCGGAATCGCCTGCAGATGTTCCTTGAAGCTCTTCGCCCGGCCCCGCCCTTGCACCGCCGCCCGCAGGATCCGCCGGTGCTCCTCCTCCATCGACACGCCCGCCCGCACCGCACGCTCCCTGAGCTTCCGCACCAGCGAATCTTCAACCTGGCGAACGACGAGTTCAGCCACGCGGGGAGAGTGCAAGCAATGATTGCACCTGTCGAACCGAGCCAGACGCGCCGCCCCAAGCCAGAGCACGGGATCCCGCCAGGCGGCACGTCCCGCGATCGCAGCCCAGAGCCACCTCGCCATCCCTGGCCCATCACGATCACCCGCATGGAGGTGCGATGGCCCGGGCCGCGCCGCACCTTCCACTTGCCATCCCTCCCCGCCCCGACTACCGATTCCGCGCTGCGCACACGCACCCGTAGCTCAACTGGATAGAGCGTTGGCCTCCGAAGCCAAAGGTTGTGGGTTCGACCCCCGCCGGGTGCACACCTCGTTTCTTCATTTCGAAAGCCGTGATCCTGCTCTGCGCCGCGTGAAAGAGCCGCGACGCCGACCACTTGCAAAACCTCGTGTATGACGCGCTCGCCGGCATCGACGCCGACCAGCTCGCGGCGGACCTGCTGAAAGCCGGGAAGGAGACAGTGCCCGACTACGCGTTCGATTGCCAGCGACCGCCGTCGCTGCCCTGCGGGTTGCGCCTGGCGCAAGCTATCTCGCTCCACTCGGCTCCCACACGCTGAAGGCGAAGCGTGCGGGCAAGACGAAGGCGGATTTCTTCCGCGAGGAGCAGAAGGCGTTGAAGCCGTTTCAGCCGGTCTGTTCGACGACCTGCCCGAGAGCTGAGCGCGCTCCGCTGAATGCAAACGTCCACTGGCCCCGCGCCGGAGGGCGTTTCGCGTGGCGGTCATGTTTCCGAGACGATCGCCAGCCGCCGGATGTCCATGTTGTCTTCGAGATCGGCCAGCTTCACCCGGCGGGCGACCGACAGGGCCAGCGAACGGCGAATGAACTCCTCGCAGGTCTCGCCCTCTCTCCGCGTCACACACTCGAGCGCCGCCAGCACGGGCTCGGCAAAGCCCTCGCGCCGCAGTTCGTCGAACCCCCAGCGCTGCGGCGGCTGGCTGGCCTCGACCACATCGTGCAGCACCGCCACGATCTGCTCCGGCTCAGTTTCCACCCGCATCATCAGCCGCAGCGGATGGAGAAGGTAGG